>Ga0187812_1000017_pt1 | contig 63295 bp, 50 predicted proteins | sample NC_S_2_FD_130582 | JGI IMG/M metagenome (GOLD analysis project Ga0187812, IMG submission 130582) | Wetland sediment microbial communities from Neuse River Estuary, North Carolina, USA - ASW-S_2 | ecosystem: Environmental > Aquatic > Freshwater > Wetlands > Sediment | place: USA: North Carolina...
CCAGGTTCTCGACGGCGAGCGCGACGAGCAGGTTCTGCACGGCGGCGCCCATCGAGACGGTGAACATGTCCTGCTCGGCGCGCGAGCGCCGCTCGTCCGGGTAGGCGTGCGCGGCCGACGTCTCGAGGCAGGGCACCACGAGCAGCGGCGCGTCCCGCAGCGGCAGGCCGCGCCGGGTGCGGCGGGCGATCTGCTCCTCGGTGAACCCGTCGCCGCGCAGGTCGGCCACCCAGGCGCCGAGCATGGCGTCGAGCAGCGCGGTACGGGCCGCCTCCGATGACACGATGACGAATCGCCAGGGCTCGCTGTGGTGCGGCGCCGGGGCGGTCAGCGCGGCGGAGATGGCCCGCTCGACGGCGGCGATGTCGACCGGCTGGGCGGTGAACGACCGGACGGTGCGGCGGGCCGGGAGCACCTCCGCGGCGCCGAGCCGGAACATGTCCTCGCTCGCGGGGCGGACCAGCGCCCGGGCGCCCGGCCCGTCGGACTCGGTGACCAGGGCGGAAAGGCCGCGCACGATCGCCACCGGTATCCGCAGTGCCTTGCCCTTCACCAGGTCCCCGGCCGCGGCGATCTCGTCGGCGACCGCGGCGACCGTGACCTCGAGGGTGTTGCCGAACGTGTCCGGCTCGCCGCGGTGGTCGCGCACCGGCAGCACTCCGGCCACGCCGATCGCCGTGTCGGTCTGGCCAGCCCGCCACGGCCGGCCCATCGTGTCGGTGACGATCACCCCGAGGGCCATCCCCAGCCGGGCGCGCAGCGCCTTGCGCAGCCTCCGGGCCGACTCGTCGGGGTCCTCGGGGAGCAGCACCACCGTGCCGGCGGGCGTGTTGGACGCGTCCACTCCGGCGGCGGCGAGCACGAAGCCGTGCCTGGTCTGCGCGATCGTCGTCGGGCCGCGCCTGGCCACCACCCGGACCGTCTCCGCGGCGATCGCATCCTCGCGAGAGGACGAGACGACCCGGCCCTCTGCCTTGCTGATCACCTTCGAGGTGACCACGAGGATGTCGCCGTCACGCAGGCCGGGCCCGCCCTCGGCGAGCGCCGCGTCGGCGATCAGCCGCGCCACGTCGTCCCCCGCCGATACTTCTGGCAGTCCGGAGACGCCGTAAACGTGGATGCCGCCGGTGGGGGCCTCGGTCATCGCGATAGCTCCACCGCGAGGTCGATCGCTGCCTGGGCGATCGCAGCGGCCGAGGGCACGTCCCGCATATACAGGGGCAGCGCGCGGACCTCGAGGCCGGCTAGCGCCGGGTCGTCGGCCGCCGCCTTGTCCTGCTCGTCGACCAGCCAGCCGTCGATGAGGCCGGCGCCGTAGTGCGCGGCCACCCCAGCCGCGGAGGTCTCCACGCCGATCGTGGCGAGGCAGACGTCGGCCATCCCGCGCACCGGCGCGCTGCCGATGATCCCGGAGACGCCGACCACGGTCTTCGCCTCGACGGCATCCCTGATCCCGGGCACGGCCAGGATCGGGCCGATGCTGACGACCGGGTTCGACGGCGGGAAGAGCACGAAGTCCGCGTCGCCGATGGCCTCGATCACGCCCGGCCCGGGCGCGGCCTGCGCGGCGCCCGCCGGGATGATCGCCTCCGCGGGGGCCGCGGCGTGCAGCCGGACCCACCACTCCTGGAAGTGGATCACCGCATGGTCCCTGAGCACTACGTGTGTCTCGATCTTGTCGTCGGACATCGGCAGCAGCCGGACGCCGGGCCGCCAGCGATCACAGAGCACCCTGGTGACCTCGGACAGCGGCTTGCCTTCCGAGAGAAGCTGGGTGCGCAGGATGTGCGTCGCGAAGTCGCGGTCGCCGAGCGTGAACCATGCCGGGCCGGCGCCGTAGGCCAGCAGTTCGTCGCGGATGCGATGAGTCTCGTCCGCACGCCCCCAGCCCTGTTCCTCGCTGATGCCGCCGCCGAGGGTGTACATGACCGTGTCCAGGTCCGGGCAGACGCGCAGGCCGAACAGGGTGATGTCGTCACCGGTGTTGCCGATGACGGTTATCTGGGCGCCAGGGGCAGCCGCTTTCAGCCCGCGCAGAAAGCGCGCGGCGCCGACGCCGCCGGCGAGGACGGTAATCCGCATGCGGACAGTGTCGCAGGTTCGCCGACCGGGCATGGCGCGCGGGTTGCCTCGCGCCCCGGTCGGGCACGGCGAAGGGGTGGCGGTGCCGGAGCACGGTGTGGTACACCAATGGTGCTCAAGTGACTACTCAAAGTTACTGAGAGCCGCGTCAGGCGCGTTTCCCGGGGGACTTACCGCCCAACTTTGACAAAGTGGCGACTAATACCACCTTCTTCGCTTGACGTGAAGCGAGACACGCGGGTGTAATTTCATTGGTGTGATTCTTGCCGCCACGGGTAGGCGGCGAGTATCAAGGGGGCTCCGAGAGGGGAGGATGCGCGTTGACTGAGGTCATCGTCCCGCTAGCTCACGTCGTCGTCCGTCCGGAAGATGTTGATGACCTCGGCTGGCAGGACAGGGCGCTGTGCGCGCAGACGGATCCGGAGGCGTTCTTCCCTGAGAAGGGCGGCTCCACCCGGGAGGCCAAGCGGGTCTGCCGCAGTTGTGAGGTCCGCGCCGAGTGCCTCGAATTCGCGCTGGAGAACGACGAGCGATTCGGCATCTGGGGCGGGCTCTCCGAGCGCGAGCGCCGCCGGATCAAGCGGCAAGCGGGCTAGCGCCAAACTCGCGCAGTTCCGCACATCTAGCCGTAATCCCGCCGAGCACGTTCACTGCCTTGTATTGTTCACGCTGTCCCCGTGGGAGGGCCTGAGCATACCGACTGTCGCCGCGCGGGGCGCCCGCGAACGACCAACCTGTGCTGGACGTCTTGTCAACTACCCCGCAGCAGACCCGGCACACCGTCACCGCGATCATCGTCGCGCACGACGGTGCGCGGCTGCTGCCTGGGCTCGAGCAGGCGCTGCAAGCACAGACCTACCCGGTCGAGCGGGTCGTGGGGGTCGACACCGGCAGCCGTGACCGCAGCGGGTCCGTGCTTGCCGAGATGATCGGGCCGGATGCCGTGTTCGGGATGGACCGGAACGCCGGCTTCGGCGAGGCGGTCGCGACCGCACTGCGGCATAGCGCGGCCCGGCGAACCGCCAGGACAGACCCGAACCTGACGCGGGTCGAGTGGGTCTGGCTGCTGCACGACGACTGCGAGCCGGCTCCCGAGGCGCTCGAGCGGCTGCTGCGGGCGGCGAGCCGGGACCGTTCGGTGGTGGTGCTCGGCCCCAAAGTCCTGGACGGGCAAGACCGCCGCACGCTGCGCGAGGTCGGCGTCTCGATCGACCGGGCGGGACGGCGTGTTACCGGGATCGAGCCGGGCGAGATCGACCAGGGGCAGCATGACCACGTCCGTGCGGTGCTCGCGGTCGGGTCCGCTGGCATGCTGATCAGGCGAGACGCCTGGGACCGGCTGGGCGGCTTCGACACCAGGCTCAAGCTGTTCCGCGACGACGTGGACTTCTGCTGGCGGGCGCAGGGCGCCGGCTACCGCGTGCAGGTGGTCACCGACGCCGTGGTGTACCACCGCGAGCTTTCCGCCAGGCGGCGCAGGGAGGCCGACGCCAGGACCCGGCGCCAGCTGCGGCAACTCGACCGGCGCAACGCGCTCTACGTGCTCGCGGTGAACCTGCCGCTGCTGGTGATGCTCCGCGTCATGGCCGGATGTGTGGCCGGGTCGCTGCTGCGAACCGCGTATTTCGTGCTGACCAAGCAACTCGACCTGGCCGCCGCCCAGGTATACGGGGTCACGGGGCTCGCCGGGCACCCGATATGGCTGTGGCAGGGCAGGCGCCGCCGCGCGAGGTGGCGCCGCGAAGCGTACGCCGCGGTGCGCACGTTCATCCCGCCCGGCCGCACGCTGTCCCGGCTCGCGGAGAACGTCGCCGGACTGGTCTCGAGCGGACCGCCGCAAGCGACCGGAGGCTTGCACCAGGCGACGTCGGAAGAGCCGGAAGACGAGCAGTTCACCGACGCGCAGTCTGTCGTCCGCCGGATCATCGCCAACCCCGGCGTCCAGCTGTTCGCGGCACTCGCCGTCATCGCGCTGGTCGCCGAGCGCAGGCTGCTCGGGACGAGCCCGCTGGGCGGCGGTGCGCTGGTACCGGCGTGGGGCTCGGCCGCCAGGCTGTGGGGGGAATACCTGGCGGGCTTCCACGCGGTCGGCGTGGGCTCGACCGCGTCGGCGCCGCCGTACCTGGCGGTCGTGGCGGCGCTGGCCACGGTGCTCGGCGGCCAGGCGTGGCTCGCGGTGGACGTGCTGCTGCTCGGCTGCGTGCCGCTCGCCGGGGTGACCGCGTACGTGGCTACCCGGCGGCTCGTCACGGCGACCGCCGCCCGGGTCTGGCTGGCGGCGGCCTACGCGCTGCTCCCCGTCGCCACCGGAGCCGTCGCGGCTGGCCGGCTCGGCACCGCGGTCGCCTTCGCGATACTGCCGCTGATCGGGGTCAGCGCGGGCCGGATGGTGACCACCCCGCCGCGGCCGGCGCGCCGGGCCGCGTGGGCAACGGGGTTGCTGCTTGGGCTGGCCGCGGCCTTCGCGCCGCTGATCTGGGTGCTCGGCGTGATCTGCGCCGTTTTCGTGCTCGCCGGCCGGCGCGTGCTGTGGGCGATGGACCCGGTGAACGTGGCCATCGTGGCTGTCACCCCCTTCGCTGTCTTGTTCCCGTGGTCGCTGCACCTGTTCGCCAGCCCGTCGGCTTTCCTGGCCGAGGCGGGCGTCCAGTCACCAGGGCTCACCTCGGCCGGGCTGGGGCCGTCCGCGTTGCTCCTGTTCAGCCCGGGCGGGCCAGGATTGCCGCCGGTTTGGGTCACCGCCGGGCTCGGCCTCGCGGTGGTCGCCGCGCTGCTCCCGCACCGGCGCACGGAGGTGACCGTCGCCGGGTGGTGCGTCGCGGCGGTCGGCTTGCTCGCCGCGATAGCGGTGAGCAGGACAACCATCACCCCGGCCGGCGGCGGCCAGCCGGTCAGGGGCTGGCCCGGCGTGGCGGTGGCAGTCGCGGCCCTCGGCGTGCTGCTCGCCGCGGCGCCCGCGGCGCAGTGGCTCGCCGAGATGGCCTCCCGGCGGCCCGGCTCCGCCGCACGAAGATCGCGCAAGCTGCTGGCCTGGGTCGTGCTCGGCGCCGCGGCTTCCGCGCCGGTGCTCGTGGCCGGCTACTGGGTGACGGGCGGCGTGCGCGGGCCGGTCGGCAGCGTCACCACGCCGCTGCTGCCCGCGTTCGTGTCCGCGTCGTCCGCCACTGACGGTCAGTACCGGACGCTGGTCCTGCGGCCGGACGGAGCCTGGCTGGCCTACACGGTCGTCAGGCAGAGCGACCCCACCCTCGGCGAGCCGGAACTCACCGCGGCCGGGCCCGCGGCCGCGGCGCTGAACCGGCAGGTCGCGGCGCTCGGCGCGCCGGATGGCGCGGACGCCGGCGATCCGGGGCTCGTGCTCGGCGAGTTCGGCGTCAAGTGGGTGATGGTGCCCGGCCCGGTTGATCCGGTCCTGGCCCAGCGACTTGACGCCGCGGTCGGCCTGGTGCCGTTGAGCAAGTCGCCGGCGTTCGACCTGTGGCAGGTGTCGGGCACGGTGGCGCGGGTCCGGGTGATCGCTCCCGACGGCTCTGTCACGGCGCTCCCGGCTCAGCCGGTGGGGATGAGCGCGGTCAGCGCCCCTGCCTCGGGCGGCACCCTCGTGCTGGCCGAGCCGTACGGCGGGTGGACCGCCACGCTCAACGGCACCCCCCTGAAACCGCTGCCCGCCCCCGTCGACGGCTGGGCCCAGGGGTTCACGCTGCCGCCTGGCGGCGGCCGGCTCGCGATCATGAGGAACGACACGGCCCGCGGCGTGACCCTGGTCGCCGAACTGGTCGCACTGCTCGCCATCAGCGTGCTCGCGCTGCCAGGCAAGCGCGCCGATCCGGCCGCGGAGGCGGAGGCGCTGGCCGCGCTGCGCGAGGCGCAGCGCGGCAGGCGCGCGGCCCGCGCCGCCCAGCGATCCCGGGCGCCAGGGCTTCCCGGCCTGCCCGCATTGCCCGGGCTGTCCCGGGGCCACGCCGGCTCGGGCCGGCGTGCGCCGCAGGAGGCCGGGCCCGCCCGCGGGAGAAGGGCCGCGGCGGCAGGGCTGCGCACGATGCGCAGACGCGTGGCGACCCTGGACACCGGCACGGCGGACCCCGCTGTCACCGACTCGGAAACCGCCGTGTTCGCGGACGTCGACGAGCCCGGCATGCCCGGCCAATGGGACCAGGCCGGCGAAGGTGATCCGTGGGCAACAGGTCCGCAGCCGTTCGAGCCGCCTGCGACGGGTCCGCATCCGGCCGCGGCGCGCGGGACAGGCCCGCACCAGACCGCCCCCCGTGCAACCGGTGAGCAGCCGGCCGCGCCCTGGGAGACCGGCCCGCGGCAGGCGGCGCCCTGGGAGAGCGGCCCGCGGCCGGTCGCGCGGCGGACGACGGGCTCGCATCGGTCCGTGCCGCGGGAGACGGGCTCGCAGCCCGCGGCGTCCCGGGAGAGCGGCCCGCGGCCGGTCGCGCGGCGGACGACGGGCTCGCATCGGTCCGTGCCGCGGGAGACGGGCTCGCAGCCCGCGGCGTCCCGGGAGACCGGCCCGTGGCAGCTCGCGTCCCGGACGACGGGCTCGCAGCCTGCCGCGCCCCGCGAGTCAGGCCCGCAGCCGCCGGCACCGTGGGAGACGGGGCCGGCACCGGCCGCGCGCCGGGGAACCGGCCCGCAGCCGCCCATGCCGCCGGCCGGCCCGCAGCCTGCCGCGATGGCCCCCTGGGAAATCGCGGAACGGGATCAGGAGGCCGAACGGGCTGGCACCGGTGAGTGGCAGGAGGTCCCGTGGGGCGACGAGTCAGCCGGGTGGGATGAACCGGCCGGGGACGGGCCCCCGTACGGGACTGAATCGGCGTTCGATGACGAGTCCGCGGGCCAGCAGACGGAACCGGCGGAACGGCATTCCCACCGGGCCCGCAAGCACGGGCGCCCGGGCCGGTGGCGCTCGGGTAACCGCGGGGCGCCGTGATGCGCCGGCTCGGGCTCTTCGCCGCCGTGCTGCTCGTGCTCGCCGTGGTATACGCGGTCGCCTGGCGCACCCAGCCGGAAACTCCGCGCGCCGCGGCGCAGCCGGCCCCGCAGGTCGCGGCCGTGACGTCCGTCACCCGGTCCTGCCCGCCGTCGGTGCCGGGCACCGGCGCGGCGCACGTCGCGCTCATCGCGCTGCCTTCCCGGGCGGCGGCTACCAGGGGAGGAGCAACCGGAGCCGGTGTCGCGACGCTGACCGCCGTTCCTGCGACGCCGGGCGCCGCCACGCCGGGCATGGCCACTGCCGGGAAACCCGCCGCGCCCCGGCCGGTCACCGTGTCGGCGCCCGGCGCGCTGACCACCGTAACGCCGCCCGGCGTGACCGGGCAGTCCGGGTCGGCCGGCACCGCGGTCGCGGCGACCGGGCAGATGGCGGAAGGTTTCGAGGCTGAGCAAGCGAACGCCGCGGGCACGGGCGTGGTCAGCTGTACGCACCCGGGCTCTGATATGTGGTTCGCCGGCACCGGAGCTGACGACGGCGCGTCCAGCATCACGCTGTACCTCATGAACACCGGCAACCTGCCGGCCAGCGCCAACGTGACCATCCTCACCGACGCCGGCGTCCAGGCCGGGCTCAACACCGGCATCACGATCGCCCCGCACCAGTTCGTGGCGCAGCCCATCACGCAGTTCGTGCCGGGGTCCGCGGCCGTCGCGCTGCACGTCCAGACCAGCTCGGGCCAGGTGGCCGCCTCGGTCTGGGAAGACGGCGGCTCAGGCGGCGCGTGGCTGCCGCAGGCTTCCGCTCCGGCGACCAGCCTGGTGATCCCGGGGCTGACCGTGGCGAGCAGCGCGGCGCGGCTTTTCGTGACCGTGCCGGGGGCGAGCGACGCGCAGCTGAAGGTGGTGGCCTTCACCGCTCAGGGGAAGTTCCCCCAGTTCGGCTCCACCCCGGTGGACGCCCCCGCGGGCGCCACGTCGTCGTTCGCGCTCAGCTCGCTCGGCGCGTCGGCGGCGGGGCTTGAGCTGACCTCGAACGTGCCGATCGTCGCCGCGGTGCAGGTGCCGGGCGAAGGCATCGGCTCGTTCACCACATCGGTCCCGCCGGTGACGGAGCAGGGCATCGTCGCCGGGAATCCGGCCACCCGGGGACTCACGGTCGGCCTGGTGCTCACCGCCCCGGCCGGCGCCGCCCGCGCCACCGTCACGGTCATCGGCGCGGCGGGCTCGGGGGCGCAATCGGCGGGCGCTCCGCAGACAGTGACGGTGCCCGCCGGCCATACCGTGGCGGTCGCCGTATCCCGGCCGCAAGACAGCCGGCAGCCGTTCGCGATCGTGATCACGCCCGCCGCCGGGTCGGGGCCGCTGTACGCGGCGCGGGTGGTGACCACGGGCACCGGCGGGCTGTCCGCCCGGGTGGCCGCCCTGCTCCCGGTACAGAACGCGCCCACCGTCATCACGCTGCCGCCGGTCGAGAACGCCTACACGGCCGTCCTGCCTTAGCCGGACCTAGAGCCGGACCTAGTCGAAGCCGTCCCGGTAGCCGGGGTCGATCGTCTCCGGGTCCAGGCCGAGCACGCTGGCGAACTCCTCGACCACCACGGCGAAGACCAGGTCGCTGAGCTCGTCGTCGTCCTCGGCCCGCGCCATCAGCGGACGGCGGTACACCACGATGCGGGCGGGCGTGGCGGGACGGCCGGGGTTGCGCGGATCGGGCGATCCCGGCACCACCCGCGCGAGCGGCAGGGGGCTGCTGTCGTCGTTCAGCTCATCGGCCTCGGGGACTTCCTGCACGGCGAACTCGACGCCGGCGAGCTCGGCCTCCCAGCGCGGCTCAAGCCGCGCCACCGCGTCGAGGACCATGTCGTCGAACTGCTGCGCGCGCGTCCGGTACAGCGGCACTTCCGGTGGCACGAGGCGGCCGCGCAGGCCTCGTCCGTGGCGGTCACGCCGCCGGACGTTCCGCCGCGGTCCGGGTGCCGCCGGCATCCCGGGCTCCGCCCCGGGGCCGGGCGGAGGGGCGCCGTTCTCACCGCTCTGCACAGTCACCGAGCGTATCTCCGCCGGATACCTCCCGGGTACCGGCGCGCCAGGGAGGGGCAGACAAAACGACACGATCGTGAACGAGCGCCGGTGATGGCATAACCGGCCCCGGGTAGGTACCGTCAGCCGATGTGAGCGTGGGATCGGTGACCGCTATGGATCTGGTGAGCGAGGTGGGCTGGTGAACTCCCGTTGCTGCTCACGCACCGCGTGCAAGCAGCCTCCCGTCTACACGCTCACGTACGTGTACCGCGACTCGACAGCCGTGCTCGGGCCGCTCGCGGCCTATGTCGAACCGCACTGCTACGACCTGTGCGAGAAGCACGCCGCCAGGCTGGTCGTGCCGCGTGGCTGGGACGTGGTACGGCTGCCGCCGGACCCGGCCCAGGAGCGGGCCGACGACCTCGAGGCGCTGGCGAACGTGGTCCGCGAGGCCGTGAGCCCCGGCCGGGGCGGCCAGCCCGCCAGGAGCGCGCCGCGCCCCGGCGCGGCCGCCGCGGAACCGGTCGGCCAGGGCGTCGAGGTGGGACGCCGCGGTCACTTGCGCGTGGTCCGCTCCACCCCCACGGCACCGCCGGAGTCGTAGCAGCACCATCGGCGCGTGACCGATAGGTTGATCCTGGGAAAGTTCATTAACGGGACTGGGACGGGATCAGGAAGCGAGCCGACGTGAGTGATCTGGAGAAGATCTTCAAGGCATACGACATCCGGGGGGTCGTGCCTGACGAGCTTGACGAGGGTGTCGCGGAGGCGGTCGGCGCGGCGTTCGTGCGGCTGACGAACGCGGATACCGTCGTCACGCTGCACGACATGCGCGCGAGCAGCGAGCCGCTCGCCGAGGCACTCGGCCGCGGCGCGGCGGCTCAGGGCGCGGACGTCATCCACGGCGGCCTCGGCTCCACCGACATGGTGTACTACGCGAGCGGGTCGCTCGACATGCCCGGCGCGATGATCACCGCCAGCCACAACCCCGCCAGGTACAACGGCATCAAGCTCTGCCGGGCGGGCGCCAAGCCGGTCGGCGTGGAAACCGGCCTCGCTGAGATCAAGGCCATGGTGGCGGGCGGCGTCCCCGCGTACGACGGCAAACCGGGCACGGTCACGAGCAGGGACCTGCTCCCGGGTTACGCTGAGTACCTGAAGAAGCTCGTCGATCTCTCCGGCATCCGGCCGCTGAAGGTCGTCGTGGACGCGGGCAACGGCATGGCGGGGCACACGGTGCCGACGGTTTTCGAGGACCTGCCGATCACCCTCGTCCCGCTCTATTTCGAGCTCGACGGCAGCTTCCCCAACCACGAGGCGAACCCGATCGACCCGGAGAACCTGCGCGACCTCCAGCGGGCGGTCAAGGACAACAAGGCCGACATCGGCCTGGCCTTCGACGGCGACGCCGACCGCTGCTTCGTGGTCGACGAGCGCGGGGAGATCGTCAGCCCGAGCGTGCTGGCCGCGCTGATCGCGACCCGCGAGCTCGCCCGTGAGCCGGGCGCGACGGTCATCCACAACCTGATCACGTCCCGGGCGGTGCCCGAGATCATCTCCGAGCACGGCGGCACCCCGGTCCGCACCCGGGTCGGCCACTCGTTCATCAAGGCGAAGATGGCCGAGACGAACGCGGTGTTCGGGGGCGAGCACTCGGGTCACTTCTACTTCAGGGACTTCTGGTTCGCCGACTCGGGGATGCTGGCCGCGCTGCACGTCCTGGCCGCGCTCGGCCACGACAACCGGCCGCTGTCCGTCATCCTGAACGATTTCTCCCGGTACGTGGCTTCTGGGGAGATCAACAGCGAGGTCGCCGATCAGGCCGCCGCCACTGCCAAGGTCAGGGACGCTTTTTCAGAACGCGGCGGGGTGACCCTGGACGAGCTCGACGGTCTCACCGCCTCGGCGGAGACCTGGTGGTTCAACATCCGTCCCTCCAACACCGAGCCCCTGCTGCGGCTGAACGTGGAAGCGGACACCGCGGACCAGATGGCCGCCATCAGGGACGAAGTGCTGGGTCTGGTAAGAGACGCCAGCTTACGTTCGGAATGATCAAGAAGGACCCCTCCATGGAACTCGACGACTGGCTGCTTGAGATCATCGTCTGCCCCAAGTGCCGCGCCGGGCTGCGAGTCGATGACGCGGCGAGCGAGCTGGTGTGCACCGGGTGCGGGCTCGCCTACCCGGTCCGCGACAACATCCCGGTGCTGCTCGTGGACGAGGCGCGCCAGCCCAGCCCCCCGGGCAGCCCGGGGTGAACACACCGCCCGGCGGGATGTCGCTCGCCGCGTTCCGGCTTGACGACCCCGACCTCGTCGAGGCCGGGGACCCGGGCGGCATGCTGCGAGAGGTCGCGTCATCCGCGGCGCAGGTGCGTACCGCGCTGCGGGCGTGCGCGGAGACCGACCTGTCGGCGCTGGGCCCGGACACCAGGCCGCGCGCGATCGTCGTGGCCGGGACAGGCGGGTCCGCGTTCGCCGGCGACGCGCTCGCGGCCATCTGCGGGGTCAGCTCGCCGGTGCAGGTGCTTGGCGTGTCCGGGCACCAGCTGCCCGGCTGGGTAGGCGCCGCAGACCTGGTGATCGCGGTTTCCCGGTCCGGGCAGACCGCGGAGGCCCTGGCGCTGGCCACCGAGGCCACCCGGCGCGGCTGCGAGCTTGTCGGCGTCGGCGCGCCAGGTTCGCCGCTGCAGGAACTGACCCGGCGCGGCCGGGGCACGTTCATCCCGGTGGACTCCTCCGGCGGGCCGGCTCGGTCCACCCCGTGGGCGCTGACCGTCCCGCTGCTCGTGATCTCGTCCAGGCTCGGCGTGACGCGGCTCGAAGACGACGGTTACGAGGCAGCCGCGGTGGCGATGGAGGACATCTCGCACCAGTGCCGCCCGTCCAGCGAGTCGTTCGTCAACCCGGCGAAGTCGCTAGCACTCGACCTTGCCGGGACGCTGCCGGTGATCTGGGGCGGGTCGCCGGTGGCGGTGGCCGCGGCGCGGCGGTTCGCCTCGCAGCTGGCCGCCAACGGCAAGTACCCGGCGGTTTCCGGGACGCTGCCCGCGGCCGGGTACGACCAGGTGGCGACCCTGGACGGGCCGTTCGTGCCCGCCGCGGAACCGGATTTCCCCGAGGCGGAGGACTTCGGCGACGCCGGGTTCGACGAGGCCGCGTTCGGTGACTTTTCCGACTCCGCCAGGCAGCTTGACGAGGCGCCGACCGGTCCGGTGCTGCGGCTCGTGCTGCTCGCCGACCCGGCGGGCGAGCACCCGTCCGTCACGCGGGTGCGGACGGCCGCGGCGGAGCTGGCCGCGGCCCGCGGCGCCGAGGTGTCTGATATCGCGATGGACGGCGACACGCCGCTGCTGCGGCTGGCCTCGACCGTCCAGCTGCTCGACTACGCCTCGGTGTACCTCGGGATCGCCTGCGGGATCGACCCGCTCGCGATCGCGGCGATCAAGGACCTGCGCGACCTAGCGGAACGTCCGGTGTAGTTCGGTTATGAAAGCCGTCATCGCGGCGCTCGTGGTCAACCTGGGCATCGCCATCACGAAGTTCGCCGCGTTCCTCGTCACGGGGTCGGCGTCGCTGCTCGCCGAGTCCGTGCACTCGGTGGCCGACACCGGCAACGAGCTGCTGCTGCTGCTCGGCAGCGGCAGGTCACGGCGCGCGCGGACCGAGCTGCACCCGTTCGGGTTCGGCCGGGAGCGGTACTTCTACGCGTTCGTGGTGGCGGTCCTGCTGTTCACCGTCGGCGCGGTCTTCTCCGTCTACGACGGGGTGCACAAGATCCTCTCCCCGGAGGAGGTGCGCTCGCCGGCGGTCGCGTTCGTGGTGCTCGCGGTGTGCGCCGTGCTGGAGTCGTTCTCGTTGCGCACCGCGATCAGGGAAGCGAACCGCGAGCGCGGGCGGCTGGGCTGGCGCTCGTTCGTGCACTCGACGAAATCCCCGGAACTGCCCGTCGTCCTGCTGGAAGACCTGGCCGCGCTGCTCGGTCTCATGTTCGCGTTTCTCGGCGTGCTGCTGTCCGTGGTCACCGGCGACGGCGTCTGGGACGGGGCCGGCTCGGTGGCGGTTGGCTGCTTGCTCGCCTGCGCCGCGTTCGTGGTCGGCTTCGAGACGAAGAGCCTGCTGATCGGCGAGTCGGCGAGCGCCGAGATGTCCGCCGAGATCGTCCGGGCCCTGGAAGACGGGCCGGAAGGCTTCCGGGTGATTCACCTGCGCACTTCCCACGTGGGCCCGGACTCGCTGCTCGTGGCCGCCAAGGTCGGGGTGCCTGGATCGCTGCCCGCCGCGAACCTCGTGGCGAGGATCGACGCCGCGGAGCAGCGGGTGCGCGCCGCGGTGCCGATCGCCGAGACGATCTACCTGGAACCGGACATCTACTCCCCGGCCAGGGAAGACGCGACGGACCCGTCCATCCAGGTCGTCCGGCGCAGCCGCCCGCCGCGCCGTCCGCTCCGCCGCTCCGCTAGCGGCTCCCGGTCGCCGGAGGGCGGGTCATCCGCCCCGCCCGCTGGCTCTGGCGGCACCCCGGCGCCCTGAAAGCGCGCCGTCCGCCCTGCGCGTCCCCTGGCCGCGCCGCGCCGCGCCGACCCTGCCCGGATGAATGTGACATTCATCCGCCTACAACCGGCTGGCTGTCACATTCATCCGGTGCGCCGGGCGTGCGGCGGCGCGGTCGGGGCGGCCTGCCCACTCCGCGCAGCCCCAAGGGCACGCAGTGCGCGCTCCTTCTCGAAGTCCATTGCCCGGCCGGGTGTCGGGGGCACGTGACCGGTTCGCCGCCCGAGGTCGGCGACCGCGGCGCGGACGGTGGGCTCGGTCAGCACCCGCAGGCCGAAGGCGAGCGCGGCGGGGGTGATGTCGTACCGCCGCTCGATCCGCAGCGCGGTGGTGATCGCGGCCAGGTCCTCCTCGGTGAACTGGCGGTGCGCCGGCCCGCGGCCCGAAGGCCGGTCCCGCAGCGGCGGCAGCAGCCCGAGATCCTCCCGGTAACGGAGCATCCGGGGGGACATACCGAGGCGTTTCGCCGCTTCCGAGATCCGCATACGAGGAATCTAACATTATTGTGTCAGGAAACCTACTGGAGGCGTGCGCGGCGGCATCGGTATCCCGTAGCGTCATGTCCGTTGCCTAGACATCAGCGAAGGAGTTAGGTGCATGAGCACTGAACCGTACAAGGTCGCGGACATCTCGCTTTCCGCCTTCGGCCGCAAGGAGATACAGCTCGCCGAGCACGAGATGCCCGGCCTGATGGCGGTTCGCGAGGAGTACGCCGCCACCCAGCCGCTCAAGGGCGCCAGGATCACCGGCTCGCTGCACATGACGATCCAGACCGCGGTTCTCATCGAGACCCTGACGGCGCTCGGCGCTCAGGTCCGCTGGGCGAGCTGCAACATCTTCTCCACCCAGGACCACGCCGCGGCGGCCGTCGCCGTCGGCCCGGATGGCACCACGGACGACCCGAAGGGTATTCCTGTCTTCGCCTGGAAGGGCGAGACGCTCGAGGAGTACTGGTGGTGCACCGAGCAGGCGCTGACCTGGCCTGGCGGCGAAGGCCCGAACATGATCCTGGACGACGGCGGCGACGCGACGCTGTTCGTGCACAAGGGCGCGGAGTACGAGGCGGCCGGCGCGGTGCCCTCGCCTGACGAGGGTGACTCCGAGGAGTGGACGGTCATCCTCGACCGGCTGCGCAACTCGCTCGCCGACCACCCCGGCAGGTGGACGAAGGTAACGCAGATCATCAAGGGCGTGACCGAGGAGACCACGACCGGCGTGCACCGGCTGTACGAGATGGCCAGGGCGGGGACGCTCAAGTTCCCGGCGATCAACGTCAACGACTCGGTGACCAAGTCCAAGTTCGACAACAAGTACGGCTGCAGGCACAGCCTCGTGGACGGCATCAACCGCGGCACCGACGTGCTGATCGGCGGCAAGGTCGCGCTGGTCTGCGGCTTCGGCGACGTGGGCAAGGGCTGCGCGGACAGCCTGCGCGGCCAGGGCGCCCGGGTCATCATCACCGAAATCGACCCGATCTGCGCGCTGCAGGCGGCGATGGAGGGCTACCAGGTAAGCACCCTCGAGGAAGCCCTCCCCTACGTTGACATCTTCGTCACCGCGACGGGCAACAAGGACATCATCACCGCCGACCACATGACGAAGATGAAGCACCAGGCGATCGTCGGCAACATCGGTCACTTCGACAACGAGATCGACATGGCCGGCCTGGCCGCCATCCCGGGGATCAAGAGGATCAACGTCAAGCCGCAGGTCGACGAGTGGGTGTTCCCCGACGGCCACACGATCATCGTGCTGTCCGAGGGTCGCCTGCTGAACCTCGGCAACGCGACCGGACACCCGAGCTTCGTGATGAGCAACAGCTTCACCAACCAGGTGATCGCGCAGATCGAGCTCTTCACCAAGACCGACCAGTACCCGATCGGCGTGTACACGCTGCCCAAGCACCTGGACGAGAAGGTCGCCCGGCTGCACCTTGACGCGCTCGGCGTGAAGCTGACCACGCTCAGCAAGGAGCAGGCGGACTACATCGGCGTCCCCGTCGAGGGCCCGTACAAGCCGGACCATTACCGGTACTGAGTCCGCTGGCGATGAATGGCGACTCGCATCGCCCCGACGGTGCCGGCGCCGAGCTCGCGGAGTCAGGAGCGAGGCGCATCAGTTACTCGGAACGGTCGATGCCGCTCCTTGATGCTCTCGCCGCGCGGTTCGGCGCGGACAAGCCGTTCGAGGGGATGCGGGTCGCCGCCTGCCTGCACGTGACCGCGGAGACGGCGGTGCTCACCCGGGTGCTGCGGGCGGGCGGCGCGCACGTGGCGCTGGCGGCGTCCAACCCGCTGTCCACGCAGGACGACATCGCTGCCGCGCTCGGGGAGCGAGACGGCGTCGAGGTGTTCGCCCGTGCCGGAGTGGACCGCCGCACCTACTACGAGCACATCGCGCTCGCGCTCGGTGACGAGGGCCCCGACCTGGTCATCGACGACGGCGGCGACCTGATGAACACCCTGCACACCGAGCGGGCGGACGTGCTCGACCGGGTGCGGGGCGGCTGTGAGGGGACGACCACGGGCGTGCTCCGGCTGCGCCGGATGGCGGCCGAGGGCGCGCTCGCGTTCCCGGTGATCGCCGCCAGCGACACGCCGGTCAAGCGGCTGGTGGACAACACGCGCGGCACGGGGCAGTCCGTCATCGACGGGCTGCTCCGCGCCAGCGGGGTCATGCTGGCCGGGAAGACCGTCGTAGTGGCCGGGTTCGGCGCCTGCGGGACCGGGATCGCGGAGTGCGCTCGCGGCCTGGGCGCGCGGGTGCTCGTCACCGAGGTGGACCCGGTGCGGGCGCTCGACGCCGTGCTGCGCGGGTTCCAGGTGCTCACCCTCGCCGAGGCGGCACCGATCGGCGAGGTGTTCATCACGGCAACGGGGACGGCCGAGGTGATCGCCGCCGAGCACATGGCGGTGATGCGGGACGGCGCCATCCTGGCCAACGCCGGGCACTTCGACGTGGAGATCGACGTGCGGGCGCTCGAGACCCTCGCGATCGGCGTGGACCCCGGCCTGCGGCCGCACATGGACGCGTTCGAGCTCCCCGACGGCCGTCGCCTGCTCCTGCTGGCCGAAGGCCGGGTGGTCAACCTCGTCGCCGCCGACGGTCACCCGGCGGAGGTCATGGACCTGGCGTTCGGCATCGAGGCGCTGGCGCTGGCCTGGCTGGCGGGAAACGCGGGGAAGCTCACGGCCGGCGTGCACCCCGTGCCCTCTGACATCGACGCCGAGGCGGCCCGCCTCGTCCTCGCCACCCTCGGCGCCGAGATCGACTCCCTCACCCCCGCCCAGCGCGCCTACCTGGCCTCCTGGCACCTCGGCTCATAGGTATCGCTGGTACGGGCGCAGTCGCTCTGCCGCTGGTTCATGTGCGCGGGCTCGGCCGGGCCTGCTGCCCGCCAGCCGGCACCTGACCAGCGACTATCCTGCCGCCGTTCCGCCCGGACTCGAGGTGCGCGGCTGCGCCGAGCCCCGGTGGCCTGCCATTGACGTGGCCGGCGGGCCGCTCGCACGCCGGTGGTGCGGCGCCGCCGCCGACGCCGCGCACACGGGGACGCCAGCGGCGATCATCTGGCACTTCCAGCGGCAGATATCCAAGCCGTAGTGCCTCCTCCCTGAGCCAGGTAACATCTACGTGTTTGTAGAATTTCTACTCGCTGTAGATGATCGCACCGGCACGGGAAGGGAGACGGGTCGTGACCTCGCCGCCGCTGCCGGGGGTGCTGGCAGCGTTGGCTCCGCTACTGGATCAGTACGGCTACCTGGCCATCGGCGGGCTGGTGCTGCTTGAGGACTTCGGCATCCCGGTACCCGGCGAGACGGTGCTGATCGCCGGTGCGGTCTACGCGGGCGCGGGCCGGCTGAACATCGTCGCGGTCGGGCTGATCGCGCTGGCCGCCGCGATCATCGGGGACAACGTCGGGTACCTGATCGGCCGGCTCGGCGGGCGGGCGCTTGTGCTGCGCTACGGCCGCTACGTCTTGCTGACAGGCCACCGGCTAGACAAAGCCGAGGCATTCTTCACCCGCCACGGCGGCAAGGTCGTCATCATCGCACGGTTCCTGGAGGTGCTGCGGCAAGCCAACGGCATTATTGCCGGGATCACCAGCATGCCCTGGCGCAAGTTCCTCGCCTACAACGCCGTCGGTGCCGCGCTGTGGGTGGGACTGTGGGCCAGCGCCGGCGACCTGGCCGGGCGGCACATCGGCACCATCTACACGGAGTTCACCCGCTATTCCCTATTCGCCCTGGCCGCCCTCGCCGCGGTCATCCTCGCCGTAATCGCCCGGCGCCTGCTCCGCCGCCGCGCTGCCCGCGCCACCGCGGAGGACAGGCCGGCCCACGAGACCGTGTGCTCGGCCAATGAGTCCCGCCATAGCTGAGGGTGTGCCGCACCGCCCCTTCTGATCCCGTACCGCCCGCGGGCGGCCTAGCTGAACAGGCAGTGAGCCGGATCCGATGTCGCACCTAACGTACGCCGAGGCCATGGTGGCCGGCCTGATCTAGGGCATGACCGAGCTGTTCCCTGTCTCCAGCCTCGGCCACGGGTCTCACGCCAGTCCCTACGCAAGATCGACATTTTCGATTAATGATCTTGGACATGGAACATGACTTCTCTTGTGTCGCATCCACCGCACGTTACCGTCACGTTATTTGGGTCAGAACCCGGAACTGGTGAACAAAACCACCGCCCCGGCGAACACGGCCGGCACAGGATCCTCCGCAGACTCCGGCGCCTCAATCCCTGTATGCCTCCTTCCTGCCGGCTTGTTGAAGGCCGAGGCGCAACCGCGGGCTGCGCCGCTGACCCGGCAACCGCATGCGGCCAGCCGCCCCTGCGGTCCGGCTAGCGAACGATCAGGACAGGCCGGTCGGTCAGGTGGAGGACCTTGTGCGCGGTGCTGCCGATGACCAGTCCGGCCAGGTCGCCGCGGCCACGCGAGCCCATGACGATGATGCCGCAATCAAGCTCGATGGCGTCAGCGACAATCTCGCGGGCGGCGTGGCCGTACATGGTGTTCTTCACCATGCCGTGGGCCTTGACCCCGGCCTGGGTCAAGATCTCGACGGAGGCCGCGACCTCCGCGTCGGCCTCACCCGGGGTCTCACGGGGAGGCAGTGCGCCGGCCTTGCCGCCCAGCTCAAACTCGCGGAGGTGCAGCACCCACACTTCACCCTTGGACAGCCGAGCCAAATCCCGGGCCGCTAGGACCGCGCGGTCGGAAACCGGTGACTGGTCGACCGCGACCAGGATCTTGTCGTACATGACCCTCATCTCTCCTGCCTTCGGGGAGCAGGGCAAGCCTCCTGCTTTCCCTTTCTCTCTTTCTTCTTTACCACCGTATTAAGATCTGGCGAAGTGAAGTTGGCCTGGGACTTACGTCCTTTCCGGTTGTGAGTTTGAGTTCCCCTTTTCCGGACGCCGCGGTCTTCCTCCTCACGATCAGGGGATGTAGTGCGCCTGGCAACCGAGCGCCGGATGCGCGCCGCGCAGGTGGCGGACAGCGGCGTGCGCAGACCGTGGCGCAAAGGGCACCGAAGTCCCGCCCTGGTGCCTGGGCTGAAGGGCCGATGATCCCGTGCGGCAGGGACGTTGGCCGGTGGCGCGTACCGTGGTAACCGGATCGACTGAGGGTGACGGAGGACCCCTGGCAGTCGCGGGGAAGCGGACCGGGTCCGCGCACCGCGTAATCGAGATCCGCGAGAAGCGGAGGGGGGTCCTCTCGTCACATCCGGTCTGGTTGATCATCCGGGGACGCGGTGCGAGGCGGCTTTGCGGCCCGCGGGCGGAGGCGGTGATGGCGGACAGGCTGAGGCTGGGCCTGAATCTCGGCTATTGGGTTACGCCGGGCGATGCCAGCGCGCTGGTGCTGGCGGCGGAGCGTCTGGGGTATGAGTCGGTGTGGACGGCGGAATCGTGGGGATCGGACGCGCTGACCCCGCTGGCGTGGTACGGCGCGCGGACCAGCCGGATCAAGCTGGGCACCTCGGTGATCCAGATCAGTGCCCGTACCCCGGCCGCGACAGCCATGGCCGCGGCGACACTTGATCACCTGTCCGGTGGCCGGCTGCTGCTCGGCGTCGGGGTCTCGGGCCCGCAGGTAGTGGAGGGCTGGTACGGGACGCCGTTCGCCCAGCCGCTGGCGCGCACCCGCGAGTACGTCGATCTGCTGCGGGTGATGTGGCGCAGGCAGCGGCCTGCACGCAGCACCGGCCGGCACTACCCGCTGCCCTACCGCCCAGGGACGGGGCTGGGCAAACCGCTTATGCTGAACATCCCGCCGCTGCGTGACGACATCCCCGTCTACCTAGGCGCGCAGGGCCCGCAGAACGTGGCCCTCGCCGCCGAGATCGCCGACGGCTGGCTGGCGTTGTTCACCGATCCGCAGAAGATCGGCCAGATATACGGCGGCGCGCTCGCCGGGGCGCCGCCGGGCTTCGACATCGCCGCCACGGTCAACGTCATTCTCACCGACGACCTGCCAGCCGCGCTGCACGCCGCCAAGCAGACGCTGGGGTTCTACATCGGCGGCATGGGCGCGCGCACCCGCAATTTCCACCTCGACGTGGTCACCAGGATGGGATATGAGGAGGCGGGCCGCCGGGTCCAGGAACTGTTCCTGGACGGCCGCAGCGATGAGGCCATCGACGCGGTACCGGATGAGCTCGCGGATGCGGTGTGCCTGCTGGGCCCCATCGCCCGGATCCGTGAGCGGCTTGAACTGTGGCGAGACAGCCCCGTCACCACGCTGCTCGTCACCGGCCCTGATTCCGAGCCCGAACTACGGGCAATCCGTGACGCCGTGCTCGGCTAGCGCTCTGCCAAGCCGCGCCCGCCGATTCACGACCTGCGGACCCCCTCCGGGCGGCGACGTCGTAGTCAAAGTTGTAGCCGGAAATTGAGCCGCTGGTCTGGCGGATCAGCGCGACGGGCAGCCTTTCGACCGCGAATTGATGCGATGAGTCGCAGCTCGTATACATATGCATCGCCGCTGCGCTGAGAGAACATCCGGTTCTGCCGCCGGCCGGGCGTCGACTCGGATCCCTCTGGTGCTGGCAGCCATGCCGTGCTCACGTGCGTGCCGTGATGAGGAGCGTCCGGCCGCCTGGGCGTCCGGCACTCAGCCGCCTGCAGGTAGGGCTTGGCCGCGCTGCGGCGCGGGGATCTCGGCGCCATGCGCCTGGGGCTGCTGGCTTACTGTGGTGGCATGCGGGGCGTGCCGTGGTGGGGCGTGGTCTCCTCAGCCGCGGCTCCGGTCCTGCTGGTCGGCGGGTGGACGGTGGCCGCCAGCTTGCAGCCGCGATTCGATCCGGTGGCTGATACGGTCAGCGCGCTGGCCGCGCCGGGCGCGGCTGACCGGTGGGTAATGACGCTGACGTTCGTGGTGGTCGGCGTTTGCTACCTCGTCACCGCGCTCGCGCTGCGGACGGCCGGGATCGCCGGCCGGCTGATCCTGATCACCGGGGCCGTCGCGGGCATGCTGGTGGCGGCGAATCCGGAGCGCGCGGGCGATGTCTACCCGTGGGGGCACATTATCTGGGCATCGATCGGGCTCGCGGGGGTGACTGCCTGGCCTGCCGGGGCCTGGCGGCGGGGCAGCGCCGTTCCGTGGAGTCTGCGGCCCGCGGCAGCCGCCGCGGCCGTCGCGGTGATGCTCGCCCTGGTCATCTGGTTCGCCGCCGAACTGATCACGGGATCCGGGCAGGCCGGGCTGGCCGAACGGGCGGCGGGCATCGCGCAGGCGCTCTGGCCGCTGGCGGTAGTGCTCTCCTGCCGCCGCCCGGTCAGAACCGCCAGCAAGGCCAGGAGATCCGCGGGAGGTGCGCTGAGCTCCCAAGGTGCCGAGAACGTGGGCTAACCCGCTTAACCCGTGGGGAGGATGAACCGCTCGACGGCGTTCGAGAAGCCCTCTTCGGTGTTCGAGGTGGTGATCCGCCGGGCCGTGCGCTGCACCTCGGGGCTGGCGTTTCCCATCGCGATGCTCAGCCCGGAGTGGGCGAACATAAGCACGTCGTTCGGCATGTCGCCGATGGTGGCGATGGCCTCGGGGGGGATCTTGTACCGCTGCGACAGGTAGCGGGCGACCGCGCCCTTGTTCGCGTCGGGGTGGGTGACGTCGAGGTAGTAGGGCTGGGACCTGGCGGCGGTCACGTGATCGCCGAACCGATCGTGGGCGGCGGAGCTGGCACGGGCGACCGCGTCGAGATCGTCGCTGACGCCGACGAGCTTGGCGACGTCGGTGGTGAGTCCGTCGAGGCTGGTCATGACCTTCGGCTCGAACTGGACGGTTGCGGATTCCCTTGCCACGTGCGAGCCTTGCGGGTCGGGCACGTACCAGTCCGGTCCCCGGTAGACCCAGACGTCGAGACCGAAGGACCCCATGAGATCAGCCGTCGGCCGCACGATCTCCTCGGGGAGGACCCGCTGCTCGATCACGGACATGTCCCGGTCGACTATCAAGCCGCCGTTGAAGGCAGCGATCGGGGTCCTTATGTCCAGCGGCTCGATCAGCATCGACATACCCCGCGGGGGGCGGCCGCTGGTGATCGCGAAGAGGATCCCGGCCTTCCCGAGGCGGCGCACGGCGTCGATCGCCCTGTCGGTCAGCGCCTTGTCCGGGGTCACCAGCGTGCCGTCAACGTCAGCTAGGAGTAGCCGGATAGCTTGCCGCGCCGTTGCACCCACCAGCGACCCCTTCCACTGCCGTGCTGCGTGTCTCTGCGGCATGTGCCGTGCCGGTGCCAGCCGCGGCGTGGGTGCCGCGATCGTGCTCATCATAATGGGACCGGTTACCTCGTAGCTGGCGGAGGGCGGACATGCACCATGAGCCCTCGCGGTCAGGCCGGCTGGGTGGCAAGCAGCGGGTCCTGCGGAGGCGCAACCTTACGTTCGGGAGAATCTCTTTTAGTCAGCGCCAGCCAGCCGATAAGCGCCAGCGGATAGGCGAAGTACCCGAACCGGGTCGACGGGTCGAGGGCGAACATGACCGTGTAGCCGACGGCGAGGCGCCACGCCACGGCGCGCGCGTCACGTGGCGGGCGCAGCAGGATCCAGGCGGTGAACGCCACGGCGGCGACCACCATGAGCACCACCGCGGCCCAGTGCCCGACGGTGCCGAGATCGGCGATGAGGTGCCCGGGCAGCGGACTCGCCGCGGGGGTCTTGTGCTGGGTGAGGCCGAGCGGGAAGTCGATCAGGTTCTGCTTGACGGCCTTGACGTCGTTCGGCGTGGCCATCGCTTCCGGCGCCGCGAGCAGCGACAGAATGCCGGCGGCGGCGATGGCGGTGGTGCTGAACCTGGCCGCGGCGCGCGGTGCGTACCGGACCCAGGCCATGATGCCGAGCACGGGGACCACGGCCCACGCCGTGGTCTTCATCGCGCACGCGACGGCGAGCACGAGACCGGCCCTGACCACCTTGCCGCGGCTCGCCCAGGCCAGCGCCAGGCAGGTCAGCGCGATAACCGGCGGGTCGGTGACGCCGAGTGCCAGCGGGAAGGCGATCACCGGGGAGGCGACGGCGAGCGCGGTGACCCCGGCGACCCTGGTGCGGCAGCGCTGGCAGTCGCGGAGCCGGTGCGGCGAGGCGACCGAGAAGGCGGCGGCGATCAGCGCGATCGTGGCGAGCGTGACCCAGATCCTCGTGTCGCCGAGAATGCCGTGGACGCCGACCGCGCGCGGCAGGCCGAAGACGTCCATCAGCGGCAGGTACGGGTTGTAGGACTTCCAGTCGGTGAGCTGGCCCGGGGGGAGATAAGGCGTGCCGTACTTGAGCACATGATCGGCTGCCCGGCCGATGACCAGGACCTCCGCCGTCGCCGCCACCTGGGTCATCAGCCAGATCAGCGGCGCGACCAGCGCGCCGCCAAGCGCCACGGCGATCGGCAGCACCCAGCCCTCGGTAGCCAGCAGCAGCATCGTCGTGATCGCGTAGCCGCCGAACGCCCAGATGGCCCACGTGCCGTCGGCGTGCCCGGTAAAGACCATCGCCGCCGCGTAGACGGTGAAGGCCCCGAACAACGCCGCCACCGCACGGCGCCCAGGCCAGACTGGGTGTTCCTCTGCGTGCCCCGTCGCCTGGGCGGAATCAGCCCATGCCACACGCCCAGTATCCATGGTCAAGAAGAGTAAAGTCACCGTTGCCCGCGCACATCGGCCCTGACGCGTACTCCTCGCGGAGGACCCGCCTCCGCGTTACGGCAGCTTCCAGTCCACGGGATCGGCGTTCTGGCCCTGCAGGAGCTGGTTCGCCCGGCTGAACGGGCGTGTCCCGAAAAATCCGTTGTTAGCGGACATCGGGCTCGGGTGCGCGGACTCGATGCGCGGGACCTGCGGCCCGAGGAAGGGGGCCGTGTTGCGCGCGTCGCGGCCCCACAGGATCGCGACGAGCGGCTTGTCCCTGGCCGCTAGCGCGCGGATGGCCTGTTCCGTGACTTCTTCCCAGCCTTTGCCGCGGTGCGAGCCGGGTTTGCCCGGTTCGACAGTGAGGACCCTGTTCAGGAGGAGCACGCCGCGTTCGGACCAGGGGGTGAGGTCGCCCGTGGCGGGGGTGGGGTAGCCGAGGTCGTGCGAGTACTCGCGGAAGATGTTGACCAGGCTGCCGGGCAGCCTTCTGACGCTGGGAGCGACCGAAAAGCTGAGGCCGACCGGGTGCCCTGGCGTCGGGTACGGATCCTGGCCGACGATCAGGACCTTGACGTCGTCGAACGGCTGCTTGAAGGCTCGCAGCACGAGATCGCCGGCCGGGAGGTACTTCTTGCCGCTTTTGACCTGCTCGCGCAGGAACTCGCCCATCCGGGCTATGTTGTCCCTGACCGGTTCGAGGGCTTCGGCCCAGCCCGCTTCGACGATGTTGGCCAACGGCTCTGGCATGCGCCGAACTCTAGTGCGCGCGCGGACTTAGGTGAAAGCGGCGCCCCGGTCCCGGGGATGTGTCAGACCTGCCAGGCGTCGGCCGGTCAACCCGGTGGCAACGGGGCGCCGAGTTCGGGCCGGTGGCTTACCAGCGCTGGTTCTGGCCCTGGCCCTGGTTGGGGTCGTAGCCGGCCTGGTTCTGATCCTGGTTCTCGTCGTCGCCTTGGTTCTGGCCTTGGTAGCCGCTCTCGCTCTGGTCCTGGTACCCCTGGTTCGGGTCCTGGTTCTGGTTGCCGCCCTGGCTGGGATCTTGGCTCATGTCTTGGGGACCGCCCTGCTGGCCGATCGTGTTCTGCGCGGTCTGCATGCCCTGACGGCTCTGGTCGATGGACTCCCCGCCAGTCATCTGGTTACTCATCTGGTTGTCCTGTTGCCCGGTTTCGTCCGTGTCCTCGGAGGCCAGGTTAGGGTCCTGTTGTGCCAGCTTTTCGGCATCGCCTTTGCCCCTGTTGAAGATGCCCATGATTCTCCCCCGTACGTTTCCTGAATGCCGGTCTTGCGGCCGAACATTCGCATTTCAGCGATAGCCGTGCCACCGCCAGTTATCTCTGTGGATAAGCTAGCAACTTAGAAGTTGAGTCCTGCAGCCGACCTGCGCTTTTCGGTCACGTCATACGATGTCATGCTTGGTTCCTGCTCCCGCTCAGTATGATTTTTCCGGAAATTCCATGATCGCGTAAATTCCGCTTCTTATAAGTACGTAAATCCTTCGTGATCATGAAAGTCCCGGGGATTATCGTGTCGACGTGGCGTCGCGATGGCCGGTGAGCGGGCATCCTGGAAGTGCCTCTCACCGGTGGCGGTCGGCGACGACCTGCGCGAGGTGCCGGTGGCGGGCGGTGCGAGGAGCACGGAGGGAGAGGGCTGGCGCGCGTCAACGGGCCACGGGTGGCGGGGCCGGTTAGGCGCGTGGAAACTGGTGGTGAACAGCTGCCGAGGGGGCGGGGCAGGTAAACCGGCTCGCGGCTAGTCCGGAGCTGGTAAAAAGGGGTAACCTGCGCATGCTGGGCGCGGGTTACGCGGCGGGCGTCACTGTCCGTCGTCGTGGGTGCTCTGCTTGGAGCCAGACACATGGAACGATGGAGCTCATGAAGGGACGTGTGCTAGTCGTCGATGACGACGCGGCGCTCGCGGAGATGCTCGGCATCGTGCTCCGCGGTGAGGGGTTTGAGCCGACGTTCGTGGCCGACGGGGACAAGGCCCTCGAGGCCTTCCGCGAAACCCGGCCCGACCTGGTGCTGCTCGACCTGATGCTGCCCGGTTCCGACGGGATCGACGTTTGCCGTCAGATCAGGGGCGAGTCGGGCGTCCCGATCGTCATGCTCACGGCGAAGACCGACACCGTGGACGTGGTCCTCGGGCTGGAATCGGGTGCCGACGACTACATCCTCAAGCCGTTCAAGTCCAAGGAGCTCGTCGCCAGGATCAGGGCGCGGCTGCGGCGGACGGACGAGCCAGCGCCGGAGATGCTGCAGATCGGGGACGTCTCGATCGATGTGGCCGGCCACTCCGTCAGGCGGAACGGGGAGACGCTCAGCCTGACGCCGCTCGAGTTCGACCTGCTGGTCGCGCTGGCCCGCAAGCCGCGGCAGGTCTTCACCCGCGAGGTGCTGCTCGAGCAGGTCTGGGGCTACCGGCACGCCGCGGACACCCGGCTGGTGAACGTGCACGTGCAGCGGCTCCGGGCCAAGATCGAAAAGGACCCTGAGCATCCGGAGATCGTCGTCACGGTCCGCGGCGTGGGGTACAAGGCGGGACCTGGCTGATCCAGGCATGGAGCGGTCAGCGGTGAACCCTGACGCGGCCGGCACGCTGGCCGCGTCACAGCCAGTCGCGGCTGCCCCGGCAACACGCGCCCTGGCGCCGGGCGCGCCGGCACCGGGTGCGCAGGCAAAAGACCTACCCGGGCCGGTGCAGCGCGACGTGCGCGAAGCGTGGGAGATGGCGCTGCGCCGCAAGAAGCTGGTGCGCTGGGTGGTCAGCTGGCTGCCGCACCGGCTCACGATCGTCATCCGGACCGCGCTGCGCCTGGAGCACTCGGCGATCGCGAGGGTCAAGCACCGCTGGCACCGGAGCCTGCAACTACGGGTCGTCGGCACCACGCTGGTCATCTCCGCCACGATGATCGCCGTGCTCGGCTTCCTCCTCACCGAGCAGATGTCGTACGACCTGACGAAGAACGCCGAGAGTTCGGCGCGCACCCAGGCGCTCGACGGGCTGAACACCGCCCTCTCCCAGCCGAACCTGACCCAGTTGCCGAACCCGCAGGACGCCTGGCAGTTCATGACCTCCCTCGCCCACCAGCTGCAGCCCTCGAACACCGGCCAGAACTACTACGTCGTGGTCGGGCTGAACAGTGAGCTCGCCAGCCAGGCGGGGTACGCGCCGTGGGTGACCACCATCGATCCGACGGCCACACTGCCGCCCGGGCTCATCCAGAATGTGCAGCAGGAGCAGGCCGCGGAAGAGCACCGGGGCACGGCGGAGAACTTTCAGTACCTCGCGCTGACCACGCTGGTGTTCAACACCGGCGGGCAGGGCGGGCAGGCGGTCGCGGTCGGCGCGCCGGTCGGCAACTGGTATCAGCTCTACTACGTTGTCGGGCTCGATCAGGAACAGCAGGCGCTGCAGCAGGTCCAGACGGCGCTGATCGGCGTCGGGATCGCGCTTGTCGCGCTGCTCGCGGCCATCGCCTCGCTGGTCACCCGCTGGGTGGTTGTGCCGGTCCGGCACGCGGCCCGGGCGGCGCAGCGGTTGTCCGCGGGACGGCTCGAGGAGCGGATGCCGGTCGGCGGGGTGGACGACCTCGGCGCGCTCTCCACGTCGTTCAACGACATGGCGGAAAGCCTGCAGGACAAGGTGCGGGAGCTCGAGGAGCTGTCCAAGCGGCAGCGGCAGTTCGTCTCCGACGTTTCCCATGAGCTCAGGACCCCGATGACGACGATCCGGATGGCGGCGGAGGTCCTGTTCGAGTACCGGGAACAGCTCGACGCCGCGGCCGCCCGGTCGGCCGAACTGCTCCAGGGCCAGACCGAACGGTTCGAGGTCCTCCTCACCGACCTGCTCGAGATCAGCAGGCACGACGCCAACGTGGCGACTCTCGACGCCGAGCCCGCGGACGTGTGCGACATCGTGCGCGCGTCCGCCGATGACGCGCAGCAGCTCGCCGAACGGCGCGGCTGCCGCATCGAGTTCCGGCTCCCCGCCGAGGGGTGCGTCGCCGAGGTGGACCGGCGGCGCGTGGAGCGCATCCTGCGGAACCTGCTCGTGAACGCGGTCGAGCACGGTGAGGGCAGGGATGTCCTGGTTACCGTCGCCGCGGACAGCGATGCGGTCGCCGTCGCCGTCCGCGACCACGGCGTCGGGCTCAGGCCGGGGGAGGACCAACTGGTCTTCGAACGGTTCTGGCGAGCTGACCCGGCACGGGCCAGGACCACCGGAGGGACCGGCCTTGGGCTGGCGATTTCGCTGGAAGACGCCCACCTGCACGGCGGCTGGCTGCAGGCGTGGGGCGAGCGGGGCCGGGGTTCGGTCTTCCGGCTAACCGTCCCGAGAGCGGCGGGGCAGCCGCTCGCCGGCTCGCCGCTGCCGCTCGGGCCGGATGAGGCGGAAGTGGTCACCAGCGCCCTCGAGGCCGACCTGGCGGGCGGCGCTCGTGGCTAGCCGACCGCCCCGTCCGCCACGTACGCAACGTCCGCCACGTAGGCGCCGTCTCTGGATCACCGTGCTTGGCCTGTTCCTCGCCGCGTCGGTGGCTGGCTGCGTGTCCGTGCCGGGCGGCGGACCGGTGCTCTCCTACACGATCACCCAGGGACCGGACGGCCAGAGCCAGCCATACCCGCAGGTCATCGCGCAGGCGCCGCGAGCGGGCTGGCTGCCGGAAGAGATCGTCCGGGGGTTCCTGACCGCGTCCGCCAGCTTCGGCGCCAGGCAGCAGCAGATAGCGCGCGAATACCTCACGGCTAAGGAAGACCGCGCGTGGACACCGGGCTGGTCGGCGATCGTGTACAGCAACGGCCCGAACGTGCAGTCGGCGGTCTACAGCGGCACCAGCCGGAACAGGCAGGCGACAGTCACGATCGGCGGCTCGGTGCAGGCGACACTGTCGACCTCTGGCGGCTATGCGGTGCCCTCGGCATCGTCGGGATCAGCGCCCGGGAAGTCGCTGACGTTCCGCCTGCAACAGGTCGGCGGGCAGTGGCGGATCTCGCAGGCGCCGCCGTACCTGCTGCTCACGAGCTACGCGTTCCAGTACGACTATCAGCTGCGGAACCTGTACTTCTTCGACCCCACCGGCAGCTTCCTGGTGCCCGACCCGGTGTACGTGCCCTTGCAGGCCACCACGGCCAACCTGATGGAAGGGCTGGTCAACGACCTTATTCACCCGCCCACCGACTGGCTGTCCCGCGGCGCGACGAATAGCGCTTTCCCGCGGCGCACCACCACGATCGGCGACATCACGCTGGACGGCGGGACGGCGGCGATCGACTTCGGTGGCGGCATCACCAAAGGCGCCAGTGACAGCCTGCTGCAAAAGGTCTCCGCGCAACTGCTGTGGACGCTGACCGGCTCGGGCCAGAGCGGGCCTGCGGTGCAGTCGGTCGAGGTCTCGGTGAACGGCAAGGCATGGAGCCCGCCCGGCAGCGACCTGAACCCGGTGCAACAGTTGCACCAGAGCAGGTACTCGCCGCCAACCGGGGCGAGCAGCCAGTTCTACTACGTCGACGGCAGCGGGAACCTGCTGGCGAGCGACGGCCCGCAGGGCAAGCCGGTGAAGGTGAGCCACATCGGCACCGGCTACTCGCAGATCGCGGTCTCCCCCGACAGGCAGTACCTGGCCGCGCTGAGCAACGGATCGCTGTTCATCGGCCGGGTCGGGGGCCCGCTGGTGAAGCGGGACGGCACCGGCTACACGTCGATGAGCTGGGATCCGGGCGACGACCTCTGGGCCACGTCGGGGGGCCAGATCGTCATGCTCCGCGGCACCGCGAACCCGGATCAGACGCAAGGCAAGCCGGTCGCGGTGAACGTGGTGAGTTCCGACGGCATCAGCGAGAACGCCGGGCCGTTCAGCGCGCTCCGGGTGGCGCCGGACGGCGTGCGAGTCGCCATCATCGGCGGCGCGGCCGACCTCAGCTTCGGCGCGATCGTCTCGCAGCCCGGCCCGCGGCCCGGGGTGGCGGCTATCGAGATCGTGCTCTCGCCGTTCTCCGTTTCCGTGCCCGGGGCAACGTTTACCGCGGTGACCTGGTACGGACCGGACAATGTGATCACGCTTCGCGACCCGGGCCCGGAACTGACCGAGTACCCGGTCAACGGCGGGAGTTCCACGTCGATCCCGCCCCAGGAACGTATGAGCTGGATCACAGCCAGCTTCGGCAGCCCGCTGATCGCCGGCCTGCCCCGTGGCGCCATGGTGGCCGACGCGAGCCTGTCAGGCTCCTGGATGCCCCTCGCCGGAACAGGTGTTTCGGCCGTTTACCCTGGCTGACGCAGCGGAGCGGCGTCAACTGAGACGAGAGAGGACAGACGGGGCTGTGTGGCGCATGTGACTCATGCCCGCCAAATATCCCTCCTGACATTTCGGCCGAGGCGAGCTAGCGTTCATGCATGGCACTCGCCCGGGTCCGTGGTTGCGCCGGGCAGGCCCTCCGAACTGCCGGAGCAGCGAGAGGGTCTCTTCGGCTAGCCGATGCCAGCCGCAGGCGAAACGGCCCACGTAAGGCGACTTCTCGTCGACCGATCACGGTGCGGCTTAGAGGTAAGTCCTGCCCCGCCGGGGAATACCTAGTTCCCCGCCCCGGGAGAAGGGCAGTAGTGGCCACGGAAAGGCCGCGAACCCCTCAGCAGGCGGATGTGGGGACGAAGACCAGGTCGGCCGGGCGAGTGCCCACTACCGGTCATTCCCAGCCGAAGGGGGATAGAGATGATGGATATCACCTTCACGGGCAGGCGCACCAGCGTTCCGGAGCGTTTCCGCAGGCATGCGGCTGCCAAGCTGGCCAAGCTCGAGAAGCTCGATCAGAAGGCGATCCGGATCGACGTGGAGGTGTCGACGGAACGCAACCCCAGGCAGTCCGATCGCAGTGAGCGGGTGGAGCTCACGATCAGGTCCAAGGGGCCGACGATCCGGGCGGAGGCCGCCGCTGATGACCGGTACGCGGCGCTTGACCTGGCGTTCGCGAAGCTCGAGGCGCGGCTGCGCCGCGCGTCGGAGCGGCGCAAGCCCCGCCATGCCGACGCCACCATGCGGTCGGTGGACGCCGTGTCCGCGGTGACCGCTCCGCCTAACGGTCAGGTGGCCGCCGGTGCGGCGGCAACCGGCACGACGCCGGGCGCGAACGAGGCCGCCGCGCTGGCGGGCGCTGTGCCGACGGGCGTGACCGCCGTTGGCCGCCCGCGCGGCCGGCGCTCCCGGGGGACGAACGAGGGGCGGCCGGAGACCCTGGTCCCGCTGCCGGATATGCCAGACGGCGCCGGGTACGACTACGCGGATGCCGACAAGGCCGAGCAGGACGCCTCGGGCGTGGTGCCGATCCAGATGGAGGGCGACGGCCCGCTGGTCGTCAGGGAGAAATTCCATGCCGCGCACCCGATGACCATCGACCAGGCGCTCTTCGAGATGGAACTCGTCGGCCACGCATTCTACGCATACCACGACAGTCAGTGCGGCAAGTTCAGCGTGGTCTACCGCCGCCGTGGGTACGACTACGGCGTCATCAGGCTCGTCGAGGACTAGCAGGGCGGTACGGGTAGGTTGAGTGACATGTCCTATCCTGTGCGTGAGCGAACGCAGCGGAAGGAGCGGCCGTGACCGTGCAGCCGAGACCAGGGATGGTCCCTCGGCCGGTGTCCCCCATACCCAGGCCTGAGGCGGTGCCTCGTGCCGACGGTGTGCCGGACGCCGATCCGATCCGGGTGCTTATCGCGGATGACCACGCTCTCTTCCGCCGCGGCCTCGAGATGGTGCTGAAGGAAGAGGACGGCATCGAACTGGTCGGCCAGGCTTCCGACGGCGCCGAGGCGGTGCAGATCGCCAGCGAGGCCGTCCCCGACGTGGTGCTGATGGACATCAGGATGCCGAAGACCACGGGCATCGAGGCCGCCAGGCAGATGAAGGAGGTCGCCCCGTCCGCCAAGATCGTGATCCTCACGATCAGCGACGAGGAGGAGGACCTCTTCGAGGCGATCCGGGCGGGAGCCAGCGGCTACCTGCTGAAGGACATCCCGCTCGACGAGGTGGCCGAAGCGGTCCGCGCGGTGCACGACGGCCAGTCGCTGATCAACCCGTCGATGGCCGGCAAGCTGCTCACCGAGTTCGCCACACTCGCCCGCCGCGACGCCGAAGAGGAACCGGCCAAGCACGCCCCCGCGCCGAAGCTCACCGAGCGCGAGATGGAGGTGCTGCGGCTCGTGGCCCGCGGGATGAACAACCGCGACATCGCCAAGGAGCTGTTCATCTCCGAGAACACGGTCAAGAACCACGTGCGCAACATCCTGGAGAAACTCCAGATCCACTCCCGGATGGAGGCCGTGATGATCGCGGTGCGGGAGAAGCTGATCGAGATCAGCTGAACCCCTCCGTCCGCAGCGCGGTGAGAAGCGGCTGAGCTAGGTGAGACGGCGACGTACGTTCGGGATGAATGGTGTCGCAACCCACCCACTGAGCGGCCTCGGCAAGAGCTCGGGCCATGGGCGCGACGGCTGCCGGCTTCTCGACAGTCACGTGCCTGGCGACCAGCGTCTTGCCGCTGCGGGCCGGGTCCACCCGGCCGATGATCTGGCCGCCGGCCAGCAGCGGCATCGTGTAGTACCCGTGCACGCGCTTTTCCTTCGGCACGTACGCCTCGAGCGCGTGCCGGTAGCCGAACATCCGCAGCGTCCGCTTCCGGTCCCAGATCAGCGAGTCGAACGGGGACAGCAGCGTGGTGCGGTGCCTGCCGCGCCCGCCGGCGTCGAGCCACGCCAGCGCCCCCGGATCGGCCCAGGCGCGCAGCGGCCGCTTGCCTCCCGCGAGCGTGACCGGGGTCATCCCGGCCGCCGTGGCTGCGGCGTCGAGGTTCCCCGCGTGCTCCGGGCTGCGCCAGTACCCGTTGAGCCGCTGGTACTCGACCATGTCGGCGTGCGTGGCCACGCCGAGGGCGCGGATGGTCACGCCGGTGAGGCGGGCCAGGCACTCGTCGTCACTCGGCTCATGCTCGAGCAGCGGCTCAGGAATGGCTCGCTCTGGCAGGTCGTAGACACGCCGCCACCCCGTGCGGCGCACGCAGACCGCACGCCCGGTGTCGAGCAGCCACTCGGCGGCGATCTTCACCTCCGACCAGTCCCACCACGGCCCGCCCGCCTTGGCGCCGCCGAGCTGGGTGGCGGTCAGCGGCCCCTCGGCTTTCAGCCGGGCCAGCACCTCATCGCAGGCGGCGTCCGAGACCTTGTGCCACCGCTGGCCCCGCGCCGCGATCGCGCGCCGTCGCCACGCGTAATAGGGCCAGTGCTCGAGCGGCAGCACGCAGGCCGCGTGCGCCCAGTACTCGAATGTGGCCGGCTTGCTGGCCGGCCAGTACGCCTTCTCAATGGCATCCCGCCCAACCGGGCCGAGCCGGGCGTACGCGACCAGCTCATGCGACCGTGCGAGCACGCTGATCGTGTCAAGCTGCACCGCGCCGACCCTCCGCAGCATCCCGGCGACGCCGCCCCGCCGCCCGTCAGCACCGAGAAACCCCTGCGCGTAGAGGGTCATCCGCCGCGCCTCGTCCGCGCTTAGCTGCCGCTCCTCCCCGGCTGGGCTCTGATAACTATCCGGAACGTACGCGGCTGACTCTCCCACGCCATCTGACTGTAGCGAGGGGGTCTGACATTCCAGGCGGCTTAATACCAGTCGTCGGTGAAGGTCTTGGCGAAGAGGGTCATGACGCAGCCGACGACGACGATGGCGACGCCGAGCCAGAACAGCCACCAATGGGGCCCGGGCACCATTGCGACGCCGCCGACAACGAAGCCGACGACGATGACCGCGATCGCCACCCAGGACATCGGCTTGCCCGGGTTGTGCTCGAGCTCATGCGCCGTGCCGTGCGCCAGCGATCCGGCGCCTTTCGCTTCCTCGACGGCGCCTGTTGCCTGCTCGGCCACGACCCCTCCTAGAACGCCTATGCTGAGTCTGGCAAGAAAAATACCCTAGTGGTGTGGGTAGGCGGCAGCCGGCCCCTCCAGGCCGATCCGCAAGGAGCACGACGGACAGTGCCAGTCATCCTAGATAGCATCCTTCGCGCGGGCGAGGGCAAGATCCTGCGTCAACTTAAGCGGATCAGCGAGCAGATTAACTCTGTCGAGGACGACTTCGTCGCCATGAGCGACGCTGAGCTCCGCGCGATGACCGACGAGTTCAGGCAGCGCTATGCCGATGGGGAGTCGCTTGACGACCTGCTGCCGGAGGCGTTCGCCACTGTCCGCGAGGCGGCCAAGCGCACGCTCGGCCAGCGGGCTTTCGACGTGCAGCTGATGGGCGCCGGCGCGCTGCACATGGGCAACATCTCCGAGATGAAGACCGGTGAAGGCAAGACGCTCACCGGTGTCTTCCCCGCCTACCTGAACGCGCTGGCCGGCAAGGGCGTGCACATCATCACCACCAATGACTACCTGGCCAAGCGCGACTCGGAGTGGATGGGCCGGGTGCACCGCTTCCTGGGCCTCGAGGTGGGGGTCATTCTCGCCCAGATGGCGCCCGAGGACCGCAAGCGCGCTTACCTGGCGGACGTCACCTACGGGACGAACAACGAGTTCGGCTTCGACTACCTGCGCGACAACATGGCGTGGTCGATCGAGGAGTGCGTGCAGCGCGGCCATAACTACGCGATCGTCGACGAGGTTGACTCGATTCTCATCGACGAGGCGCGGACCCCGCTGATCATCAGCGGGCCCGCCGAGCAGAACTCCCGGTGGTATCTCGAATTCGCCAAGATCGCGCCCCGGCTGCGCCGCGGCGAAGACGGCGAGGGCGACTACGAGGTCGATGAGAAGAAGAAGACCGTCGGCATCCTCGAGTCGGGCGTCGAGAAGGTCGAGGACTGGCTTGGCATCGACAACCTGTACGACCCGGTCAACACGCCGCTGGTCAGCTTCCTGAACAACGCGCTCAAGGCCAAGGAGCTGTTCAAGAAGGACAAGGACTACATCGTCTCGCCGAACGGCGAGGTCCTGATCGTGGATGAGTTCACCGGCCGCATCCTGCACGGCCGCCGGTACAACGAGGGCATGCACCAGGCGATCGAGGCCAAGGAAGGCGTGCAGATCAAGGACGAGAACCAGACGTTCGCCACGATCACGCTCCAGAACTACTTCCGGATGTACGACAAGCTGGCCGGCATGACCGGCACGGCGATGACCGAGGCGAACGAGTTCTACTCGACCTACAAGCTCGGCGTCGTCCCGATCCCGACCAACAAGCCGATGATCCGCGGCGATGAGACCGATGTCATCTACCAGACGGCCGACGCTAAGTTCGACGCCGTCGTGGAGGACATCATCGAGCGGCACGAGGCCGGCCAGCCGGTCCTGGTGGGCACCGTGAGCGTCGAGAAGTCCGAGATCGTGTCGCAGCGGCTCAAGCGGCGGGGCATTCCGCACCACGTGCTGAACGCGAAGTACCACGAGCAGGAGGCCATGATCGTCGCCCAGTCCGGGCGGATCGGCGCGGTCACGGTCGCGACCAACATGGCCGGGCGCGGCACCGACATCATGCTCGGCGGCAACCCGGAGTTCATCGCGGACGTCGAACTGCACCAGCGCGGCCTGTCGCCCGTGGATACGCCGGAGGACTACGAGGCCGCCTGGCCGGAGGCTGTGGCTAAGGCCAAGGCCGCGGTGGCCGCCGAGCACGAGCAGGTCGTGGCGGCTGGCGGCCTGTACGTCCTGGGCACGGAACGGCACGAGTCGCGGCGCATCGACAACCAGCTCCGCGGCCGGTCCGGCCGCCAGGGCGACCCGGGCTTGTCGCGGTTCTACCTGTCGCTGCAAGACGACCTGATGCGGATGTTCAACTCCGACCGGGTCGGGGCGATCATGGACCGGCTGAACATCCCGGCCGACGTGCCGGTGGAGAACAAGGTCGTGTCCCGCGCGATCAGGTCCGCGCAGACCCAGGTCGAGCAGCAGAACTTCGAGATCCGCAAGGACCTCCTGAAGTACGACGACGTGCTCAACCGGCAGCGCACGGTCATCTACGGCGAGCGGCGCAACGTGCTCGAGGGCGCCGACCTGCACGAGCAGATCCGCTCCATGATCGACGAGGTGGTCGCGTCGTATGTGGCGGGGGCGACCAGCGACGGGTACCCGGAGGAGTGGGACCTGGAGAAGCTGTGGCGGGCGTTCAAGGAGCTTTTCCCGATCTCGCTGCGCATCGACCAGGTGATCGAGGAGGCCGGCGGGGACAAGTCCGGGCTTACCGCCGACCTGATCACGGAGATGGTCCGGGAGGACGCGCAGGCCGCCTACACCCGGCGCGAAGAGGAGTACACGCCGGAGAACATGCGCCAGGCCGAGCGGATCGTGGTGCTGTCGGTGCTGGACCGCAAGTGGCGCGAGCACCTGTACGAGATGGACTACCTCCGCGAGGGCATCTACCTGCGTGCCATGGCGCAGCGCGACCCGCTGGTCGAGTACCAGCGGGAGGGCTTCGACATGTTCAACTCGATGATGGATGGCATCAAGGAGGAGTCGGTCGGGAACCTGTTCAACCGCCAGTTCGTGTTCCAGGAGAACCCGATCACGGAGGAGACGCCCAGCGGCGTGGCGGCGCTGGGGGCGCCTGCGATGTCGGCGGGCGCTGCGCCCCCAGTGGCGCCTGTGGCGCCAGAGCCCGTTAAGCTGCCTGCGGGGTTCGGCGCGTCCGCCGGGCAGGCGGTCGCCGGGCAAAGCGGTGCGGCCCAGGGTGGCGGCCGTCAGGCCGGCCAGCAAGGCGGGCGGCACAGCAGGACAGACGGCGGTGCCCGCCCGCAGGGCGGCGGGGCCCGGCAGACAGGCGGAGGCGCTCGCCAGGGAGACGGGGGTGCCCGGCCGGCCGGCGGGGGCCGCCAGGCCGGCGGTGCCCGGCACGCCGCCGACGGGCGCGGTCACGCGACGGCGGCCGGACGCGGACAGGCAGCGGCACGCAGCGGCACGGCGCCTCAAGGACCGGCGCCACAGGCACCGGCGCCGCAGGGATCGGCGCCGCAGGGACCGGTGCCGCCTGGCCTCGAACCGCGCCGCCCGCGGCAGCTGCAGTACTCAGCCCCGTCAGAGACGGGCGGCGTCGAGCACCGGCGCGACGGCACAGCCAACCCGTTCGCCAACGTCGGGCGGAACGACCTGTGCCCCTGCGGCTCCGGCCGGAAATACAAGCGCTGCCACGGCGACCCGCGTAACGCCTGACCGCTGCCGCGGCGGCGTCAGGCCGCCTCGATGTCGGTGCACAGCCACCGCGGCGGTGCCGCGCCCGCTGTGCTGAGCCGGGTGGCGGCTTGGCCAAGCCGTGCCGCCCGGTTCACGGGATGGGCTCGTTCGAGCCGCACGGCGAGTGCGCGGGTCCGGGTACCGACCCCGACCACGACGGTCATCTCGATGACGTCATGCGCCGGCCTGGTGGCGATCACGCGCAGCACCCGCGGCTGCTGTCCTCCGCCGAACAGCGGCATGAGCGCGGGCAGTCGAACCCGGGCACGGTGGGATGTCCATGGCAGGATCTGGTGTACCGGCCGCGCGCCCGACAGCGCTTCGGTGAGCAGCCTGGCGAACTGCCGTGCCCAGTCGCCGTCTGCCCCGCCTCCCGTGCCACTCCTGATGCTCGGATCCGGAGCGGGCAGTGCCCCGCGAGTGCGCGTGGCGTCAGGGTTTGGGGCTGACGTGCCGGCGATGGCCTTGACCGCGGGGTCATCGTCGAATGGCGGTCCGACTTCCGGCAACGAGAGCAGGCGGATCTCGGACAGGTGCAAGGCGTGCGGTGCGGGCATGGGTATCCCCCGGAAGCTGCGAGCGGGGGATGGCAACTAATTGCTACCAGTTGTACACGCACCCGCCGACATTCGAGGCGTCCCGGCCGGGCGGCGCAGCCGCCGATGCACCCGGGAAGCCGCCCTATGATCGGGTGCGTGACGCAACTACGTGCCGTGATCATCGACTGGGGCGGGGTGCTAACCCAGCCGATCACCGACACGGTCCGGACGTGGATCGCCGCGGACCAGATCGACTGGGAGCGTTACCTCGCGGTCGTCGGGCCGTGGCTGACCGACGCGTACGCCTCCGACGGAAACGGCAGCGTCAACCCGGTGCATGCCCTGGAACGCGGCGAGTGCACCGTCGCGGAGTTCGAGCGGCTGCTCGCCGGGCTCCTCGTCAGGACCGACGGCGGCCCGGTGCTGGCGGACGGGCTGCTTACCCGGATGCTCTCCGCCGGGCAGCCGGTGCCCGCCATGTACCAGCTGATCCGCGAGTTGCGCGGCAAGGACGTGCGCACCGCGCTGCTGTCCAACTCGTGGGGGCCCGCCGGCTACCCGCGGGATGACTTCCCGGACCTGTTCGACGCCGTGGTGATCTCCGGGGAGGTCGGCATGCGCAAGCCCGAGCCGCGCATCTTCCGCCATGTCGCCGAGCTGCTTAGCCTGGAGCCGGAGAACTGCGTGTTCGTCGATGACCTCGAGGCCAACGTCAGGGCCGCCGTCGGCTGCGGAATGACCGGCGTGCATCACACCGTCCCCGCCCTTACCCAACAGCGGCTGACGGAGCTGTTTGCCAATCGCTAGGCTTTGCCGCGTGGCGGAGAAGCCGTATCCCCTGCCAGTCAGCCCGGGCCGTTCGGCGAATATGAAGGCGAATCGCCGCAGGGACACGAAGCCTGAGCTGGCACTGCGCAGCGCGCTTCACGCACGGGGGTACCGCTACCGTAAGGACTTCCGCCTCGACCTGCCCGCAAGGAGGGTGCGGCCGGACATCGCGTTCACCGGGCGCAAAGTGGCGGTGTTCATCGACGGCTGCTTCTGGCACGCATGTCCCGAGCATGGGTCCAAGCCGAAGAACAACGAGTGGTACTGGTCGCCGAAGCTGGCCGGGAACGTCGAGCGGGACCGGGCAACCGACGCCGCGCTGATCCAGGCGGGCTGGACGGTGGTCCGGCTGTGGGAGCACGTGCCCGTTGAGGAGGCGCTGGCCACGGTGGTGGCCGCCGTCGGGGACCCACGGCCGGCGCGGCGAGTCGCTACCATGAGGCGCCATGCGGGTTTACCTCCCCTCGACGCTGCCGGCGCTCGCGGACATCCTCGCGAAGGGTGAGACCGGGCCGGCGCCGGCGCGCGCGTTCGCGGTCACTCCGGCGCTGCGCGAGGCATACGCGAGCGGCGACAACGAGGAACTCGAATACGTCGCGTTGCTCGCCGCCGCCAGGCAGTCGCTGCGGCTGCTTGCGGATGATCCGCGTGCGCCCCGGCGCCGCGTGGTCCTCGCGGCGGACGTCCCGGACGGCGAGGTCAGCTGGACCGCATACGACGACGAGCCCGCCACGGTGACGCTCGGCGCCGCGGTGCCGCTCACGGACCTGGCATCCGGCCACATCGACGCCGCCGACGCCGAACCTGACGTGGCCGCGGCAGCGGCCGCGATCAGCGCCGCCGACGCCGGGGACGAGGACGCCGCCTTCACCGTGGACTCCGCCGACGGACACGAGCTGGCTTGGTACGCGGTACAAGAACTTCCAGATTTCCCCGAACGTACGGGACCAACTCCCTTAGCTAGATGACTCTCCCGGCGGAGGTAACGTCTGAGTCATGGATGCCGTGACAAGGGTTCCCCCGCCGTACAACGAGCCGGTGCGGCAGTACCAGCCGGGCAGCGCGGACCGCGCCGCCCTCGAAGCGAAGATCAAGGACCTCGCCGGGCAGCAGGCCGAGCTCACCATGACAATCGGCGGCCGCCCTGTAATGGGATCGGGCGAGCGCGTGCCCGTCGTTCAGCCGCACAACTACCGGCGCGTCCTCGGCGAGTTCGGCAACGCGACGGACGAGGACGTGCTCGCGGCGATCGCCGCGGCCGGCGCCGCCGCCAGGAGCTGGCGGGCGCTGTCGTTCGCCGACCGCGCCGCCGTCTTCTTGCGGGCGGCGGACCTGCTGGCGGGCCCGTGGCGCGCCACGCTGAACGCCGCGACGATCCTCGGCCAGTCCAAGTCGGTGTTCCAGGCGGAGATCGACGCGGCGTGCGAGCTGATCGACTTCTGGCGGTACAACGTGGCGTTCGCCCGCCAGCTGCTGTCCGAGCAGCCGGAATCTCCCGCGGGGACCTGGAACCGGATGGAGTACCGCCCGCTCGAGGGCTTTGTGCTGGCGATCACACCGTTCAACTTCACGTCCATCGCCGGGAACCTGCCGACCGCGCCGGCGCTGCTCGGCAACGTCGTGGTATGGAAGCCGTCGCCCACCCAGCAGCTGGCGGCGCACTACATCATGCGGCTGCTCGAGGCGGCCGGCCTGCCGCCTGGCGTGATCAACATGGTGACCGGGGACGGCCAGGCGGTATCGCGGGCGGCGCTCTCGCACCCGGACCTGGCCGGGATCCACTTCACCGGCTCGACCGCGACCTTCCAGCACCTGTGGCGCACCGTGGGGGAGCACATCGGCGCCTTCAGGGACTACCCGCGGCTCGTCGGAGAGACAGGCGGCAAGGACTTCGTGATCGTCCACCCGTCGGCCGAGCGGGCTTCGATCGTCACCACCCTGATCCGCGGTGCCTTCGAGTACCAGGGCCAGAAGTGCTCGGCCGCCTCGCGCGCCTACCTTCCGCGCTCGCTGTGGGAAGCGGTGCGCGACGAACTGGCCGGCACGGCCGCGTCGCTGTCGTTCGGCGACGTGTCGGAGGACCTGTCACTGTTCGGCGGCGCGGTGATCGATTCCCGGGCGGTGGACAAGCACCGCGGCGCGTTCGACCGGGCCAGGTCCCGCCCGTCGGTGCGGTTCCTGACCGGCGGCGAGATCGACGACTCGGCGGGGTATTTCGTCCGGCCGACGATCCTGGAATGCGACGACCCCGGCGACGAGGTCTTCACGACCGAGTATTTCGGCCCGATCCTCGCGGTGCACGTGTACGAGGACAGCCAGTACTCCGCGATCCTCGGCCAGGCCGCCGATGTCGCCCCGTACGCGCTGACCGGCTCCATCCTGGCCACGGACCGCACGGCGATCGCCGAGGCCACCGACCGGCTGCGGTACTCGGCCGGCAACTTCTACATCAACGACAAGCCGACCGGCGCGGTCGTCGGCCAGCAGCCGTTCGGGGGCGCCAGGGCGAGCGGCACCGACGACAAGGCGGGCTCGGTGTTCAACCTCATCCGCTGGGTCTCCACCCGCGCGATCAAGGAGACGTTCGTGCCGCCGACGGACTACCGTTATCCCCACATGGGCTGAACCCGCGCGCCCGATACGATCGAAAGATCGGGCGCGCAGCCGGGGGGCGCGGGGGATTTGGGGGCGCGGAGCCCCCCATGCCGGAAGTCCGGGGGTCGTCCCCCCGGGAGATAACTGCGGAGGCGGGCCATTCACCGGCTGGTGCTGTGGAACATCGACCTGACGCTGGTTGACGTCGCGAAGGTCACCCGGGCCGCGTACGCCGAGGCGTTCGCCAAGATCACCGGCCGTCCGCTGGTGCAGTTGCCGCAGATGGCCGGGCGCGCCGAGCCGGAGATCTTCTTCGACGCGCTGGCCCTCAACGGGGTGAACCTGCGGAACGGGGCCGAATCCGAGCAGCTACTGGCCCCGTTCGGCGCGGAACTCGCGACCTCGCTGGCCGCCCGCAGGGATCAGCTCACCACGGAGGGGCAGGCGCTGCCGGGCGCCGCCGAGTCGATGGCGGCCGTCGCCCTGCTGCCGGATGTCGTCCAGTCGGTGCTGACCGGCTCCAGCAGGCCGAACGCCACACTCAAGCTGCGCGCGTTCGGCCTCGACCGGCACGTGGACCTGACCGTCGGGGGCTTCGCCGGGTCCGACCCCTACCCGAAGGGGGCGCTGCTGCGGGTCGCCCGCCAGCGGGCCGAGGAGAAGTACCAGGTGACGTTCGCCGAGTCGGCCACCGTCTACATCGGGGACTCGCCCCGCGACGTGGAAGCGGCCAAGATCGGCGGCGCCAGGTCGCTGGCGGTGGCCAGCGGCCGCGCGAGCAGCGCCGAACTCCGCGAGGCCGGCGCGGACGCGGTCCTCCCCGACCTCACCGACCCCTCCCTGCTCACCACCTACATCACCACCAACCTGTAACGCGCCAGCGGCCCTTCGGCGCTTTACCACTGGCCACACCAGCCCCTGTCGCTCACTTTGTACCCCAGCCGACCACTTTCCAGGGCGCGTGACCGGTCACAAGTGGTCATAACGCGTACAAAGTGAAACTAGGTATCGCAGCCACCCTCCATATGGGTCCATGGCAGGGGCGGAAGTGAGCGGTGTGACCGGCGAGGAGAAGGCCCCGGGGCGAGGGCCACGCCGGGGGCGAGGCGTGCCCGGGATGGGCGGGTTCGGTGCGGGAACGTGGTCTGGGCCATGTTGCGTGGGCTGGGCGGGTGGCAGGATGCTGGATTCATGGCAGGCGATGAGGCGAGCGGGATGGCTGGCGGGCAGGGGTATGGCGCGACGCTCTGGGAGCCGGACGCGAAGACGATCAAGAACGCCCGGATAAGCCGGTACATGCGGTGGCTGGCCGACCGGGGCGTCCGGGCCGCAGAAACGGACCCAGTCTCTGACACGCCAGCAGCGGCGTACCAGCGGCTGTGGGAGTGGTCGGTGCAGCACCCCGGTGAGTTCTGGACCTCGGTCTGGGACTACTTCGACGTCCTCGGCACGCGGCCGGACGACGGTCCCGCCCTGACCGGGACCACGATGCCCAGCGTGCACTGGTTCCCCGGGGCGACGCTCAACTACGCGCGCAACGCCCTCAGGACCGCCTGGACCGACCCGGACCGGCCGGCCATCATCGCCGATTCCGAACGCGGCCGTGCCGCCTCCCTCACCTACGCCGAACTCGCCGCGGAGGTGAACCGGGTGGCGCGCGGCCTGCGCGCGACCGGGGTGACAAAAGGCGACCGCGTCGTGGCGCTGCTGCCGAACATCCCCGAAGCGGTGATCGGGCTGCTCGCCGCCGCGAGCATCGGCGCGATCTGGTCTTCGTGCTCGCCAGACTTCGGCACCCGCAGCGTGGTGGACCGGTTCGCGCAGATCGAGCCCGCGGTGCTGCTCGCCGTGGACGGCTACGTCTACAACGGCAAGGAGTACGAGCGGACCGCCACGGTGGCCGAGATCGCGAAGCAACTGCCCACGCTCAAGGCCGTGGTGATGGTGGACCTGCTCGGCACGGCCGCGACCAGCCCGCCAGACCGGCCAGACCAGCCCGGCCTGCCCGCGGGCGTCCGCCGCCTCGCCTGGTCTGACCTTGACACCAGCCGGCCAGGCGACGCGCCCGAGTTCGAGGAGGTGCCGTTCGAGCATCCGCTCTGGGTCGTCTACTCGAGCGGCACGACCGGGCTGCCGAAGCCGATCGTGCACGGTCACGGCGGCATCGTGCTCGAGCACCTGAAGGCGCTGGCGTTCCACCTGGACCTGCGGCCGGGCGACCGGTTCACCTGGTACACCACGACCGGCTGGATGATGTGGAACTTCCTGGCCGGCGGGCTGCTCGCGGGTACGACGATCGTGCTCTACGACGGCAGCGCGACGTTCCCGCACACCGCAAGGCTGTGGCAGCTCGCCGCTGAGGAAAAGCTCGACTACCTCGGCGTCGGCGCGCCGTACCTGACGGCCTGCCAGAAGGCGGGCCTCGAACCGGGCCGGCGATACGACCTCAGCGCGCTCAGGGGCATCGGCTCGACCGGCTCGCCGCTGCCCCCCGAGGCTTTCACCTGGGTCTACGACAAAGTCAAGGACGCCGTCCAGCTCGGCTCCATGTCCGGCGGCACCGACCTGTGCACCGGCTTCGTCGGGCACTGCCCGCTGCTGCCGGTCCGGAGCGGAGTGATCTCCGGCCGCAGCCTCGGCGCCAGCGTGGAAGCCTTCGACGACGAGGGCCACCCGGTCATCGGCCAGGTCGGCGAGCTGGTGCTCACCGAGCCGATGCCGTCGATGCCGGTGATGTTCTGGAACGACCCGGACGGCAAGAAATACGCCGACAGCTACTTCGCCGAGTTCCCTGGCGTGTGGCGGCACGGCGACTGGATCGAGATCCTGCCCGACGGCAGCCTTGTGATCTACGGCCGGTCCGACGCGACGCTGAACCGGGGCGGCGTGCGGATGGGCACCAGCGAGTTCTACCGGGTGGTCGAGTCGTTCCCCGAGATCGCCGACAGCCTGGTGGTGGACACCGGCCGCCTCGGCGCTGAAGGCAGGCTGGTGCTCTTCATCCAGCCAGCACCGGGCCACGAGCTCGACGAGGACCTCACCAAGCGGGTCAAGGCCGCGCTCAGGCAGCAGTTGTCACCCCGGCACGTCCCCGACGAGATCGTCACGGTACCGGGCGTGCCGCGGACCCTCTCGGGCAAGAAGCTGGAGATCCCGGTGCGCAAGATCTTGCTCGGCACACCCGTAGAACAAGCCGCCGATCCCAACGCGCTCGCTAACCCCGAAGTGCTCGGTGCGTACGCGCCGGGTCCTAGGCTGTAGGGAAGACCTTGGGCTGCCGCATGCCCGTGTAACCACAAAGGAGTGGAACAGGTGCCGGAGCACACGGACGAGGCCAGGGAGGCGCTGCTCGCCACCGCGGCGGCGCGGTGGGCAGCGGGAGACCATGAGGTCACGCCGCCGGGCGACCCCACGGTGGGCCAGGCCGTGGGCGACCTGCCCGCCTTCCTCGAGGCCTACTACCGGCTGGCGGCGACGGAGGACCTCACCACGGCCGGGCCGACGCGGGTGGCGGCGGTGGCGGCCTGGCACGCGGCGCTCGGCGTCAGCCGCCCGCAGGGCCGCGCGGCCGTCGAGGTCCGTGACTCGGGCAGGGCGTCGCTCACCGGCGCGGCGACGGTCATCGACATCGTCACCGACGATATGCCCTACCTAGTCGACTCGGTGACGATGGAGCTCAACCGCCATTCCGCCGACATCAGGCTGATCGTGCACCCGCTGCTCAGCGTGCGCAGGGACGTGACTGGGGTAGCGCACGGGACCGTGCTGGCCAACGTCGGCACCGAGCCGCCCGCCGGCACGACGCAAGAGTCCTGGATCCACGTCGAAGTCACCGACAGGGAAAAGCCGGAGCAGCTCGCCGCGGACCTGCGCCGGGTGCTCGATGACCTGCGGATCGCGATGGAGGACCAGCGGCGGATGCGGTCCGCCGCCCGCGACCTTGTCACCGCGCTCACCGACAACGGCGGCCCCGAGGAGGCGGAGGTCGGCGAACTGCTCGCCTGGCTGTCGGCTGGGCGCTTCCTGTTCCTCGGCTACCGGAAGTACGAGCTGGCCGGCACCGGCGGGCAGTGGGAACCCCGTCAGGTTCCCGGTACCGGCCTTGGCATCCTCAGGCACGACGGCGCCAACTCGTTCGCCGTCACCCCGCCGAGCACCGGCGAAGCCGGCGAAGACGCGCGCCAGCCGCGGCTCCTCGTCCAGGCGAAGTCGAGCACGAAGTCCACCGTGTACCGGCCCAGCTACCTGGACTACGTGGCGGTCCGCACGTTCGGCCCCGACGGCCAGCCCCGCGGTGAGCACCGGTTCCTCGGCCTGTACACGCAGGCCGCCTACACCGACTCGATCACCCGCATCCCGGTGCTCCGCCGCAAGCTCGACATGGTGCTCGAGGCCGCCGGGCTGCCCGCCGACAGCCACGACGGAAAGGACCTCATCGAGATTCTCGAGGGCTACCCGCGCGAGGAGCTGTTCGAGATCAGCGTGGCGCAGCTGATCCCGATCGCGCTGGCCGTGCTGCGCCTCGGGCAGCGCAAGCAGGTCCGGCTGTTCCTCCGGCCCGACGCCTACGGCCGATACATGTCCTGCCTGGTGTACCTGCCACGGGACAGGTACACGACGCAGGTCAGGCTGCGCGTGCAGGAGATCTTGCGGCGGGCGCTGCACGGCGTCGCCGTGGAGTACAGCGCGATGGTCAGCAACTCCGCGCTCGCCCGGCTGCACGTGGTGGTGCAGGGCGAGCCCGGCCACCCGCTGCCGAACCCCGACCCGCTGGCGCTCCAGGCCGAGATCGCGGCCGCGGTCCGCTCGTGGGAGGAGGACCTCACCGCGGAGGCTGAGCGCCTGCTCGGCGTCGAGCGCGCCACCACCGTCGTGAACGCCTGCTCCGTGGCCATCCCCGAGCCGTACAAGGTGGACACCTCGCCGGCCGAGGCGGTCGAGGACTTCGTGACGGTGCAGCGGCTGCAAGAGCTTTCCCTGCCGTTCGGGCTGCGCCTGTCCAGCACTCCGAACGGAAGCTCACGACTCCGTGTCTTCCGCATGTCTCCGGTCACGTTGTCGGACGTGCTGCCGCAGCTCCAGCACATGGGCCTGGAAGTCGTCGACGAGCATCCGTACGAGCTGTGCGGAAGCACGGGCCCGTTCTGGATCTATGACTTCGGGTTGCGCCGCGGGCGCGCGCCGCTCGCGGCCGCGGATACCGACGCTGTGCGCGCCAACTTCGAGGCGGCGCTGACCGCGCTGTGGCGGGAGCAGACCGAGGACGACGCGTTCAACGGGCTGGTGCTCGACGCGGGGCTGACCTGGCGGGAGATCGTGCTGCTGCGCGCGTACGCGCGGTACCTGCGCCAGGTCGGCGCCCGGTTCAGCCAGGACTACCTGCAGCGGGTGCTGCGCTCCAACCCGGCGATCACCCGGCTGCTCGTCCGGCTCTTCGAGTCCCGGCTGGACCCGGCGCGGCAGCCGGGCGCGGCCGAGCGCTGCGACGCGATCGCCGAGGAACTGCGCGGCGCCCTGGACGAGGTGGTCAGCCTGGACCACGACCGGATTCTCCGCTCCTACCTGGCCCTCATCGAGGCCACCCTGCGCACCAACTACTTCCAGCCGGAAACGGCGCCCTACCTCGTGCTCAAGCTCGCGCCCGAAGGGGTGCCCGGGGTGCCGGCGCCGCAGCCGAAGTTCGAGATCTTCGTGTACTCGCCGCGGTTCGAGGCGGTGCACCTGCGGTTCGGCCGGGTCGCGCGCGGCGGGCTGCGCTGGTCGGAGCGGCCCGAGGACTTCCGCACCGAGGTGCTCGGCCTGGTCAAGGCACAGGAGGTGAAGAACTCGGTCATCGTGCCGTCCGGCGCCAAGGGCGGCTTCGTCTGCAAGCGGCTGCCAGATCCCGCGAACCGTGAGGCGTACGCGGCCGAGGTGCTCGCCTGCTACCGGATGTTCATCAGCGCGATGCTCGACATCACCGACAACATCGCAGGCGACCGGGTGGTGCCGCCGCCCGGGGTGGTCCGCCTCGACGGCGACGACCCCTACCTGGTCGTGGCCGCGGACAAGGGCACCGCGACGTTCTCCGACGTCGCCAACGAGATCGCGGGCCAGCACGGGTTCTGGCTCGGTGACGCGTTCGCCTCCGGCGGCTCGGAGGGCTACGACCACAAGAAGATGGGCATCACCGCCCGCGGCGCCTGGGAGTCCGTGCGCTGGCACTTCGCGGCGCTGAAGCTGAACCCGGACACCGACGACTTCACCGTGGCGGGCATCGGGGACATGTCCGGCGACGTGTTCGGCAACGGCATGCTGCTGTCCCGGCACATCAAGCTGATCGCGGCCTTCGACCACCGGCACGTGTTCCTCGATCCGGACCCCGACCCGGCGGCCAGCTTCGCCGAGCGCCAGCGGCTGTTCGGCCTGCCCCGGTCTTCCTGGGCGGACTACGACACGGCGCTGATCTCGCCCGGCGGCGGAGTCTGGGCGCGCGACGTCAAGGCGATCCGGGTGTCCCCGCAGGCACGCGCCGCGCTCGGCCTCGACGACGAGATCGCGGTGCTGTCGCCCGACGAACTGATCTCCGCGATCCTCAAGGCCCCGGTCGACCTGCTGTGGAACGGCGGCATCGGCACCTATGTCAAGGCCAGCCAGGAGACGCACGCGGATGCGGGCGACCGGTCGAACGACGCGGTGCGGGTCGACGCCACCGCGCTGCGCGCGCGGGTCGTCGCTGAGGGCGGAAACCTCGGGCTGACCCAGGCGGCCCGGATCGAGTACGCGCTCGGCGGCGGCCTCGTCAACACTGACTTCATCGACAACTCGGCGGGCGTGGACACCTCCGACCACGAGGTCAACATCAAGATCTTGCTGGCCGGCGCGCTCAGCCCGGACGAGCGGAACCGGCTGCTGCACGAGATGACCGACGAGGTCGCCGCGCACGTGCTGCGGCACAACGACGGGCAGAACATGGCGCTCGCCGCGGCCCGCTACCAGGCGCCGCGGCTGCTGCACGTGCACGCCCGTTACCTGCGCAAGCTCGCCAGGGAAAAGCAGCTGTCACTGGAAGGCGATGTGCTGCCGACGGACCAGGAGATCGCCGCCAGGCGGTCCGCGGGCGCCGGCCTGACCACCCCCGAACTGGCCCTGCTGCTCGCGGACACCAAGATCGCGGCCGGGCAGCGGGTGCTCGCCTCCAGCCTGCCCGACGATCCGTACCTGCGCACCGTGCTCGCCGGTTACTTCCCCGCGCCGTTGCGCGCCAGGTTCGCCGACCGGATGAGCGCGCACCGGCTGCGCCGGGAGATCATCACGACCTCGGTGGTCAACGAGATGGTGGACACCGGCGGCAGCACGTTCCTGTTCCGGATGGAGGAGGAGAGCGGCTTGCCGGTGCCGGACATCACCCGCGCCTGGCTGGTGGCCAGGGAGGTGTTCGGCATGCCCGCGTTCTGGCGGCAGGTCGAGGGGCTGGCCGGCCAGGTCGACGTGGACGCGAGGATCGCGCTGGTGCTGGAGGCGCGCAAGCTCATGGAGCGCGCTAGCCGGTGGCTGCTGATGAACAGGCGCCCGCCGTTCGGCATCGCCGAGACCGTGAGCTTCCTCAGCGAGGGAGTCGCCACCGTACGTTCCGGAATACCAAAGCTGCTTTCCGGGCGTGATCTGGCCGGTTATGAGGAGCGCCGGGCGTCGTTCGCCGCCCGCGGCGTTCCGGCCGCGCTGGCCGACGAGGTGGCGGCCATGGTCCCGTCCTATTCGGCGTTCGACATCGTGCAGAGCGCCGCCATGACCTCCCGCGGCGTGGAGGAGACCGCGGCGGTCTACTTCGCGCTCGCCGACCGGCTCCAGCTCGGCCGGCTGCGGGACCTGATCGTCGCGCTGCCCCGCGAGGACCGCTGGTCCTCGATGGCGCGGTCAGCGCTGCGCGACGACCTCTACGGCGCGCACGCGGCGCTGACCAGGGACGCGCTGGCCGCCGACGGCGCCGGCCAGGCGGCCGACAGGGTCGCCGCCTGGGAGGCGCGGAACGCCGGAGTCGTCTCGCGGGCGGCCGCGACGCTCGGCGAGATCTGGGAGAGCGAGCGGTTCACGTTCACCACCCTGGAGGTGGCGACCCGGGTGATCAGGACGCTGGTGGCGCCGCCGCCGGCTCAGGACGCGCCGGCGTAGGTCAGCCCGCCGCCGATCGCGATCACCTGGATCTTGCCCGCGCCGGCTGGCGGGTCGACCGCGGCGAAGGAGAGCACCTGTTCGGACTCAAGCCGGGTCCGCGGCGCGGGCAGGCCGGGAGTCAGCAGGAAGGACAGATAGCCAGGGACCGTGATCGGTGGTCCCGGGTTGACCGGGTAGCCCTTGTTCAGCAGGGCCGGAACCTCCACGGTGCTGTCCAGGTACATCCCGTAGAAGACGAGTGCCCCGCCGTTGGCCGTTTGCAGCACCCACCGGCGGTAGCCGGCGCCTTCGAGTACCCACTGGTAGACGTCGCCGGGCGGCGCGGTCAGACCCGTCGCGGGGGAGCGCGCCGCCGCGTACATGCCGGTGGTCAGCGGGCCGGCGGCCACGATTTTCGCGGCGGGGCTGGCCGGCCCGTCGTCCACCACGGCGGCCTGCAGCGGTCCCGCGATGCCGGGCTGCGCCAGCTGTGCGCCGCTGGTCAGCGGCACCGTGGCGACGTACCCGGCGCTGTCGGTCGCCAGCGGCGGCACGGACGCGCCGGGCGGGAGCTGGGAGATGCTCGCGACCAGCCACGGGCCGTTCTTGCTGCCCTGCGCGAACACCATCAGCACCCGGCCGCTGGCGGCGAGCGGCACTCCGGCGGTGCCCGCCGCGCCGCCGGGAGTGCCGGGCCGGCCGACCAGCGTGCGCTGCACGCTGGCGACGAACCAGAGCGGGTACCCGTCCGGCTGCGTGAGGTAGAACGCCGGCGTGCCATAGGTGTACCGGGCAAGCCCCCCGGCGCCGGTCTTGGCGGCCTTCAGCTGGGCGGTGATCGTCTGTTTCTGCACCCCCGTGACCCGGGAGAGCGCGAGCGACGCGCGGCCGCTGACCGCGGCGCGGTCGGCGACGGCGACATAGGAGGCGAACACCTGGCGAGCCTGCGCGGCGGTCACCGCGGGGCCGCTGGTGCCGGATGTGCTTGTGCCGGTGCTTGACGAGGTGCAGCCCGCGGCGGCGAGCGCCGCGGTGATGGCGAGCGCCGCCCAGGCCAGCGTGCGCGCCCTGCACTTTCCGTATGCCACGAATCGGGAGGATACCGGCTTTGTATGCGCTAGCGTGTCATCTCGCCTTTCACGAATACGCTGACATGTCTTTCCTCGCGTAGGCTTTCCCGCATGGCAGCTACCGATCCCACCGATGAGATATCGGAACTGTCGTCCAAGCTCGACACCATCGAGGCGGTGCAGGACCCGGACGCAATGCGCACCGAGGCCGCCGACCTGCGTGAGCAGGCCGCGGACCCGGGATTGTGGGAGGATCAGGCACGCGCGCAGCAGGTCACCAGGCGCCTTTCTTACCTGGAAGGCGAACTGTCGCGGCTCGAGAATCTGCGCCAGCGTCTCGACGACACTCGCGTACTGTTCGAGCTTGCCGACGACGAGCACGACCAGTCCGCCAGAGACGAGGCGGCCGGCGACCTAGCCGAGCTCCGCAAGGAGATCGACCAGCTCGAGGTCCGCACCTTGCTGAACGGTGAGTACGACAACCGCGAGGCGCTCATCACGATCAACTCGCAGGCCGGCGGCGCGGACGCGGAGGACTTCGCCGGGAACCTGCAGCGCATGTACCTGCGCTGGGCGGAACGGCACAAGTACCCGGCCGAGGTCTACGACGTGTCTTACGGCGAGGCGGGCATCAAGTCGACCACGTTCGGGGTGAAGGCGCCGTACGCGTACGGCACCCTGCGCGGCGAGCAGGGCACGCACCGCATGGTCCGCATCTCCAAGTACGACAACCAGGGCCGCAGGCAGACCTCGTTCGCCGGGGTGGACGTGATGCCCGTGGTCGAGCAGACCGACCACGTGGAGATTCCCGAGGACGAGATCCGGGTGGACGTGTTCCGGTCCTCGGGGCCGGGCGGCCAGGGAGTCAACACGACCGACTCGGCGGTCCGGATCACGCACCTGCCGACAGGAGTCGTGGTGTCGTGTCAGAACGAGCGGAGCCAGATCCAGAACCGGGCCTCGGCGATGGCCGTGCTCCAGGCCAAGCTGCTCGAGCGGCGCCGTGAGCAGGAGGCACAGGAACTTGCCGCCCTGAAGGGCGACGGCGGCCGCGCCTGGGGGTCGCAGATCCGCAATTACGTCCTCTACCCGTATCAGATGGTGAAGGACCAGCGGACGGGCTACGAGACATCGCAGGCGGAGGCCGTTCTCGACGGCGAGATCGACGACTTCATCGACGCGGAGATCCGCTGGCTGCGCCGCGGGGAGAAGGACGCCGAGGGTTAAGCCGGGCTAAGCCGCGGGTGGGTCGGTCTAGCGGGGCTCTGCGGGGGGATTTGCCGGGCGCCTGAGCTCTGGCGGCCGCAGGCGCTCGAAGAGCTCAGTGCCCTTCCCGAGGTGGTCCAGGACGGCGCCGGCCAGCAGGACGAGCGACGTGATGAAGCTCAGGATCAGGCCCACGCCCAGGTCCAGGCTGCCCAGATTCCCCAGCTGGCGGTTGGCGACCAGGAATCCGAGGGAGATCAGCACGTCGAAAAGCCCGACCATGATGGAAAGCTGCGCCCAGGTGAACCCCAGTATCTTGTCGGGGAAGCCGTCGGCGAAGACCTTAATCGCGGTGAAAATGGCGATCGCCAGGCTCAGCAGGGGGACCCACGTCGCGGTTAGCAGCAGGCCGGGAATCGTTTCCGTGGACCATGCGTTAGCGGTGCCCCCCGCGTCGCTGTACCAGGGGAGGAAACCCCAGATGAACAGCAGGACGCCGGTTATCATCACCACCGCCTGGCCGAATGCCGCCTTGCCGGCCACCTGTGACAAGGCCGGGAATTCCCTGACCGGCGTGCCATCCGGGTATTCCGGCGCCGCATCGTCCGTGACCGGTACGCCGGCGGGCTCTTCCGCGAGCGGGATATCCTCCGCCGGCTCTTTCGCCGCGGGTGTGACGAGCAATTCCGCCACGGGGGGCTCGGCCGGCTCTTGCACGGCCATGACGTCCGCCGGCTCGTCCACGGCCGGGGGCTCCGCCGATTCTTCCACGGCCAGGAGGTCCGTCGGCTCGTCCGCGGCCGGCGCCTCTTCCGCGGCCGGCGGCTCTTCCGCGGCCGGGGTGTCCGCCAGTTCGGAGCTTGTCGTCGGGGGAATGTCCGGTCCCTCAGCGGGATCAGGGCTGAGTCTGCTCATTGGAAACCCCTACTTCGCTCGTAAAAGTGCTCGCCCGCCAATCTCCGCAGGGTAGTGATTATGTCGCGGACGGGGGTTGCTCAGCAATTCATGGACGAATGCGCACCGCGCGACACTGCCCGCGGGCCCTATGCGATCACGTGGGCGGCGATGAGGAGGCCGAGGAGCAGGATGAGCGCTGCGGCGATGAGCAGTTGCGGGCTGAGGCCACCCGGGCCGTGATGGTGCATCTGCGCGCGGGCGGCGCGGCAGACGGGGCAGCGTCCTTCGACGACGGGGCCGGCGCAATGTGCGCAGATCAGGTGCTCACAGCTCATCTCGTTACCCCTTCCGGTAGCGGGTGCCCCGGCGCACTTGGAGTGATCTGGAGCCTTAGCAGCAAGTTTCCCCCTAGACTGTTCCCTGGCCAAACCAGGTTACCCGCAAGTTGCCCGGCTAGGCCGGAATTACCCGCTTGCTTGGCCGGTAGCGGGCCCTGTCCCTCTCCGTCGAGATCCTAGTGATGGTTCCGTGATCAACTTCGACAACGTCACCAAGATCTACCCGAACCAGAATCGGGCCGCGCTTGAGAACGTCGACCTCACGGTCAACAAGGGTGAGTTCGTGTTTCTCGTGGGCCCCTCGGGGTCCGGCAAGTCCACGTTCCTCAGGCTGATCCTCAAAGAGGAACGGCCCACCGAGGGGCGCATCCACGTCGCCGGCAAGGACCTCGCGCGCCTGACGAACTGGAAGGTGCCGCACCTGCGCCGCCGGATCGGCTGCGTGTTCCAGGACTTCCGGCTGCTGCCGAACAAGAACGTCTACCAGAACGTGGCCTTCGCCCTCGAGGTGATCGGCAAGCCGCGCCGGTTCATCCGCCGGGTGGTTCCCGAGGTGATCGACCTGGTGGGCCTGGAGGGCAAGCACGACCGGATGCCCGACGAGCTTTCCGGCGGCGAACAGCAGCGGGTCGCGGTGGCCCGCGCATTCGTCAACCGGCCGATGATCCTGCTGGCCGACGAGCCGACGGGAAACATCGACCCGGCGACCTCGATCGGCATCATGAAGGTGCTCGACCGGATCAACAGGACCGGGACGACGGTGGTCATGGCGACGCACGACGCCGCCATCGTCGACTCGATGCGCAAGCGCGTCATCGAGCTCGAGTACGGCAAGGTGGTCCGCGACCAGGTGCGGGGCGTCTACGGCCAGGCGTACTAGCCGCTGGCATTACCGTCCGGTTACGGCGTTCCGCGCGGACCACACATGACTATCCAGGGATGAGATAAGGCCAGTATGCGTTCAAACTTCGTGTTCCAGGAGATCTGGGTCGGGCTGCGCCGTAACCTCACGATGACCGTCGCGCTCATCGTGGTGGTGGCGATAAGCCTGTCTCTGCTCGGCACGGGGCTGCTGTTCGTCAAGCAGGTCGACAGCACTCGGACGTACTGGCAGAGCAAGGTAGAGATCTCCGTCTACCTGTGCACCGCCGACAGCGCCAACCCGAACTGCCACGGGGCGATCACCACGGCCCAGCAGCAGCAGATTCAGACGACGCTGACCTCAATGCCGCAGGTCCAGAGCGTCACCTACGTGTCGCAGGCCCAGGCATACCAGCTGTTCAAGCAGGACTTCGCCAACGACCAGTCGTACGTCTCGACGGTCAAGGAAACGGACATGCCGCCGTCGTTCGAGATCAAGCTGCGCAACCCGGAGGCGGACTACAACATCGTCTCAAGCGCGGTCACCGGGGCGCCGGGAGTGGACTCGGTCATCGACGAGATGACCATCCTGGACAAGTTCTACCGGCTGCTCGACGGCGCTCGGAACGCGGTCGTGATCGTGGCGCTGATCCTCGTCGTCGCGGCGGTACTGCTCGTGGCCAACACGATCCGGCTGTCCGCGTTCAACCGGCGGCGGGAAACTGGCATCATGCGGCTTGTCGGCGCGTCCAACTTCTACATCCAGCTTCCGTTCCTGCTCGAGGGCGTGATCGCCGGCCTGCTTGGCTGGGCGCTCGCGGCCGCCCTGCTGATCGGGGTGAAGTCGCTGCTGCTGAACAATCTGCAGCAGTACTTCAGCTACAACGTCGGGTTGTCGGCCACCGACCTGGTCGAGGTCATCCTCTTGGCTATGTTTGTCGGGGTGCTGCTGTGCGGTGTGACGTCGTTCGTGACGCTCCGCCGCTATCTGCGGGTCTAGCCCGTCCTCGGCTCGGCGCTGCCGGGGCGGGTAGTCCCGGGCCGGACGGGTAGCCGCAAGCTGGCTGACAGGAGAGACGTGGCACGCGAGCAGGGAACCAAGGTCATCGCCAGGAACCGGCGCGCCCGGCATGACTACGCGATCGAGGACGTCTACGAGGCGGGCATCGCTCTCACCGGGACCGAGGTGAAGTCACTGCGCGCTGGCCGCGCGTCGCTAACCGATGGGTTCGCGCTCATCTCCGACGGGGAAGTCTGGCTGCATAACGTTCATATACCGGAGTACACACAGGGCACGTGGACTAACCACCTGCCCAGGCGGACCAGGAAGCTCCTGCTGCATCGCCAAGAGATCGAGCGGCTGGTCCGTCAGACGTCGGAACAGGGCCTGACGCTTGTCCCGCTGTCCATGTACTTCAAGGACGGCAAAGTCAAGGTGGAGCTTGCACTCGCCCGCGGCAAACGGACTTACGATAAGAGACAAGACCTGGCTCGGCGAGACGCCGCCAGGGAGGTTGAGCGTGCCCTACGGCGACGACGGTGACCCGGAGGCGGACGGTGACAGCGCGCTCGCATGAGCGGGGTAGCCACGCTGGGCAACCCCGTGGATACGCGCTCCCGCGTCCCCCGTGGGCGGGGTCACCGGAAGTGCCGCAAGGGCCTCAGGGGCCGCAGGGCATGCGAGGCACGCCACTGGGCTCGCCGCTGCCGGCCCGTCCCAGCGGCCCGCGACCCGGGGCCAGCCGTCATCGCAAGCCTCCCACCCGCCGTTTCCGGATGTCCCGGCGGCAGCGGCTAGCCACCGCCATGGTGCTGGTCACCGGCGTGCTCTGCGTCGGGTTCGCGACCGGCTTCGGCGGCCAGGGATCCCCGGAGTCGGCCGTGCAAGCCTTCCTGCTCGACTGGCAACAGGGCAGGTACGCGGAGGCCGCCACGCTGACCACGGGGAACGCGGGGCAGGTCGTCAACCAGCTGGCCGCCGCCTACACCGACCTGGACGCGACCAACACGTTCCTCGCCATGACCTCGGTGACCCAGCAGGGGGACCGGGCGACCGCGACCTTCAAGGCCACGGTGGATCTGGCCCAAGGCGGGCAGCAGTGGACCTACAGCGGGAAGTTCTCGCTCGCCGTCGAGAACGGGCAGTGGCTCGTCGACTGGGCGCCGAACGTCATCAACCCCAACCTCGGGCCTGGCGACCGGCTCGCGGTGGTGACCGCGTTCCCGCAGCGTGCCATGGTCCAGGACGCCGACGGGCGGCCGCTGCTCGCGGAGTCCACCGACTACCACGTCGGCGTCTACCCTGGCAGGCTGTCGAACGCGTCGCGGACCGCGGCGGAGTTCAGCCAGATCACCGGGCTCAACGAGCAGCAGGTGCTAGGCCAGATCCGCGCCGCGCCGCCGCTCCGGTTCCTGTCGCTGCTAACGCTCGACCCGGGATCGCCGTCGTTCAGCGCGGTCTGGCCGCGGCTGGCCAAGGTGCCGGGGCTGACGTATGAGCGGAAGGCGGAGCGGGTGTTCGAGTCGCCTGCTGCCGAAGTCGTCGGCTCGATAGGCACCGAGAACTCCAGCGCGCTACGGGCGGAGGGCGCCGCCTATGAGCCCGGCGAGACGGTGGGCGTGACCGGGCTCGAGCAGGCCTACCAGAACCAGCTGGCTGGCACGCCGAGCACGTCGATCGTGGTGGTGAACGCGTCGGGCCACATCGTCACGACGGTGGCCAACATGCCGGGGCAGGCGGGCACGCCGGTGCGGACCACGATCGACGGCCGTGACCAGGACATCGCCGTGGATGCGCTCGCGGCGCAGCGCAACTCCGGTGAGATCGTCGCCGTGGACTCGAGCACTGGCGACATCCGCGCGCTCGCCTCGCGCCAGGCGGGCAGCGTGCCGCTGCCGTCCGACGGACCGCTGGACGCGAAGCTCGAACCCGGCATGGCCTTCAGCATCGTCTCCGCGGCGGCGTTGCTTGGCAACGGCGGGGTCACCGCGAACGATCCGCTGCCGTGCCAGAACGTCGCCACCATCGGCGGCCAGACGTTCACCTACCAGCCCAGGTCGGATTCGGCCACCTTTGCCTCGGACTTCGCCACCGGATGCGGCACGGCGTTCGCCACCCTGTCGGAGAAGCTGAGCGCACGCCAGCTCACGGCGGTAGAACGGTCGTTCGGCATCGGCGCGTCGTGGAACCTGCGGGTGCCCGCGTTTTCCGGATCGGCCGCCGCCAACTCCGACCAGGCCGGCGTGGCGGCGCAGGCGACCGGCACCGGTGGCGTGCTGATGAGCCCGCTCGGCATGGCGATGGTGGCGGCCGAGGTCGACGCCGGCACCGGCCGCACGCCGGTGCTCGTCGCCTCGGACCCGCCGGACACGTGGCAGGCGCCGCTGTCCACCAGCGAGCTCGGTGAGTTGCGTCTGCTGATGCGCCAGGCGGTGACGTCGGGTTCGGCGCACGGGGCGGACGTGTCCGGCCAGCCCGTGTACGGCCAGGCTGGCGTCGTGCGGACCGGCGCCCACGACTACCTGAGCTGGTTCGTCGGCTACCGCGGCAGCATGGCCGTCGCGGTTCTCGAAACGGGCACCACCCCTGCCCAGGCGGCGGTCGCGCTCGCCGGAACGTTCCTGAGTCACATTTCCTGACCCAGTTGGCGGACCACGCCTTCCATATGGCACACTGATGCGCGTGACGTCCGGCCTGATTATTATCGGCAGGCGCGTCGGCAGCGGACCCTGCTTATCGGCCTTCGGCCGATTTCGCAGCGGCTCGTGGTGCTGGCCCGGGGGGACGACCCCCCGGACCCCCGAGTGCCGACGCGCAGACCTCTCGCGTTCCGCGAGGGGTCTTTTTGTTTGCGGCGGCGCGACAAGAACGACACGGAAGAAACGGACAGCGACGATGCTCGACGACCAGTTCCACGTGTACGACACGACCTTGCGCGACGGCGCGCAGCAGGAAGGCCTGAACCTCACCGTTGCCGACAAGCTGGTGATCGCCCGGCACCTCGACCGGCTCGGCGTCGGGTTCATCGAGGGCGGCTGGCCAGGCGCGATCCCGAAGGACACCGAGTTCTTCCGCCGCGCGCGGACCGAACTCGACCTGAGCCACGCCACCCTCGCCGCGTTCGGCTCGACCCGCAAGGCCGGCGTCAAGGCGGCCGACGACCCGCAGGTGGCCGCGCTGCGCGAGTCTCGGGCGCCGGTCGTCACGCTGGTGGCCAAGAGCCACGACCGCCACGTCGAGCTCGCGCTGCGCACCACGCTGGAGGAGAACCTGGCGATGATCGCCGACACCGTCCGGCACCTGCGCGCCGAGGGCCAGCGGGTGTTCCTCGACGCCGAGCACTTCTTCGACGGCTACCGGGCCAACCCGGCTTACGCGCTCGAATGCGTCCGGGTGGCCGCCGAGGCGGGCGCGGACGTCATCGCACTGTGCGACACCAACGGCGGCATGCTCCCGACCGAGCTCGGCGATGTCGTCCGCATGGTCGCCGACCAGACCCAGGCGCGGCTCGGCATCCACTGCCACGACGACACGGGCTGCGGGGTCGCCAACACCCTGGTGGCCGTCGAGGCCGGGGTCACGCACGTGCAGGGCACCGCGAACGGGTACGGCGAGCGCGCGGGCAACGCGAACCTGTTCAGCGTGGTGGCCGGCCTCCAGCTGAAGAAAGGCCGCGGCGTCCTCGACGGGGACGGCATCAGGGAGATGACCCGGATCGCACACGCGATCAGCGAGGTCACGAACGTCGCGCCGGACACCCATCAGCCGTACGTCGGGCTGAGCGCGTTCGCGCACAAGGCCGGCCTGCACGCGAGCGCCGTGCGCGTCGACCCGATGCTCTACCAGCACGTCGACCCGGTGCTGGTCGGGAACGACATGCGGATGCTGGTCTCGGACATGGCCGGCCGCGCCTCGGTGGAGCTCAAGGGACGCGAGCTCGGCTATGACCTGTCCGGCGACAAGGAGGTCATCGGCCGCGTCACCGAGAAGGTCAAGGAGCTGGAGGCGCGCGGCTACTCCTTCGAGGCCGCGGACGCGTCGTTCGAGCTGCTACTCCGCGACGAGCTCGCCGGCGAGCGCAGGCGGCACTTCACCGTCGAGTCCTGGCGGGTAATCGTGGAGTGCCGCGAAGACGGTGCCGTGACCAGCGAGGCGACGGTGCGGCTGACCGCCAAGGGGGAGCGGGTGGTCGCGGTCGGCGAGGGGAACGGGCCGGTGAACGCGCTGGACAAGGCGCTGCGCGCCGCGCTCGAGCAGACCTTCCCCGAGCTCGCGACCCTGGAGCTCGCCGACTTCAAGGTGCGCATCCTGGAGGGCTCGCACGGCACCGGCGCGATCACCCGGGTGCTCATCGAGTCCGGCGACAGCGCCGGCGACATGTGGTCCACGGTGGGCGTGGACGAGAACATCATCGCCGCGTCCTGGCACGCGCTCGAGGAGGCGGTCACCTACGGCCTGCTCCGGGCGGGCCGCCAGCCGGACTGAGGGCTCGCTGGTACCGCTCGGCGAGCGCGCGCACCTCGGCGGCCAGTTCCGGCGGCGAGTCCACCCGGAAATCCCAGCCCAGGAACCCGAGGTACACCGCCATCGTCGTCATGCTGTCCGATCCGGTGTCGAGCACGCAGGTCTGGTCGTCGACGGCGGTGACGGTCCCGGTGTACGGCCCGATCCGCTCGCTGACGGCGGCGGCCGGAGCGAAGACGGTCACGCGCGCCCGGTACCGCCACCCGCCGGTCGCGACCCGCCTGGCCACCCAGTCCGCGATGTCGGCCGCGGGCAGCGGGCGGGGCGTGAACCGCCGGCCGCCGGGCGTCCCCGGCGTGACCCTGTCCACCCGGAACGTCCGCCAGTCGTTCCTGCCGACGTCGAACGCCACCAGGTACCAGCGCCGTCCCCAGTTCACCAGCTGGTACGGCTCCGCCTCACGGTCGCTGACCGCGCCGTCGTGCGACGTGTACGTGAACCGCAGCCGCTCGCTGGCCCGGCACGCCGCCGCGACCGCGGTGAGCACGTCCGGGTCAACCACCGGGCCGTCCGACGCGAAGGGCACGGGCGTGATGATCGACTGCAGCCCGCTCACGCGGGTGCGCAGCCGGGAGGGCAGGACCTGCTCGAGCTTCGTCAGCGCCCCGAGCGACGCCTCGCCCATCCCGGCGACCGCCCTGGTCGCGGCGACCCGCAGGCCCACCGCGACCGCGACCGCCTCCTCGTCGTCGAGCAGCAGCGGCGGCATCGCCGCGCCCGCGCCGAGCCGGTACCCGCCGGCGGGCCCGCGCGTGGCGAGCACCGGATACCCCAGCTCACGGAGCTTGTCCACATCGTTCCTGACGGTCCGTGGCGATACTCCGAGCCGCTCGGCGAGCTCGGCGCCGGTCCATTCGCGCGGGGTCTGCAGCAGCGAGAGCAGCCGCAGCAGCCGCGCCGACGTTTCCAACACGATGCCAAGTCTGCCGCACTATTAGGAAGCCATTCTTCCTAATAGCCGCCTAGCGTGGTGGTACACGACGAGGCACAAGGAGAGACACCCATGGTGGACATGAAGCTAGAGCTGGTGGCCGTCCCCGTTTCTGACGTGGACCGAGCCAAGGCGTTCTACACCGATAAGGTCGGCTTCACCGCCGATCACGACCACACGGTCAGCGACGAGATCCGCTTCGTGCAGCTCACCCCGCCCGGATCGGCGTGCTCGATCGCGATCGGCAAGGGCATCGTCGAGGGCGAGCCGGGGAGCGTGCGCGGCCTGCAGATGGTCGTCCCGGACATCGAGGCCGCCCGCGCCGAGCTCGTCGCGCGCGGGACCGAGGTCAGCGACATCCAGGACCTCGACTGGGGGAGGTTCGTGTTCTTCGCCGACCCGGACGGCAACAAGTGGGCGCTCCAGCAGCTGCCGCCCCGTGGCTGACAACCCGAGGCTGAGCGGGCGCGCCCTCAACCGCGCCACGCTGGACCGCCAGCTCCTGCTGCGCCGACACCCGCTGTCGGCGCGGCAGGCGGTCCGGCACCTGGCCGGCCTGCAGGCCCAGGCGCCGCTCGCCCCCTACGTGGGGCTCTGGACAAGGCTCGCCGGCTTCACGACGGACGAGCTTTCCCAGCTCCTCTCCGAACGTACCGTGGTTCGCGCCCCGATCATGCGCGCGACCGTGCACCTAGTGGACACGCCGGACTTCCTCGCCTTCAGGCCGCTGTTCGGCGCGCTGTTGGCGGCCGGCCTGCGGGCCAACTACGCCAGCACCCTGACTGGCGCCGACCTGGACGCGGTGGCCGCCCGGGCGGCCGAACTGCTCGCGACGCGCCCGCTCACCCGCGCCGAGCTGGCCAGGGCGCTCGCGGCGAGCTGGCCGGAGGCCGAGCCCATGTCGCTCGCGTACGCGGTGACCTACCTGGTCCCCGTGGTCCAGGTCCCGCCGCGCGGCATCTGGGGCAAGAGCGCCCAGGCCACCTGGACCACGGCCGAATCCTGGCTAGCCGACGGCGCCGGCGGCGTTGCCGAGGCGGCGGCCGCCAGCACGCCGGTCGACCGCCTAGTGCTCCGTTACCTGACCGCGTTCGGCCCGGCGAGCGTCGCGGATATCCAAACCTGGTCCGGGCTCACCCGGCTGCGCGAGGTCACCGACCGGCTCGAACTGCGGGCCTACCGCGGACCCGACGGAGCAGAGCTGCTTGACCTCCCGGAGGTCGAGTTGCCTGGCGAGGATGTGCCAGCGCCGCCCCGGTTCCTGCCCGAATTCGACAACCTGCTGCTGTCGCACGCCGACCGTCGGCGGGTGATCCCGCACGATCACCCGGTCCCGCTCTGGCCCGGCAACGGCGCTACCCAGGGCACCCTGCTGATCGACGGCGTGTGGGACGCCACCTGGAAGATCACCGCCGAGGCGATGACCATCACCTCGTTCCGCCCGCTCTCTGTGGCGGAAGAGTCCGCCATCACCGGGGAAGCCGCGAACCTGCTCGCCTTCACCCGCCCCGCAGACCCCGCCATCCCCATCCGTTTCACCCGCCCATAGACGTTGCGGAACAGCTTGGGGGGCCGAGCGGATCCCGGTCGGCGACTTCGCATCAGTTTCCGTCTTTCCATCAGTTTCGGTCCCTTTCGCGCCCGATTTGCCGGGTTTTACGGACCAAAACTGATGTAAAGATGGGATTGCGGTCGGTTGGTAGACGCGGCTCGTGCAGGGCGGCAGCCGCGGACGCGGTCAGTTGCCGGCGTCCGCCTGGCCCTGCTCTCTCATGAGCTGTTCTACCGCGGCCGGGGCGGTGGTCTCGAAGTCGAGCAGCCTGGCCCATTCCGGCGTGACGGTGATGGCGGTCATCTGCTTGTACAGGGCGCGGACCTGCGTCTCGAAGCCGTCGGCGGCTTCGGGCGGCAGGGTGCGGCGCGACGCCTCCAGGTAGCCGTCGGGTACGCCGTCGACGGTCGCGAGCGCCGCCCGGCCGCGGACCAGCAGCACGCGCGGCGGCGGTCCTGGCACGTCGATCGTGATGGCGACGCGCGGGTCCGCCCGCAGGGCGCCTACCTTGACCGACCCGGGAACCGTCCACATCAGGAAGCGCTCGCCGTCCCATCGGTACCCGATCGGGATCACCCGCGGTGCCCCGTCCCGCGCCGTGTACGACAGGTGCAGGATCGCCTCGTCGCGCAGCAACTGCCGCGCGATCGGCAGTCCCATTACCTGCGCCGGATCAGCCATTAAGATCACCACCTCGCTCGCGGAAGCCTGCCTTACGTCTACTAACGACGGCTCACCGGCGCGAGGATCATCGCGGAACCCAGGCTATTGTCGGCCTGTGCGGGTTTCTGTCGTGCCAGCGGCGGTGCGCCGGGCGCGGCGGGGGGTGTCCGCGTATTTCTTTGTCATGGGGATGACCGCCGGCGTGTGGATGGCGCGGATTCCGGCGGTCAAGGCGCAGGCGCGGCTGTCGGACGGGGCGCTGGGGGTGGCGCTGTTCGCCATCCCGGTCGGTCTCGTCCTTGGTGCCGCGCTGGCCGAGCGCCTGGTTGACCGGGTCGGCAGCGCGGTGGTCGCGCGGGCCGCCGGGGTCGGCAACTGCCTGCTCGTCGTGGCGCCCGGCCTGGCCGGGAACCTGCCCGAGCTGATGGCGGCGCTGCTGCTGTTCGGCGTCACGGGCGGCACCGTGGACGTCGCGCAGAACGCGCAGGGCGTCCGTGTCGAGGCTGCCTACGAGCGGCCCGTGATGACGTCGATGCACTCCTTCTTCAGCCTCGGCGCCATGGCCGGGGCGCTGGCCGGGGGCGGCCTCGCGTGGGCTGGCATCGGTCCGCTGCCGTCCTTCGCGGCGGCTGCCGCGGCGGGCATCCTCGTGGAGGGATGCACCGGACGCTGGTTTCTGCCCGGGCTAGCGGAAAAGCCGGACGAAGACGCCGGGGACGAGCCCCGGGGCGGGCGGGCGCGGCGAAGCCCCGGCGAGACCCGGCGGGTGCGGCGGCTGATCATCGCGCTCGGCGTGCTCGGGGTCTGCGGGATGGTGGGCGAGGGGGCGGCCGGGGACTGGAGCGCCGTCTACCTCAAGGACAACCTGGGCACGAGCGCGGGGTTCGCCGCGCTCGCTTTCGCCGCCTTCTCTGTGACGATGACCGCCGGGCGCGCGGTCGGTGACCGGCTCATCCGCCGCTTCGGCACCGTGCCCCTCGTCCGGTGCTGTGGCCTGCTGGCCACCGCGGGGCTGGCTGGCGCTCTTGTGAGCGCCAGCCCTGGCGCCGCCGTCGGCGGGTTCGCCGTCTTCGGGGCCGGGCTGTCCGTGGTCGTCCCTCAGGTGTTCGCGGCCGGGGGCCGCGCCGATCCGGTCCGCCCCGGATCCGGGCTCGCGAAAGTAGTCGGCCTCGGGTACGCCGGCCAGGCCGCCGGCCCGGCCGTGATCGGCGCGGCCGCCAGCCG
>Ga0187812_1000018_pt1 | contig 60936 bp, 52 predicted proteins | sample NC_S_2_FD_130582 | JGI IMG/M metagenome (GOLD analysis project Ga0187812, IMG submission 130582) | Wetland sediment microbial communities from Neuse River Estuary, North Carolina, USA - ASW-S_2 | ecosystem: Environmental > Aquatic > Freshwater > Wetlands > Sediment | place: USA: North Carolina...
CTATCGGCCTGCGCCCGGTTCCGGAACACCGGGTCATGCTGGTGGGCGCCCGGGATCTGGATCCGCCGGAAGCGGTCTACCTGGAAGGCGCGCGGATCCGGCGCGGTGAGGTCGCCGGCCTCGACGCCAGCGCGGCGCCGGACGGGCCGCTGTACGTGCATCTCGACCTCGACGTGATCGACCCGGCGAGCATTCCCGGCCTGCGGTATCCAGCACCCGGCGGCCCGGCCGCCGGGGAAGTCACGGCGGCGCTCGGCAGGCTGCTGGCCAGCGGCCAGGTCGCCGCGGTCGGCATCGCATGTACCTGGCATCCGGGTCACTGTGCCGCCGCGACAATAGGCCCCGGGCTGGGTTTGGTGCTGGGCGCCGGCGGCTGACCGCGGACCTTGCCAACTGTGTGGCCCGGAACGATTCTTACGTCAATTGTCTAACAGACACGAACGAAATCTGGGGTGACACTAAGGGAACTCGCGCTACTCGATGCCGCGGTAGGACCCCGATACGTGAACGGCTCAGGGAGGTTTGCCGTGCTGTCCAGGGAAGACAATGAGATCCTGACCCGCGTTGGTCCAGGGACGCCGATGGGTGACCTGCTCCGGCGGTACTGGATCCCGGCGTGCCTGAGCTCAGAGGTGGCTGAGCCGGACGGGACCCCGGCCCGGGTCCGGCTGCTCGGGGAGGACCTGGTCGCCTTCAGGGACACGTCCGGTCGGGTGGGACTCATCGAGGAGCAGTGCCCGCATCGCGGCGCGTCGCTGTTCTACGGCCGCAACGAGGAATGCGGGCTGCGCTGCACCTACCACGGCTGGAAGTTCGACGTGACCGGCCAGTGCACCGACCAGCGAAGCGAGCTGAAGCCCTTCGCGGACAAGATCAAGATCACGTCGTACCCGGTCCGCGAGTCGGGCGGCATCCTCTGGACGTACATGGGGCCGGCCGCGACGATGACTCCCTTCAGGGACTTCGGCACCGACTCACTGCCGGCCGGGAACGTGGCGGCCGTGAAGGAGGTGGTGCGGTGCAACTGGGTGCAGTCCATGGACGGTGACGTGGACACCGCGCACATCTCCAACCTGCACCAGTTCGACGCGATCGACGATGTGCCCGACGACGGCACCGACGAGCCTGGGTACCCGTCTGGGTACATGTCGATGAAGTTCTGGCGGCATGACCCGCGCGCCGTGATCGAGATTGAGAACGAGTGGCACGGATTCCGCTACGCGGGGATCCGGGAGACCCCCAACGGGCACCGGCACGCGCGGATCACCGCCTACATCTTCCCGGCGAGCAACATCATCGCGCAGATCCCGTTCAGCACCCGGCAGATCTTCGTCGTTCCAGTCGACGACTACACCTGCCACCGCTACAACTTCACGGTCACGCGGCCGGCCAACCCGCGCGGCCTCGGCGGCCCGCTCTTCTACACCTACGAGAAGTACCCGTTCGAGATGCTGCCGGGCAACGGGGTGGTGGAACGCAAGTACACGCCAGAGAACGACTACCTGATCGACAGGGTCGCGCAGAAGGGCACCTCCTACAGCGGGATCCGGGACTTCCGCAGCCAGGACATGATGGCTACCGAGTCCGCCGGGCCGATCTACGACAGGACCCGGGAGCACCTGGGCAGCACCGATGTGGCGGTGATCCGCATGCACCGCATGCTGCTCCGGGCCGCCAAGGGGCTGGCCAACGGCGAACAGCCTCCGGCGCTTGGCGGCAGCGGGGACTTCCGCAGCATCCGCGGCGCGGAGAAGATCCTGGCCAAGGACGAGGACTGGCGGGTGCTCGGCACCAACGACGACCCCATCGTCCAAGAGGCCTTGCTCTCCCTGGAGGCCCAGTCCGCCGGGGAAGCCGCTGGACACCCGCCGTCCGTGTGACCAAGTCTCGGAGGTCGTGACATGACAATGTCGTCGGGCCAAGAGAGAGCGCCGCGGGTAACGGCATCGCGGGAACACCGGGACGGGCGCACGATCGACGGCGCACTCCGGCTGCGGCCCGAGATGCTCGCCGGCATCGTCAGCGGCGCACCGGTCGGGATCGCCGTCTTCGAGGACGGCGTTGGCTGCGCCTATGTCAACCGCTACGGCCGCCAGCTGCTCGGCGCCCGGACCCGTGAGGAGGCAGCCCGGGCGGTCAACGACGCAGGCTGGACACCCACCCAGCTCGGCCGGTACTGGCCCGCCCTGGAGTTCCGGGAGATCCCCTCGGCTGCCGCCGCCGGCCAGCGCATCGTCACGTTCAGGGACGCCGCGGCCTGGGCCAGGCCCGAGCACCGCATGCAGGGGCTGAGCTGGGCCGTCGCCGGCATGGCCGAGTCGGGCTCGCTGGTCGAGGCGCTGGACGCGATCGCGTCGGAGGTCAAGGACAACCTTCAGCTCGCGGCGGCCAACATCGTGCTGCACGGCGACGCCGACGCCGGATACGAGCAGGTCCTCGGCGGTGCGGGATTCCGCGGCACCTCGGCCGAGCGGTTCGCGTCCATGCGGAACTGCGACGCGCTCGGCGCGGAGTTCAAGCACCGGGAGGCGCTGCGGGACCGGAGGCTGGTCGTGATCCCGCACCGCTACGAGTCGGTGATGCGCGACCCCCGCTGGGCGCCCGCCCATGAGCAGCTGGACACCGTGGCCTGGGACGGGTTCGCCGCGGCGCCGCTGGAGGCCCGGGGCCGCGTGGTCGGGACCCTGAGCGCCTTCTACCCGTCGGGCCTGACGCCGGCGGCTCAGGCCGAGGTCGAGCGCCTGGCGGCGGTCGCCGATCAGGCGGCGGCCGCCGTGGACAACGCCGGGCTGCTGGCGAAGACACGGCGGCGGGCGGTCGACCAGGAACGCAACCGCCTGGGCAGGGAACTGCATGACGCCATCGTGCAGGATGTCTTCTCGCTGGCCGTGCACTCGCGGACGATCCAGGTGAGCGCCGAGACCGGCGGGCCGCTCGACGTGGAACGGATCCGCGCCGGGGCCGCCGAGCTGATCGAGCTGTCCCGCTCGGCCCTGACCGCCCTGCGGGCCCTCATCTTCGAGCTCAGGCCGCCCGCGCTGCAGGACCACTCGCTGATCGAGGCCGTCCGCGCCTACGCCGCCTCGATGACCGGCAGGAGCGGCGTGCCGATCGCGGTGCTGGATGAACGGGCCGAGACCGGGCTGTCGGAACTGGCCAGCGACCACATTTACCGGGTGGTGCAGGAGGCGCTGCACAACGTCGTCCGGCATGCCAGGGCGAGTGAGGTCACGGTCAGCTTCCGCGACGACGACAGCGCGGCCCCGGAAGTCGTCATCCAGATCGCCGACGACGGGGACGGTTTCGACCCGTGGCTGGTCGGCGACGGCCATCTCGGGCTGATCACCATGCGGGAGCGGGCCGAGGACCTTGGCGGGCGCCTGGAGGTGCTGACCCGCCGGGGGGACGGCACCCGCGTGATCCTGCGCGTGCCGAGTTCCCAGCTCCGCCCCGGCCAGTCAGCAGAGATTGGACAGCAGGGATGAGCGCGCCGATCAAGCTGTTCCTCGTCGACGACCACGACGTGGTGCGCCGCGGCCTGCGAGCGTACGTGGAGGTCCTGCCCGGCATGGAGGTCGTCGGCGAGGCCTCGGATGGCGAGCAGGCCATCACCCGCATCGACGCGCTGGCCGCCGCGGGCGCCGAGCCGGCCGTGGTGCTGATGGACCTGGTGCTGCCTGGCCTGGACGGCGTCGAGACCACCGCGGAACTGCTGCGCCGTCATCCCCGGCTCCGGGTGCTCGTGCTCACCAGCTTCGGCGGTCAGCAGCGGGTCCAGCTGGCCCTGGCCGCCGGGGCGGCCGGCTACCTGCTCAAGACCGCCGACGTGGACGAGGTCGCCGACGCGATCCTCGCCGTGGCCCGCGGTGAGGTGCATCTGGACGCGGAGGCGGCCGAGTACCTGATGAAGGAGCAGGCTGGCATCCGTGCGCTCACGCCCCGCGAGCTCGAGGTGCTCGGGCTGCTGGCGGAGGGCTGCTCCAACCAGGAGATCGCCCGCAGGCTCGCGATCACGGAGCGGACGGCGCGGACGCACGTGAGCAACCTGCTGGGCAAGCTGAACCTCGGATCGAGGACCCAGGCCGCGCTGCTCGCCCATCAGGAGGGCCTTCATCCCCCGCACCGACCGAGGCGGCGAGCACTGATCCCGGCTAGTTCCTTCGCGTTATCCCTGCTGGCTCGGCTGGCGGCTCATCGGCCAAAGGAGGCCCATATGTGCTGGCAAACCGGTTATCCACGATTGGCATCCCCGTGGTGACGCGGTCCGACGGGAACTCCCGGGTGCTCGAGGTGCACAACGTCTCCAAGACCTTCGGCGCCACCCGGGCACTGCGGCACGTGGACTTCTCCATCGACGCGGGCGAGGTATTCGCCGTGCTCGGACAGAACGGCTCAGGGAAGTCGACGCTCGTCAAGATCCTCTCCGGATTCCACGTGCCCGATCCCGGGGCCGAGATCGTCTTCGACGGTGAGCCGCTCCCCATCCCGCTGCCCGTTGGCCTGGCCCGCGAGCGCGGCCTGGAGTTCGTCTACCAGGACCTGGGACTCGTCCCCGGCATGACCGTGCTCGAGAACCTCACCATCCAGGCACGCAGCGCCAGCAGGGGCGGGGCGAACCTCAAGCCCATCGCCTGGCGGCGGGGGGGCGCGAGGCCCGTCAGGTGCTCGAACGGTACGGGCTCGACCCCGACCCGGCCACGCGGGTCTTGAACTGCCCCTGATCGACCGGGCACTGCTCGCCATCGCCAGGGCCGCTGAGGAACTGCAGGGCTTCCGGGCCAGAACCGGACGGGACAGATCCCTGCTTGTCCTCGACGAGCCGACGGTGTTCCTGTCCGGGACCGAGCTGACGTTCCTGTTCGACCTCATCAGGATCGTCACCGCCAACGGCGCCAGCGTCATGTTCATCTCCCATGACCTGGAGGCGGTGCGCGCCATCGCCACCAGGTTCGTCGTCCTCCGCGACGGTGCGGTCGCTGGAACGGGCCGGGTGGCAGACACGACCGAGGACGAGATGATCGACATGATCGTGGGCTCGGCTCGCGAGCGGTTCGAGCGGTCGGCCGCGCACACGATCGAGGCGATTGCCGAGTCCGGCGCGCCGCTTGCCCGCCGGGTCCGCGACGCCGAACTGCTCGCGGTCGACGGCCTGGCCGGAGGCACTGTCAAGGACCTCAGCTTCCGGGTGAACGAAGGGGAGATCATCGGGCTGGCCGGCGTGACCGGTTCGGGCACGGAGGACGCCCCGTACCTGATGTTCGGCGGTGCGGCCGACGGCGGCCTGGCTGCCGCCGGGACGATCAGAGTCGCCGGTCGGGAGTACAACGCCAAAGACCTGACCAGCGCAGAAGCGATCCGGGCCGGGCTGGCCCTAGTGCCGGTGAACCGGCCCCGCGATGGCGTCGTGGCTTCCCTGAGCGTCGCGGACAACATCTTCATGCTGGTCTACGGAAACTACTTCAGCCGGGGCCTGATGACGCGCCGGTCAATGATGACCGCCGCCAGAGACCGCGCCGAAACGTACGACATCCGGCGGCCGGACCCCGCCGCGCCGGTAGCCCAGCTGAGCGGCGGCAACCAGCAGAAGACCGTGCTCGCGAAGTGGATGGAGCCGCGACCGCGGATCCTGCTGCTGCACGAGCCGACCCAGGGGGTGGATGTCGGTGCCAGCGTCGAGATCCGGGCCCTCGTGAAAGATGCCTGCCAGACCCGCGGCATGGGCGTGGTCTGGGTCGGAACCGACTTCGCCGAACTGGCGGAGATGTGCGATCAGGTGCTCGTCCTCGACAACGGGCGGGTCGGGCGGCCAGCCTCCTCATGCCGGGAGACGGTCGACCCCACCTGTGCGGCCGTCTCGCGAAGCCAGCGGTGCCCGGCGTCATGGGTGTGGACTGGATGCCACCACATCGCCTCGTGTACCGGGACCGCCTCGAACGGGCACTCCATGACGCGGATGCCGCTGTCGCGGCCGAGCCGCTCGGCCAGCAGCGCATGCACCATGGCGACCCGGCGGGTGCCCGCGACCATGGCGGGAAGTAGCTGGAAGTTATCCACGGAGACCTGGACGCGCGGTTCCACGCCCAGCATGCTCAGTTGCCGTGCCACGGTGGCGTCGTGGACTCGCTGGTAGGCGGCCCAGGGCAGGTCGGCGAGCTGGGCGAGCGTAAGCCTGTCCCCCACGTCGGGGTTGTCCTGGGCGACGACGCACACCCACCGGTCGCGGTACAGTTCGACGGCCGGCAGATCACTGATCACCCCGTGGGTCATGAGCAGGCCGTCGACGGTACTCAGGAGCCCGGCCGGGTCCTGCGTGACCTCAGCGGGCACCTGGCGGAAGGTGAGCCGGACACGCGGGGCCTGCTGGTGAACTACTCGTGCGAACTTCGCGCCGAAGACCGCGACGGCGTAGTCGGAAGCGAGGATGGTGAAGTCTCGCTCTTCCCCTGCGGGGTCGAACCGCGCTTGGCTGGCGAAGACGCGTTCTAGCATGTCGCACGCGGTCCTGGCCCGGTCGAGCAGGACGGAGCCAAGGGCCGTCAGCTCGTAGCCGGCACCGTTGCGCGATAGCAGCTCGTCGCCGAAATGGCGGCGCAGCCGGGCCAGTGCCGCGCTCATCGCGGGCTGGCTGAGGCCGATCCGCTGCCCAGCACGGGTGACATTGCGCTCTTCGAGCAGGGCGCGCAGCGCCACGACAAGGTTCATGTCAAGTCCGGCGAGATTCATGACCCACCCCATCCATGCCGTGGATCGAACCTATATGAGGAATCGATTTCCATGATCATGGCGTGGCCCGCATAGTGGTCGCAACGGACCTGGAGGTGTCGCCGTGGCAATGTCGCTCCATCAGCTCGACCGCGCCAACCCGGAGGCGGAGATCGCCAGGGCCGCGGAGGCGTGTTCCAACTGGGGACGCTGGGGTGCGGACGACGTCCTTGGCACGGTCAACTACCTGACCGAGGAGACGCGCCGCGCGGCCGCCGCCCTCGTGCGGCGGGGAGCGAGCTTCTCACTCGCCCAGCCCTTCAATATGGACGGGCCGCAGAAGGGCTGGCAGCGCCGGACCAACCCGGTACACACGATGCTCGGGACCGGGAGCGACGCGGAGCGCGGCCGTTTCCCGCACGGGATCAGCGGCGCCGACGACGCCATCTTCATGCCCCTGCAGTGCTCCACCCAGTGGGACGGTCTCGGCCACATCTTCGACCACGGCATGGCGTGGAACGGGCGGAGCTCGGCAGCGGCTGTCACCTCTGACGGCGACCTGGTGACCGGCATCGAGCACATGGCGCCGTACGTCTGCGGCCGTGGTGTCCTGCTCGATGTGGGCCGGGTCATCGGCGGCGAACCGGGAGAACTTCCGGATGGGTTCGCCATCACCGAGGAGCACCTCACAGCCACCGCCGCGGCGCACGGAGTCGCCGTCGACCGGGGCGACCTGGTGCTCGTGCGCACCGGGCGCTACGCACGGGCGCTGCGCGAGGGGTGGGGCGACTACGCCGGCGGCGACTCCCCGGGCCTGTCGTTCACCACGGCCGGCTGGCTGCACGGCACCGAGATCGCCGCCCTCGCCACCGATACCTGGGGCTTCGAGGTACGGCCGAACGAGTTCGACCACTCCTTCCAGCCGCTGCACCAGGTCGCCATCCCGCACATCGGGCTGCTGATCGGAGAGATGTGGGCGCTCGAGGAACTCGGCACGGACTGCGCGGCCGACGGCGTCTACGAGTTTCTCCTCACCGCCGCCCCGCTGCCGATCACCGGCGCCGTCGGCTCCCCCATCAACCCCATCGCCGTGAAATAGGAGCACGGGAGGAACACGTGCCAGCCGTTAGCAACGTCCTCGTGGCCGGCGCGGGCCTGGCCGGCACCGCGATCGCCACTCACCTCGCCACCGCGGGCATCGCCGTCGACCTCATCGACATCAAGCAGGCCGGCACGGCGCTCGGCTCGGGTATCACGCTGCAGGGCAACGCGCTGCGTGAACTGCGCACGCTCGGCGTCTGGACACAGGTACTCGAGCAAGGCTATGCCTTCGACAGCCTCGGGCTGCGCGCACCCGACGCGGCCGGCACACTGCTCGTCGAGCTGCCCGACGTGCGCACCGGCGGACCGGATCTGCCCGCCACCGTCGGCATGCCGCGGCCCGAGTTGGCGCGGATACTGCTGGACCGGGCGGCGCAGGCCGGGGCCAAGGTCAGGCTCGGCACGTCATATGTCGAGCTGCGCCAGGGTGCCGCCGACGTCGGGGTGATCTTCGCCGACGGCTCGTCCGACCGCTACGACCTGGTCGTGGCGGCGGACGGCATCCGGTCACCGACGCGCCGCATGCTGGGCATCACGGTTGAGCCCCGCCCCACGGGGATGGGCATCTGGCGAGCCTTCGGGCCACGGCCCGCCAGCGTCACCCGCACCGACCTGATCTACGGCGGCCCCGCATACATCGCCGGGTTCTGCCCCACGGGCGAGGACACGCTGTACGCGTACGTCGTGGAGGATGCGCAGGACCGCAGCGCGCTGTCCCCAGAGCAACAGCTCGCGACCATGCTCGACATCGCCGCCGCTTACCACGGCCCATGGGATGAGATCCGGCCGGGACTGACCGACCCCGCTCTCGTCAACTACACCTGGTTCGAGACGCACGTGCTTCCCGCACCCTGGAACCGCGGCCGGGTCGTCCTTATCGGCGACGCCGCGCACTCCTGCCCGCCGACCCTTGCTCAAGGCGGCGCGCAGGCGCTCGAGGACGCCGTCGTCCTCGCCGAACTTCTCGCCGGCAGGACCACCCTGGACGACGGCCTCTGGGACGACTTCACGGCCCGCCGGTTCGAGCGCGCGAGAACGGTCGTCGAGGCATCGAACCAGCTAGCCCAGTGGCTGCTCGACCACGAGCAGGGCGACGTCCCCGGCCTGGCCGCCGGTATCGCCGCCCTGGTCAGCCAGCCCGCCTAAGGCGGGCAATCTCCGTCGAGAGGACTCGCGATGACCGACCGGCTCATCACTCACCTGAGGCACGTCGACCTGACGGTGCCCGACTACGCCAGGCAGCTTGAGTTCCTCACCCGCACCTGGGGTCTTACCGCCGAGCACAGTGAGACCGGGCTGGCCTTCCTGGCCGCGGAGGGTTCACCGGAGCAGTATGTCGTCCGGCTGCGCCAAGCGGCCGGGAAGCGGATCGATCTCATCGCCTTCGGCGCCAGGACCGCGACCGACGTCGACACCCTCGCCAGCCGCCTCGCGGCCGCAGGCGTAAGGCTGATCAGCGAGCCCGGCACACTGGCCACACCCGGCGGCGGGTACGGCTTCCGCTTCTTCGACAATGAGGGCCGTACTGTCGAGGTCAGTGCCGGCGTGGCCGTCCGGAAGCACCGGAAGATCGAGGAAGGCGAGTCCATCCCGGTCCGCCTGTCGCACGTCGTCATCAACTCCGCAGACCCGGCGGGCACCCGCGCCTTCTACGAGCGCCACCTCGGCTTCGCGCTGTCGGACACGCTCATGCATCCGGCGATGGGAGAGGTGATGTGGTTCATGCGGATCAATGCCTGGCACCACAGCGTCGCGGTCGCCGCCGGACCGCACGCGTCCCTGCACCATGTCTCCTTCGAGTTGCGCGGCCTCGATGAGTACATGCGCGGCACGGGGCGGCTGCTCCGGGCCGGCGTCGAGAAGATCTGGGGTCCGGGACGGCACCTGGCCGGGAACAACACCTTCAGCTACTTCCTCGACCCGCACGGCAACACGATGGAGTACACCACCGAACTGGAGCGGATCGACGAGGACACCTGGCACCCCCACGTCTACGACTTCAGCCAGCCCGAGGTCGCCGACCAGTGGGGCACCGCCAACGCCATCAACGAGTTCGTCGCCCGCAAGTCGTTCAACGACGCCGACACCGGCCTGTTCATCGCCCCGCCGGTGTGAGAGCAGGTGCCCTGATGCGATTCGCGACCTTTGCGAGCACCGACGGGAGGGGGAACCCCGCCGCCGGCGTGGCCAGCGGCGACGGGATACACCCGCTGCCCGCGGACGTCACTGTCCTCGACCTCGTCCGTGCCGGGCTGCCCGCCGCGCTGGAAGCCGGCACCGACGCGCTCGTCGGCCCGGCCGTGCCCCTGGGCGACATCCGGCTGCTGCCGCCGCTGCAGGCACCGACAATCCGCGATTTCGTCGCATTCGAAGAGCACGTCGAGGGCGTGACCGCTGGCGCGGGAGACGCGGCGGGCGTCGCGCCCGAGTGGTACGAGGCGCCGACGTTCTACTTCACTAACCCGTACGCGCTCGTCGGGCCCTACGACGATGTCCCGGTCCCGCCCGGATCGAGGCTGCTCGACTTCGAACTGGAGGTGGCGGTCGTCGTCGGCCGCGACGGACAATCCCTGTCGCCATCCCAGGCAGCGGGCCACATCTTCGGCTACACCATCCTGAACGACTGGTCCGCCAGGGATCTGCAGTGGCGCGAGATGCGGGTGAATCTCGGGCCGGCCAAGGGCAAGGATTCCGCCACCACCCTCGGCCCGTGGCTGGTGACCGCCGATGAGCTCGAACCGTACCGGGACGGCGACGGTTTCCTCGCTCTTGAGCTGAGCGCGTACATCAACGGCGTCCAGGTGGGTCAGGACCTGCTATCCAACATGGGCTGGCCGTTCGAAGAGCTGATCGCGTACGCCTCGCGCGGGACCTGGGTGCGCGCCGGGGACGTCCTCGGGTCAGGCACCTGCGGCAACGGCGGCTGCCTCGGCGAACTGTGGGGCCGGAATGGCCGGCAGGACCCGCCGCCGCTGCGGCCGGGAGACATCGTCGAGCTGACCGTCGAAGGCATCGGCACCGTCCGGAACCGGGTCGTACCAGGCATCGACCTGCCACCAGTCCCCGCGGCCCGGCCCCGGCCACGGTTGCGGAAGCGCGCGGGCCCGCCCGAGAACGGAGCCCGCCGTGTTTGAGTACTTTCCCGGCAACTACGTGTGGAACCTCGCGGTCGTCGCGACATTGAACAGCGGTGGCCTGATCGACGAGGTCGACCGCGCCTGCCGCCCCCTTCGTGATGCGGCCGCCCGCGGCGAGGATGCGGGCACGGCCGAGTTCCTGCGCGTCTGGGGCGGCCTGGCCGGCTCCCTCGCCGCCCAGGCCGAGACCGCCGACAAGGCGGGCCACCGGCAGACGGCCGGACAACTCTACGCGCGCGCCGCTAACTACCTATGCCAGGCCGAGCGCATGCAGAGCGCCACGGACCCGGGCCGAGCCGGCACCTACCGCCGGGTCCTGGACCTGCAGCAGAAAGCGATAGCGCGCAAGGACCCGCGGCTGTCCCGCGTCATGATCCCGTACGGGGACACCACACTGCCCGCCTACTTCAGCCAGGCTCCGGCCACGGACAACGGCCCGGCCCCGGTCATGATCATGTGGAACGGCCTCGACTCGACCAAGGAGCACATGTACTCCTCCGGTCACTGGGCGGAGCTGGCCGCCCGCGGCATCTCCGCTCTGATGGTCGACTGCCCGGGCTCCGGTGAGGCGCTCCGCCTGCAAGGCCTGACCGCGCGCGTCGACACCGAGGCGTGGGCAACGGCTTGCGTCGACTACTTGCTCACCAGGGATGACGTGGACCCCGCCGCGATCGGTCTGGTGGGCTGGTCGCTTGGCGGATACTACGCGCCCAGAGCTGCCGCGTTCGAGAAGCGGCTCGCACTCGTCGTCGCCTGGGGCGCCAACCACGACTGGGGCGCGGTACAGCGCCGCCGCCTGCAGCGCGAAGGAGAACGGCCGGTACCGCACTACTGGGACCACGTCTTGTGGGTCTGGGGGCAGGAGTCGATCGAAGAGTTCATCGAGTTCGCGGCGCAGATCCATCTCAACGGCGTCGTGGAACGGATCACCGCGCCGTTCCTCATCGTGCACGGCGCGGGCGACCGGCAGATCCCGGTTGAGTACGCCCGCCAGTCATACACGCAAGCGGTGGCCAGTCCCAAGCGCGAACTTCGTGTTTTCACCGCCGACGAGGGAGGCGCCGAGCACATCGGCCTGGATCATCTGCCCTACGTCAGCACTTTCGTGGCCGACTGGGCAGCCACTACGTTCTGTGAGCTGGCGGCGGAGCGCATCAGGTGATGGTGATCACGCCGCCGGCGACCGTGATGGGAACCGGCGTGAGCGGTCGCGTGGCAGGGCCGGTTACGACGCTGCCATCGCTGATCCGGAAGGTGCTGCCGTGGCACGGGCAGTCGATCGTACCGTCCGCCACCTTGCCGAGCAGGCAGCCCACGTGCGGGCAGACCGCGCTGAAGGCCTTGAACTCGCCGGCGACAGGCTGGGTGACGACGACGTTGTCCTTGAGGATGACCATGCCGCCGCCAACCGGGATGTCCGCGGTGCTGGCGACCTGGACAGGGATCGCCTGGCCGTCGGGCGCCTCGGCCGGCGTGGGCACCTCTTCATCGTGCGGGATCGTGCCTCCGTCCGTGGCGTCGAACGGGACCGCTGCCATGCTGCAGCCGGCCACCGCGCTGGCGACGCCTGCCAGGCCTGCTCCCATGAGTATTCCGCGCCTGCTGGCCCACCACTGCCGCCTGGTTTCATCGGTCATCGGTCGCCTCTCGGTTGCCATTAGCGGAGTGCACGACGAAACGTATAGTAATCGGCTAAACATTGAGCTTGAGGCAGTTAATAGATTGTTAAGCGGACGACTAGACTTCCGGCGTGAACGTGACTCTCTCCAAGCGCGGAAGCTATGCGGCGGCCGCAGCCATCTGCCTGGCCCGCGCGTATGAGTCAGGGCGGCCGAAGAAGCTGCGCGAGATCGCCGTGGAGATGTCCATCCCGCGCACGTTCGCCTCGCAGATCCTCGGGGATCTTGTGCACGCGGGCATCGCGGTGTCCGCGTTCGGCCGGGACGGCGGCCACCGCCTTGCCCGGCCGCCGCAGCAGGTGAGCGTGGCCGAGGTGATCGAGGCGGCCGAGGGGCCGCTGGCCTCCGAGCGCTGCGCGCTCCGGGACGGGCCGTGCCGGTGGCACGAGGTCTGCCCGCTGCACGAGACTATGACCACGGCCACCGCGTCGCTGCGGGAGGTGCTCGCCTCGACCACCCTTGCCATGCTCGCCGACCGGGACGCGGCGATAGCGCGCGGGACCTATCCGGTGCCCGCCGACTCCCACCGGCAGGCCGCCGAAGTCGCCGACTCCGTCCAGATCGAGTTGCCGATGACGGTGATCGCGGCCCGGCTCAGGGCCGCGACCGCCTGGCTGACCGCCGTCGCGCGAGACTGCGATCAGGAGGAGCCGCAGGACGGCGGGCTGCCGAAGACTGTGGCCGTTCACCTGGGCCAGACGATGGAGGCCAACGGCACCCAACTGACCCCTCTCATCTGGGAAGCGACAGGTCCCGGCGGCGTCTTCCCCCGGTTCCATGGCGAGTTCCAGCTCACCGCGCTCGACCCGGAACGGTCAGAACTGCGCGTCAGCGGAAGCTACCGGCCCGCGCCCCGCACGAACGGCCACCTGCCGCCAGAGCCGCTACGGAGCCAGGCCGCGCACGCCACCCTGCGCGACTTCTTGCGCCGGATCGCCAACGGGCTGGAACACCAGCAGGAGGCCGCGCACCTGGGTAGGCGGTCTTTTCGTGCTGATGAAGATGGTGCCGGTGGTTCGGCAGGCTTGCCGCCGCTTGGCAGCTGACGCGGTCGCGGTTCAGCACACTGGGCTGAACGGGTATTCCGGCATGTAGGTGCTCCACTCGGCCGGAGTCAGCGGCGCCTTGAGCGTCGCGCAGACGTCTTCCGCCACCGCGGTGGGGTCGGTCCGCCAGATCCGGGTGGCGGAGCCGTCGGTGGTGGCGATCATGCCCAGCGAGGCGCTGTATGACAGGGCTTCTATCCCCCGGGCGTCCGTGGTGATGGTTGCGGTCAGGGCACGTGTCGCCGTGTCCGACAGCCGGATGGTGGCGTCGTAGCCTGCCGTGATCAGAGTCTGGCCGTCGGGGGTGAACGCCACGCTGCTCACGAGCTGTGTGCTCTGCGCGAGAATGTGGGTCTCCCGCGCGCCGCGAACAGCGTACAGGTACACGTTGCCGTAGGAGCTTCCCACCGCCAGGGTGCGGCCATCGGGGCTGAACGCCACGGCGTCCCCCTGGTCGTCGAAGCTGCGGGTGACGGCGCCGCCGGGGGCGCTGAGGACCTCAGTGACCCCGTCCACGTTCGCCACGGCGAGCGACCGGCCGTCCGGACTGAACGCCAGGGCCCAGACACCGAGGATGACCTGACCGGTGCTGAACGCCGCGACTCGCGTCAGCCCAGTCGCGGACCACAGCCGTACGGTGGTGTCCGTGAAAGTCCCGGTGGCCAGTGTGCGGCCGTCGGGGCTGAACGCGAGGCTTAGCTGGCCGCTCTGCTGGCCGGTGTCGATCTGCCCGGTCATGCGAATGCTGGCTGTGTTCCACAGCTGCACGGCCGGCGGGGAACTGGAACTGTCCAGGCCGGCCGCCAGCGTCCGGCCGTCCGGGCTGAAGGCGAGGGCGTCCACGTACGTGTCCCCGGTCGCCAGCGTCGCGATCAGCTTCCCGGCCGGCATCCGGTACAGCGCGACGCCGGATCCGGCGCGGAGTTCGGTGTCCACGGCGAGCAGGTGCCCGTCCGGGCTGAATGCCACGGCTCTCGACGGATCCGGCGAGCCCAGGGTGTTGCTCCAGGCGTTCCAGAGCCCCACCGTTCCGTCGTCGCTCGCGGTCGCCACCCGGGTGCCGTCAGGGCTGAACGCGACCTGATTGACCTCCTGCCGATGACCCTGGATCGTGGCGAGCAGCAGGTAGCCATCCCGCGGGTCGTACAGCCGCAGCTTGCCGTCGCCGTCGCCGACGGCGAGCAGCCCGCCATCGGGGCTGAACGCCATCGTGGTCACGAGGGCGGGAACGGTGACCGTGGTATTCAGGAGCCGGTGGCCGGAGACGCTCCAGAACTCCAGCGGCGCCGTTCCGGAGGACGATGACAGCGGCCCGGCGAACGCGATCGTCTGCCCGTCCGGGCTCACCGCGAGTTCTCCCAGCGCGCCGCCGGCCCCCGGCAGCGTGGCCTTCAGGCGGAGCTTCGCGACGTCCCACAGCTTGACCGAGCCCACGTCCGAGGCCGTGGCGAGGGTGCGCCCGCCGGAGAGGAAAGCGAGGCTGCCGATGTAACTCCCGGTCGCGATGGAGCCTTCGAGCGTCCGCCGCGGCAGGTTCCACAGCTGCAGGGACTCGTCGCTGCCGACCACGGCGAGGGTCGTGCCGTCGGGGCTGATGGCGATGGCTTTGGCGCCGTACCCCGTTCCATCGGCGCCTGCCCGCAGAATTCCGGCGGAGACCGGGCGGGACGGATCGATGACGTTCCACAGGCTCACCTCGCCCTGATCGCTCGCGGCGGCCAGCAGGTGCCTGTCAGGGCTGAATGTGACAGCGTTCACGGCGGCCGTGGTGCTCACCCCAGGGATCCGGACGGCAGCGAGCTGACGGTAGCTGGAGGCGCTCCACAACCGTACATAGCCGTCGTCGCCAGACGTCGCGATGACAGTGCCGCCGGGGCTGTACGCCACGCTCAGCACGCTGGCGGGGTCGCTGGCCGCCAGGCGCCCGGCGAAGGGCAGCACCTGCGTGCTCAGCAGCCCACTGCGCGCTTGCGGCGAGGCCGGGTCCAGCCGCTGTGCCTGCACCGCGAATTCCATCGCCGTGCCGACATCGCCTAGCGCCATCGCCTCCGGCGCCTGGAAGGTCAGCGCGCCGGATTCGGTAGCCCGGCCCTCGGCCGCGTTCGCCGCGCGGAGCTGGACGGCATAGCCGGCCAGGCCGGCCAGCACGAGCGCCAGCGCGATCGCGGCGGCGACAAGCGCGTTGCGGCGGCGGGCCGCCCGGCGCCGCCGCCGTACGGCGGCGGCGAGAAAGTCACGGGCTCCCCGGCTCAGTTCGGCGAGGTGACCGTGATCCGCGGCCCATGCCCGCGCCGTCGCCAGCCGGACGCCTCTGTACAGGCTGGACCCGTCGCGCCCCTCGCGGTCCCAGGTCTCCGCCGCTTCCTCCAGATCCTGCCGGACGAGGTGACCCGCCCGGTCCTCGCTAATCCAGTCCCGCAGCCGGGGCCAGCGGCGGAGCAGGGCCTCATGGCTGATCTCCACCGTGTGGCCGCCGGAGGTGAGCAACCGCGCGGCGATGAACACGTCGAGTGCCGCGCGAGCCGCGTGCGGGTCGGCCGAACCCGCGCACAGGCTCTCCGCGCTGACCCGCCGCCGCGTGTCCGCGGTCCCCGCACCGTCGGCCTCGCCGGACTCGCCGATCCGGACCAGTCCGAGGAGCACCTGCCTCGCGGCGGACTGACCGGCCTCGTCCAGCCGCGCGTAGACATCATCGGCCGTCTTGGCGATCGCGCCGCCGATTCCGCCGGTCGCCTCGTATCCGGCGGTCGTGAGCCGGTCCCCGTCACGGCGCTGCCAGGTGGCACGCAGCGCGTGCGCCAGCAGCGGCAGCCGGCCCGGCTCGTAGCCGGCCGTCTCGTCGACGCCCAGGTCGGCAAGCAGCCGCTCGACGAGGCCCCCGTCGAGGGTGAGCCCGGCGGTACGGGCCGGCAGTGTGATCGCCTGCCGGAGTTCGGCCTGGCTCATCGCGCCAAGCACGATTTGCCGGGACGCCAGGGCAGACCGGAGTACCGGATACCCGGTCGCCCGGGCAAAGAAGTCGGCGCGCAGCCCCAGCACGACCAGCGCGGCAGGGCCGCGCTGGTCACGCGGCGCCGCCAGGCTGGCGAGCGCGGCAAGAAACTCCGCGCGCTCCGCCTCGTTATCGCACGCCGTGAAGATCTCTTCCATCTGGTCTACGACCACCACAGTAGGTGTCGCCGCGCCGTCGCCCCGCGCCTGTGCGCAAGCCTGCAGTGCTTCGCCCAGGGTTCGCGACGGGTGCGCGCCCGGCGTGATCAGCAGCCGCGGCCAGGAGCCCGATCCGGCCGCGGGCAGCCGTCCCTCGGCAAGCCCGCCGAGCAGCCCGGCTCCCAGCAGCGAAGACTTGCCCGCACCCGACGGCCCGACAACCGTCACCGGGCCGCCGCACCCGTCCCGCAGCGCGTCGTCCAGCATCTCAAGCAGATCCCCGGTCACCTTTTCCCGGCCGAAGAACCAGCGCGCCTGCCCGGGACCGAACGCGTCGAGGCCAGGGAACGGGCACTCGCCGGGCGTCGTCACGCCCGGCGTCCAGAGCGCGGTCAAGGCCGGGTCAGACACATACAGGTCGCGGCCGACCTGAATGACCACCGAGGCGTCAGCGGCCGTGATCTGCTGTAGGTGCACCCGCGCCGCGCCTAACGTGACCTTGCCGATCTGGCCGATCCGCGCGTCCCGGCCCGCCTGTATCACGGTGGCGTGCTCTCCCGACGCGTGCACGTGCTGGGTGACCGTGACGTTCCCGGCCGGCCCGGCTGACGCCTTCGCCAGCATCCCGGCGAGCGTGTCCGCCACCCTGGCCAGCTCGCCCGCGGCTTCCGCGTGCGCTGCCAGCAACCGCCCCAGCCGACCCTCCCACTCGGTGACCACCGCGCCCGTAACCGCCTGGTCCCCCGCCAGCACGTCGGCCCGCGCCTGCGCCAGCTCCGCTTCCACACCGGCGGCCTGCGACGGCCGGAACCGGTGCCACATGCTCGCGATTTCCTGGCTGGCCCGCGTCCACGCCTCGGTAGTAAGCAATGTCACTAGCGTCGCCGCCGCCGTCGAGGCGAGCGCGAGGCTTTCGCTGTCCACGCCGCCTCCCAGATCCCTTACGAAATAGGGTAATTCGTGCGCCGGCCGCGCCGCGAGAGCTATCCGGAACCCAGCGGCAAATGCGGTCGGGCCGTATGCGACATACCTGGGATAACGACCGCACCGACGGCCAGGTGAAGGGCGATCAGCCCGACGGCCGCTGACACGGTGGTAGCGGCGACCAGTGGCAAGGCCAGGGATATGACGAGGACCAGCAGCGCCGCGCCTGTCCACGCCGCGCGGGGGCGCGGCGTGCGCCGCTCCAGGCTTGTCAGCAGCAGCCAGCCAAGCAGCGCGGCGACCAGGGCGGCGCCGGCAACCTGCCCGGCGGCTACGGTCTGGGGATGCATTGCGCCGAATCGGATGCTCAGCCGGACGCCGAGCAGGGTACCTCGATGGTCCACACGATGACCGCAGCGGCCGCGCCTCCCGCGACACACAGCGCCCTGACCCAACTCAGCCTGACATCTCGCAGGGCCGGAGTGGAAACACCGGACATGTCGTCCTCCTTGTCTCGCCGACTGGCCGGCGGCGCCCGGGGGGGCGCCACTGGTTACGAGACTGTCCCGGACCGCCCTCATCCGGCATCGTCTGCCGGCAGACGGCCGGGCTGTTCCACTTGGGGTAGCGGCGTACTGCCGTCGCGGTACGCCGGCTGCCTGCGCGGGGACGATGGCGTCAACCGCACGCCGGTATACGCTCCAGGCATGGGCATCGCGCGCACCGTCTTGCCGTCGCCGCGCTGGCGGAGCGCAGCGGGCATCGCGCTGGTGGTCCTGCTCACCGTGGTCGGCTGTTACGTTGAGGCCAATCCGGCCCATTCTTATGGTGGCCTTCACCTGACCAGGCATCCGCCGCTCGCCGCCTACCTGCTGGTCGCACTGCCCGCCGTCGCCCTCGCCTGGCGCGACCGCGCTCCGGTCGCCGTGTTCGCCGCCGCGGTAGCCGCCGCGATCTCCTGGGCCGCGCTCGGCCAGATCGACGGCGCCGCGCTGGTGCCGGTCATCGTCGCGATGTTCTGGGTCGCGCTCACCCGCCCGCGCCATATCGCGCTGATGGCCGGGCTCGCCGGGGCGGCGGCTATTTTCGTGACCGAGGGCACGCTCGGCCCATTCGGCTGGCTCGGCGGCCCGAACGCGACGATGTGGCCTGAACTGCTGGCCGCCGGCGCGCTCGGCGGCTACGTCGCGGCACGCCGGCAGTGGCTGGCCGCCGAGCAGGACCGGGCGGCCCGGGCCCAGCAGGCGCGCGAGGAGGAGACGCGCAGGCGCGTCGACGCCGAGCGGATGCGGATCGCGCGCGAACTGCACGATGTGGTGGCCCACTCGATGGCGATGATCAACGTGCAGGCCACCGCGGCGGCCATGCTGCTGGCTGAGGATCCGGCGGGCACTGCCGCGGCTATCCAGGCGATCCGTGGCGCGAGCAAGTCGGGCCTGCGTGAACTGCGGGCGATACTTGAGGTGCTCCGGGAGGCTGACGGCCCCGATGCCGCGAAACCCGACCTGCGCGACATTCAGGCGCTGGCGGACGCGACCTCCGCAGCGGGCACGCCGGTCTCGGTCCGCATCAGCGCCCCGCTCGCGCCGTTGCCGGCGCCGGTCGCGCTGGCCGCCTACCGCATCGCCCAGGAGTCGCTAACCAACGTGGTGCGGCATGCCAGCGGCGCGAGCGTGACTGTGTCCGTGGGGCAGGACGACAGTGACCTGCTGGTCGAGATCGTCAACGATCGTGCGACCGCGGCCAGCACTTTCGGCGACGGCACCGGTGCCGGGCTGGCCGGGATGCGGGAGCGCGCGGCGGCCCTCGGCGGTACCCTCACGGCCGGGCCGCGGCCGGAGGGCGGCTTCGTCGTCCGGGCCCGGCTGCCGCTAGTACCCGAGGCCGCCGCTTCCCTCCAGGCATCCGCCGCTCCGGAGCGGACATACAGCCCGGCTGCGGACCAGCGCGCTCAGCCAGTAGCGGGCTCGTCGTGATCCGCGTGCTGCTCGCCGACGACCAGGCTCTGGTCCGGGCCGGATTCCGGGTGCTTGTCGGCCATGCATCCGACATCGAAATCGTGGGAGAAGCCGCCGATGGCGCGGCCGCCGTCGACCTCGCCCGCTCCTCGCGGGCCGAGGTCGTGCTGATGGACATCAAAATGCCGGGTACCGACGGCCTCGAAGCCACGAGACAGATCGTCGCCGACCCTGGCCTCAGCGGGGTGCGGGTGATCATCCTCACCACGTTCGAGGAAGACGAGTACATATTCACGGCCATCCAGGCAGGGGCAAGCGGGTTCCTGGTCAAGGACACCGAGCCCGAGGACCTCGTCGACGCCATCCGCGTCGTCGCCCGCGGTGACGCCTTGCTGTCGCCCGGCGTCACCCGCAGGCTGATCGCCCGCATCGCCGGGCGCGGCCCGGCCCAGCCGGTGGACACCTCCGCACTGTCGGTGCTGACCGAGCGGGAGCGTGAAGTACTCGGCTTGGTGGCCTCCGGGATGAGCAACGACCAGATCGGCGCTGCCCTGTACATCAGCCCGATAACCGCCAAGACGCACATCAACCGGACCATGGCCAAGCTCGGTGCCAGGGACCGCGCTCAGCTGGTGATCATCGCCTACGAGACCGGGCTGGTCCGGCCCGGCCTGTCCTGAACAGCCTCGGCTTGGGTCAGCACCCTGATTTCAGCCCTTCAGGAGCTGGCGGGCCACGACCATGCGCTGGATCTGGTTGGGAATGGCGGCCGGTTCGCGCGGTCCGTCCGTAATGGCCACTGCGGCTGAGTAAGGTCGACCAGGCACGCGGCTAGTGCTGTGGTCGGTAGGCTGGCCACCGGTCAGCTGCGACCGCTGCGGTCCGTGAGATGGTCCCTCGTGTTGGCTCCCTCTAAAGGACAGCGATGCAGGCTCTGGTTACGCTGTGCTTGGCGCCCGGCCGAACTTCATGAAGGCCGCGCCCGTCATCCGCGCGCTCCTCAAGGCCGGTGTCGAGCAGACGCTCATCCACACAGGCCAGCACTACGACGCGCGGATGTCGGACGTGTTCTTCGCCGACCTGGGCCTGCCCGAGCCGGACGTGAACCTGCACGTCGGCTCGGGCGCGCACGGGGATCAGACGGCGGCGGTCATCGGCGGCGTGGAGCGCGAGCTGATGGCTCGCCGTCCCGCCCTGCTGGTCGTCTACGGGACGTTAACTCAACGCTTGGTGCAGCGCCGGCCGCGGCCAAACTCCACGTGCCGATCGCGCACGTCGAGGCGGGGCTGCGGAGCTTCGACAACACCATGCCGGAGGAGATCAACCGCAGGCTCACCGACCAGCTCTGCTCGCTGCTGTTCGTCACCTCGCCGGAGGCGATCGCCTACCTGGCCAACGAAGGAATCGCCTGTGACGGGGTGCACTTCGTCGGGAACACGCTGATCGACGCGCTGGTAACGTGCCTGGACAAGCTAGACGCCGAGGCGGCGAGTAACGCGCACGGCCTTCCGGAGCGGTACATGGTCGCGACGCTGCACCGGCCGTTCAACGTCGACAGCCCGGAGGCGGCAGCGCTGCTGGTCAAGGCGATGCACCAGGTCGCCGACAAGGCACCGGTGATCATGCCGGTGCACCCGCGCGGCCGGGCCGCGTTCGAGGGCGCCGGGCTGGCAGAGCACCTGGGCATCCGGATGTGCGAGCCGCTCGGCTATCTGGAGTTCATGTCCCTCGTTCGTGGCTCGGCGGCGGCCATCACCGACTCGGCCGGGGTACAGGAGGAGACGACGTTCCTACGGGTGCCGTGTCTGACCCCTGCGCCCGGTGACCGAGCGGACAGTCACCGTCACCAGCGGCAGCAACCGGCTCGTCCGCGCGGACGAGCTGGCGGCCGCGGTCCAGGACGCCCTGGACCAGGGACCATATGCTGGGGAACTGCCGCCGTTGTGGGACGGCGCGTCCGGCTCTCGAATCGCCCGCATTATCGCCGGGTGGCTTGCTACCCGATCCTGACAATTCAGTGCGCGGCCGACAGTTACTCATGGGTCTGGCGGCCTGTTTCACCCGAGACTGACACGAGAAACCGCAGGCTAGGCCCCTAAATCAATCCTTCAGGAGCTGGCGGGCCATCACCATGCGCAGGATCTGGTTCGTCCCCTCGTAGATCTGGGTGATCGCGGACCAGCGGGCTGTTTCCGCAGGTAGATCACGCACCGAGCGGGCGTGAGTCAGCACGGATTCAGCATCGTTCGGCCGTAGCGCGGTAGCGGAAGCAGATCGACAACCATGCCCGCGCCAGCGGCGCGGCCGTCGCCATCGTAACTCTGGCGCCGCGCCGTCCGCGTCGCCCAGCTGTCTCCCCGCAGCTGAACGTGCTGGCCGCTGCCAAGCAGCGCCCGGTGGACGACACCATTGCGGACATCAACGCGCCCCTGGATGACGTCCAGTCGTTCCGGACCTTTCCGGGCGGCATGCCGCCCGGGTTTACCCCACTGGAGGCTGGCATCCGTGCCTTGCGCGGTGCGCAGCGCATGATCGGAATGGCGGCGCGGACCGCCATCGAAGGACCGCTGCCTGAGTTCGCCGGACGAACCCCGCTAGCCGCCAGCGACCTGCTTCAGCGCGTCAGGCTGGGACCGGGCCGTCCCGGAAGTTACGTCTTCACTGTGCGGGTACCAGTGGACACGCCTTCCCCACCAGCGGGCACCGCTCTTCAAGCTCCGTCGGCGGAACCGCTTGGCCGCCAGGTTGCCAGGCAGCCCCACGGGGCCATCACGGCGGCGAACGCCGCGGCGGCTCGGGCGACACTCGACGACCTGACCGCTTTCGACGATACCGTTACGGCAGGCGTCTCCGCCATTGATGGCGAGCCGCTTGGCGACGACACCGACGGTGACCTCCTTGCCGGAGGATGACGGCCCCTCGTCAACTGCGTCGACGGCGGCGGCGACGTTGAGGCCGACCGCGTGCGGGGAGCCCGGACGCCTAGCGGCCGAGGATCTGGCGGCTCTGGCTGCGCCGGATGCGCACCGGCCAGCGGGAGGATCAGGCGGCCTCGGCTTGCAGGATCTCGCCGACGGGGCGGCGAGCGCCGATCCGGGCCGGGATGACGGTCAGCCCGGCCACCGCGAGCAGGGTTCCAAGCACCATAACGATCAGCCACCATGCGGGCGGGACGGTTACTATCCCGCCGCTGTTCGCGACCGCGAAGAGCCCGATGCCTGCCGGGATGCCGATGATCGCGCCCGGCAGCGCGGGCAGCGCGAGCGCTGTCGCCAGTCCGGCGGTGATTTGCAGCGGGCTCGCGCCGAGCGCGCGCGCCAGCGCCGACGAGTGCCGGGCGTCCAGCACCGTCGCCCAGGCCGTGAAGATGGCGTTGAGGGCCGCCAGGATGAGCAGCATGACCGTGAGCACCAGCAGCACCTGCTCGTCCCGGCTGAATGCCGGGCTGGGCAGCCCGGAGGTGCCCGCGAAGCTGTTCTCGTCGGCGGTGGCGTGGAAGGCGAGGACGGCGACGATCCCGGTGACTGTGACCGCGATGCTGGCCGCGCCCAGCAGGGCGCGGCGCGGCCGACGGGCGGCCAGACGCAGCCCGACAAGCAGAGGCACCGGCAGCCGTGCCGAGACAGTGATGGCAGCGGCCCGGCGCCGGGGCGGGCGGGCCGCGTCGGCCAGTGCGCTGACCGTGCTGGTGCGGGCGGCGCGGATGGCGGGCACCAGCGTCGCGGCCAGGGCCACCGCGAGCGCCACGGCCACCACCAGCCCGGCATCGGGCGGGGTGAGCGACGGCGCGCCGGGGGTGCCGACCAGGCCAGCTCCGGGGCTGGTGAGCAGCGGGGCGGCCAGCCATCCGGCCGCCAGCCCGGCCGCCGCCGCGGCCAGCGCCACGACCAGGTTCTCGGCCAGCAGCACGGTCGCAACCAGTCCTGGCGTGCCGCCGACCGCCTTGAGCAGCCCGACCCGCCGGGCGCGCTCCGCCATCCGGCCGCCGGCAAGCACGGCCACGCTGGCCACCGCCAGCAGCCCGAGCACCCAGGCGCCAGGTGTCAGGACCTGCTGCTCGTCTTGAACCAGCAGGCTGTCCGCGGCGGCGACGTCCTGCCAGGAGGTCAGGGCCGGAGCGTCGGGCGCCTGGTAGGCGTTGTTGTACTGGCTGGCGAATGCATGGGCCTGGGACGGGTCGTTGAGCCTCAGGTTCAGGATGTAGGACGGCGGCCCCGCGTCCGACGACGCGAGGACGCGGGCATCCGCCTCGGTGACCCAGGCCAGGCCGGGGTTGGCTCCCGCCAGCACCTGCGCGTTCGCCTCCGCGGCAGCGTATCGGCAGCCGGTATTGCACAGGTTCGGGTACGGCGGGCTGCCGGCGGTGACCGCGATCCCGGCAACCCGGTATGGCCGGCCGTTCAGGGTGACCCGGTCGCCGACGCCGACGCGAAGCACCTCGGCGAAGGCCCGCTCGAGTACCACGCCGCCGGGACGCACCCAGCTGCCCGCCGTCACCGCGGGCTGGTCGACAGACGCCGGCGCCGGGTCTCGCCCTTCCGCCATGACCTGTGCCGTGATGCCGCCGACTCGCAGCTCGGCGCCCGCGACCGGGTAGGGCCCGCTGTGGCCGTTCACGCCGGGAGTGCGGAGCAGCGCCGCGACCTGGGCCGCGATCTGCGATGGGCTCACCTGGGGGCCGTGTGGTCCGCCTGTCGCCCCGAGCCGGGCCACCACGTCCGGCCCGTTCGTTGCCGCCCGGGTCTGCTGGTAGGGGTGGCTGGTCACCCCGTGCAGAACCAGCCCCAGCGTCAATGTGGCCGACGCAGCGGTAATCGCCAGCAGCAACAGCACTGCCAGGGCCGGGCGGCGCCTGAGATCCCTGACGGCCAGGCGGCAGACCAGCACGGGCTTTCCCACGGCTCAGCCGTCCAGCCCAGCCAGGGTGCCCAGATGGCCGGTAGTGCCGCCGGTGAGCCTGATCTCATCGATGAACGCGCCGTCGCGCATGGAGATCATCCGGTCGGCGGTGGCGGCGACCCGGGAGTCGTGGGTGACGATGACCAGCGTCTGCCCGGCAGCGTGCAGGCTGTCGAACAGCCGCAGCACCTCCAGCGTGGCCGCGCTGTCGAGGTTGCCGGTGGGCTCATCGGCCAGCACCACCACCGGGTCGGCGACCAGGGCACGGGCGATCGCGACCCGCTGCCGCTGGCCCCCGGACAGCGCCGAGGGCAGGAACTTCGCCCGCTCTGCCAACCCGACCCGCTCCAGCAGCTCCGTAGCCCGCCGCCGGGCCGCGCGCGGCGAGCGCCCGGCCAGCAGCGCGGGGAGCTCGACGTTCTCCGTCGCGGTCAGCTCGTCCATCAGGTGGAAGGCCTGGAACACGAACCCGACGGCGTCCCGGCGCAGCCGGGCCAGCGCCCGTTCAGACAGCCGGCCAAGGCTCTGCCCGGCCAGCCAGACCTCCCCGGCGGTGGGCCGGTCCAGCCCGCCGAGCAGGTACAGCAGTGTCGACTTCCCGCAGCCGCTGGGCCCCATCACCGCCAGCGTCTCGCCCGGCACGACATCCAGGTCCACCCCGTCGACCGCGCGGACCAGGCCCGCGTCTCGTCCGTACTCCCTGCGCAGCCCGCGGGCGCGCAGCACCGGCGTGCCGTCCGTGTCGCTCATGATCGGTCCCTCCGGCCGGTCCGGTTCCGCTCGCAGGCCTCCAGCCAGCGCAGGTCCGCCTGCAGCCGCAGCACGATGCCCTCCAGCAGCAGCACGGCCTCCGAGCCTTCCGGCTCGGCCATCGCCGCGCGCTGCGCGTCCCGCAGCCGGCGCAGCAGCTCACGGCGCTGCGCATCGATGATGGCCAGCGGGTCGGCCAGGCCCGCCGCCGCGGCCGCGATCAGCTTGAGATGAAACTCCGCCAGGCCGGGGCCGGGCCAGCTCACGTCCGCGATCCAGCCGGTCGCCCGCTGCTGCCCGGCGGCGGTCAGCGCGTACACCTTGCGGTCCGGCCGGTCCGGCAGGCCGGCCGCCTGCTCGCTGGTCACCAGGCCCGCCTTTTCCAGCCGGGACAGCGTGACGTAGATCTGCCCGGCGTTCATCGCGTCCCCGGCGGGGCCGAGCGCCCGCTGCAGCCGTGCGCGCAGCTGGTAGCCGTGCGACGGCTCCTTGGCCAGCATCGCCAGCACCACTTCCTGCTGCACAGGCTGCCCTCTCTAACGGTTATCTAATAGATAGCGGTTATCCCTGTCGCCGTCAAGGGGCAACCTGCGTCGCAGCGAGGCTGAACTCGCACCAGCGGCCACAGATCGTCAAGGCCACCGCCGCCGGTCGGGCACTGGCCAAGGCGATCCCCAACAGCCGCTTCGTCCTGGTGCACCGCATGGGGCACGTAGCTAGCCTCAACACCGCTGTGGCCGGCACTGGTCAGCGAGATCAGTCAGCACGCCACCTTACGGGGTAAAGCCAGCCACACAGCGTGACCATCAAAGCCGCACGAATACTCAACTACCTGAGACAAGCCCGTCCGAGCGCTGCTCAACTACCCCTAACGTCGCAGCGGCGACTAGTACCCAGGCGTCAAGGGTGAACCTGGGTGCCCTGCCCGCGGGCGGCCCGGTCGATGTGTCTGACCCGCCGACTGTCCTCCAGTGCGGTTGAACCGCCCGTTGGTTCAGGGGAAGCGCTCGCCCGCGCGGCTACGCTAGTGGCATGGCTGGTCGAACCTACGCGGAGAACCGCCCGTATGTGCTGCCCGATACGCTGGGCGAGCTGGCGGGGCCTGTGACTGGCACCGTCCAGTTGCCGCTGCGGCTCGACTGGTCGGAGCGGGCAGTGTTCCACCTCGATGACCCGGCCGAGCGGAACGTGATGTACGAGCGGGTGATCCGGGAGGCCACTCAGGCTGATGACCTGCAGTCCTACCTGAACGAGGCAGTTTTGCGCCGGGTGTGGCGGCGGCTCTTCTTGCCGCAGAATATCCGGCGGAGCTGGGAACAGCGCTTCCCTGACCTGCGGCTGGCTGCGTAAGCGGCGAAAGCGGGCACCGGGATGGACCCGTTCCACGAGCGACTCGCTCGGGTGGCGCTGGACGTGGCCGCCTCGTACGGGTTCGCGCTGGCTGGCGGGTATGCCGTTCAGGCTCACGGCTTCCTTGACCGACCATCAGCCGACGTGGACCTCTTCGCGGAGGCCAGTGCCCAGTTCGACTTCTCCAAGGCAGTCGACGCAGTCATCGCCGCCTACCAGCGAGACGGCCTCCAGGCGGACGCCGAGGTACGAAGCTCGACCTTCGCCCGGCTCAGCGTAAGCAGCGGCGAGGAACGCGCGAAGGTGGAACTGGGAGTGGACTGGCGCAAGAACAAGCCGATCCTCCTCGCCGTCGGCCCCGTGCTCCACGCCGACGACGCCGTCGCGAACAAGGTCTGCGCCCTGTTCGACCGGGCGGAGGTACGCGATTACGTCGACGTGGCCGCCATCTTGGCAAGCGGCCGCTACTCCGAAGAGGACCTAGTCCGCCTCGCGGAAGAACACGATCCGGGCTTCGACCCGTCATGGTTCGCCGAAGCACTCAACGCGGTGGACCGCCTGCCGGACACGCTCTTCGCGCCGTACGGCCTCGACCCGCAGGGCGTGTCAGCTCTTAAGGCTCAGATGCACGCCTGGGCGGAGAAGATCAGCCGCGACTAGCGGCGGAAGGCAGCCGCCCAGGAGCACAAGACCATGGCAAGGCCCGGTGGGCCTGCGATGTCCTCCGGTGGGATCGGCCGCGCGGCGAGGTGCCTGCCGTGGCAGCAGGTCCTTTTCCGCGCGGCCTTCCCCCGAACCACGCTTGCACCTTTCAGCGCACGTGGCTCTCTGGTGACTTACGCCGTGGCGTGGGCGGGGTGCCCGTGGATGGCGTCGTGGCAGGCGCGGCAGACGATGAGGGTCTTGCGCCGCATCCTGGTCATCTTGGCCGCCCAGGCGGGCTGTCCCGGGCGTTCCCCTGAGCGAGTCGTTCATCAGGCGCCGAGAGCCAACTAACCCCGCGCCGCCACTCGCCCTCCTGATGCGTGGCGGGCAGGGCGGCGAAGTGCGACTGAAGCTGCTACTGACCATGTCGCTGCTCGCGGTCAGCCCGCCCTACGACATCAGACCCGTCCCTGCCCGGTCATGGGCGGAGGCCCTCGGCGTAGATGACCCTGAACGGAACGGGGCGAGGCGCGTCAACGACGCCATCGACTGGCTAGCCGAGCACAAACTCATCGTCTCCGAACGGCGCCGCGGCACGCCTGGAGCCGTCCGGTTGCTCAGCCAGTCGGGTGACGGCGGCCCGTACACCAGGCCCATCACCAGTGGGCGCTACGTGCGCCTGCCGCTCGGCTTGTGGGACCAGGGCTGGATCGTGCGCCTGTCCGGCGCCGCACTGACCATGCTCATCGTGCTGCTTGACATGCAAGGCGGGCGTGCCCAGCCTCAATGGATCTCCCCGACCCAGGTCAGGAACCGCTACGACTTGTCGCCCGACACCTGGAGCAAGGGGGTACGAGAACTCCAGGCGCACGGACTCGTCTCGGTATCGAAGCGCTCGCAAGGCGACATCTTCGACTACCGGAGGCTCCGCAACGCCTACTGGGTGAACGAGGAAAAGCTCCAAGGAGCCGAACCAGCATCGAACCGGACCACGCGACGCCGCAGGCCGGCCGCAACCAGGCGCACGCAAGCCCGGGGCTAGAGATCGCGACCAAGGGGATCAGGATCGCCGCCATCCTGTTGCGTGAGTCGCGCAGCTTAACGCCCGTCGTGGCACATGCTCCTAGGCGGGACTGCCGCAAGGGCGAAATTGGTCTAGACCTATGATGCCCAGGTATCAGCACGGATTCAGCACGCGGTCCGGAAGCGACGGGAAACAACCGGCATCAACCGGACAATCAAGACACGAGAACGGGCCGCCCGACTCATCGTCGAACGGCCCGTTTCCCGGCGACAAAGATCGGAGAATCAGCAGCTCAGCGGCCTATTACCAGCCCTTGAGCAGCTGCCGCGCCATCACCATCCGCTGGATCTGGTTCGTCCCCTCGTAGATCTGGGTGATCTTGGCGTCCCGCATCATCCGCTCGACCGGGTAGTCGTTCACGTAGCCGTACCCGCCGAGCAACTGCACCGCGTCCGTCGTCACGGACATCGCCACGTCCGAGGCCAGGCACTTGGCGGCCGAGGAGAAGAACGTCAGGTCCGCCACCTTCTCCCCCGCCATCGCCCGCTCCGACCTGTCGGCCGCCGCGTAGGTGAGCTGGCGCGCCGCTTCCAGCTTCATGGCCATGTCGGCGAGCATGAACTGGACGCCCTGGAAGTCCGCGACCGGCCGCCCGAACTGCCGCCGCTCCTTCACGTACCCGACCGCGTAATCAAGCGCGCCCTGCGCGATCCCCAGCGCCTGCGCCGCGATCGTGATCCGGGTGTGGTCCAGCGTGCGCAGCGCGATCCTGAAGCCCTGCCCCTCGTCGCCGATAAGGCGCGATGCCGGGATCTCGCAGTTGTCGAAGTACAGCTCACGCGTCGGCGACCCCTTGATGCCGAGCTTGTGCTCCGGCGCCCCGAACGAGAACCCCGCGTCCCCGTCCTCCACCACGAACGCCGAGATCCCGTTCGCTCCCGCCGCGGGGTTGGTCACCGCCATCACGGTGTAGAACTTCGACACCCCGGCGTTCGTGATCCACCGCTTCACGCCATTGAGCACGAACCCGCCGGCCGTGCGGGCCGCCCGGGTGCGCATGGCGGCGGCGTCCGAGCCGGCCTCCGGTTCGGACAGCGCGTAGGAGAACATCGCCTCGCCGCGCGCCACCGGCGGCAGGTAGCGCTGCTTGACCTCGGCCGACGCGCCGAGCAGGAGCGGCATCGTGCCGAGCTTGTTCACCGCGGGGATCAGCGACGACGTGGCGCATGCCCGGGCGACCTCCTCGATAACGATCGCCGTGGCCAGGGCGTCGCCGCCAGCGCCGCCGTACTCCTCGGGGATGTGCAGCGCGTGGAAGTCGGCCTTGACCAGCGCCTCGTACACGTCCCAGGGGAACTCGGCGGTCCGGTCGACCTCCGCCGCCCGCGGCGCGATCTTGTCGTCCGCGAGGGCGCGGACGGCCTCCCGCAGGGCCTCATGTTCTTCGGACAGCGCAAACGTGCTCATTCCCAGATCGTAACCTGGCTCTCCGCTCGCGGCCGTTGCAAGTCCGCGGCCAGCGTTTCCGTCAGGGTGTGAGACCGTTGCCAGCGGCCCGCGAGCCGACCGTCTTCTGATGGGCCGGGCCATTCACGCGCTGCACAGACCCCACGTCCGAACGGCGGTGCGCGGCCCCGTCCGGGGCCGGGCTCGGCGACCATTGCACGCTGCTGCGCGGCGCGGCGTGCTTGCCACTGCTCCGGTAAAGCCCAAGCGAGCGAAACGGACGCACCCGAGTAACAGAAAAGTTCATTTCTCCCCCAAAACACCGTTAGCGCGACGCGCCCCATTTCCCTCATCAGTACCTGAAACCGTTTCCAGTTCCGGTTTTCTGGACCGCTTCAAGGATGCCCTAACGCCCCTCGCGTATAACAGCCCCAAACGACACCCGTGCTCAAACCGATATCTAGCTTCGTCAAAGCAGGGAGGTAAGCGAGGTCCCGTAAGCTCCGCGAGTAATGCGATGGTGGTGAGACGGACGGGTACGTTCGGGATAATTGGGCTAAAGCATTGAACGCAGAGCCGCACCTTTTGCACGGGCCTGTTCCGTGAGATTTGCCTGAAATTCAGCCATCTGGCCGCGCAGCGACGGGTCAGCGGCCGCCAGAATGCGCACCGCGAGCAGCCCGGCGTTGCGCGCGCCGCCCACCGCTACCGTCGCCACCGGAATGCCCGCGGGCATTTGCACAATCGATAGCAGCGAGTCCATCCCGTCCAGGTACTTCAGCGGGACCGGGACGCCGATCACGGGCAGCGGCGTCACCGACGCGAGCATCCCGGGCAGGTGCGCGGCGCCGCCGGCGCCGGCGATGATGACGCGGAGCCCGCGCTCCGCCGCGCGCTCGCCGTAGGCGATCATCTCCCTGGGCATGCGGTGCGCCGAGACCACGTCCGCCTCGTAGGGCACCTGGAACTCGTCCAGGGCCTCGGCCGCGGCCCGCATCACCGGCCAGTCCGAGTCGCTGCCCATCACGACGCCGACCAGCGGGGTTTCTGTCTCCACGGGCTTTAGCCTAGCCGGTCGGCCAGGGCTGGCCCCGGACCGTGATCTGATGCACGAACACCTGATAGGTACCCGCGTCATCCGGCGGCAGCTTGGTGAACCACACCAGCACGTACCGCGCCCTCACCGGGGCGGTGAGCGGCAGGTTCAGCTGGCCGCCGGTGGCCGTGGCGCTCGTGACCAGAGAGAGCCCGCTGAAGTCGGGTGCCGTGCCAAGGCGCAGTTCCAGTGCGGTGCCGGGCGGGCTGCCAAAGCTGAGGCTGACGGTGGTGATGGTGACCCTTCGGCCCATGTCGAAGAGCAAGCCGGTGCCCTGCTTCAGGCCGGCGAACTGGGGCGTGGCGTACCACTGGGACAGCCAGCCCAGGGCCGGGTCGGTGAGCACCCGCGCGGCGATCTGCGGGTTATCGCCGTCGGCCGTGCCCTCCGGGCCGAACGCGACGGCACTGACCGGCACGATCGTCTGTGCCCGCGGCGGCGCGGTGGGCTGCGCCGTCGCCGTGGCGCTGACGGTGGGAGCGGCCCGGGCTGTCGGCGAGGGCGGCGGCGTGCGCCCGGCTTGCTGTCGCGGGGGCGCGCTGTTTTTCTGCGCGGTGAGGGTGGCGTGGCCGGTCACCTGCCCGGCGAACTCGAACGCCGCGAATCCGAGCAGCGCGAGGGCCGCCATCCCCAGCGCCGCGGTCAGGCCTACTCGCCGCCGCGCCGCGGTCAGTCCGCCCGCACGGTCGCTCCGCTTGCCCTCCCGGCGCCCGGTCAGGGCCGTCCGTTCACCACGACGTGGTACACGGCCGCCTGGTATTGCCCGGCGCCGTTCGGCGGCAGCTGGGTGAACCAGATCAGCAGGTACCTGACGTGTTGCGGATCGCTGAACACCAGCCGGACCGTGCCGCCCGCGTCGTGCGCCCGGGCCGCGACCCGCATGCTGGACACGCTGTCGGCCGAGTCGCCGACCCGCACCTGGAGGTCGGCGCCGCGGTATCCGGCCAGGTCGATCCGCATGCTGGTGGCCGTGACCTGGCGGCCCATGTCGATCAGCAGGCCGGTGCCCTGCTTCAGGTTGCCGAAGTCGGCCGTCGCGTACCACTGGCTGAGCCACGGCGACGGCGAGCCGCTGCGGATCGCGTACATCGCGACCTGCGGGTTATCGCCGTCGGACAGACCCTCGGGGCCGAACGCGCTGGCGCTCGCGATAGGCAGCGATGTGACGGGAACGGGCGCCGGGCTCGGTGTGCTGCTGGCCGGCTGCGTGGGTGCGGCGGTGGCCGGGGCGGCCGCGGGCGAAGCGGCGTGGCTCGTGTGCTGCGAGAAGGCCGTGGCGCTCTTGCCCGGCGGCCCGGAATGGCTGGTGGCGGCGAGCCCGGCAGCCACCCCGGCCGCGGCGATCACGAGAGCCGCGGGCACCGCGACGCGCGCCACCGGATGCCGGCCGCGGGTGCGCCCGGCCGGGATGACGGGCAGGTCACTGACGGTGGGCGCCGGGTCTTCCGACACGACCGGCAGGTCATCGACCGTGACATCGGGGCCGGCCGGGAAAAGCGCGAAATCGGCGGCCGTGGCGCCGATTTCCCCGTCAATAACCGGAAGATCGGCGGCGGTGACGTCAGGGTCCGCGGCCGGGAGGCCGGCTGCCGTCACGCCGGGATCGGACGGAGGGACCTGATCCGAGATCCGGGCGACGTGGGTGACGTTCGCCTCACCGGAGGATTCCGCATGCGCCCTGTTGTACTCCCGGATCAGCGGACGGGCGTCGATCCCCACGGCGCCGGCGAGCGCGCGGACATAGCCGCGGACGAACACATCGCCACCGCAGACGTCGTAGTCATCACGCTCAATGCACCGGATAACGGCCGTCCTGATTCTGGTGCGCTCGCTGAGCTCATCGACAGAAAGACCCGCTCGCGAGCGCGCCTCGGCTAGCGCTTCGCCAACGCTCACGAAGCCTCCACCTCGGTTGATAGCTGCCAGGCTAGCTGCCTGCGATCGCCGGCTTAGGCCGATCGCAGCTTTGTCCACGTTCTTCCCTGTTGCCCGGCGTTGATTCCTGGAGGACGGAAGTGACAGGTGCGGCAAACCCGGGCGCGGTCAGTCGCCGTCTTCGGTGCCCCAGCGGAGGTAGCTCGCCGCGCGGCGGGCCCGGTCCCGCACCGCGCCGAGGTCGTCTCCGGGATCGCCGACGATCGTGACGTGCCCGATCTTCCTGCCCGGGCGGACTTCCTTGCCGTAGAAGTGCACCTTGACCGCCGGGTCCGCCGCCATGACGTGGATGTAGCGGTCGTAGATGTCCGGGTCGGCGCCGCCGAGCAGGTTCGCCATCACGGTGAACGCGCCGGACGAGGCGCAGGACCCGAGCGGCAGGTCGAGCACCGCCCGCAGGTGCTGCTCGAACTGGGAGGTGCGCGCGCCGTCGATCGTCCAGTGCCCGCTGTTGTGCGGCCGCATCGCCAGCTCGTTGACCAGCAGCCCGCCGGCCGGCGTCTCGAATAGCTCGACGGCCAGCAGCCCGATCACGCCCAGCGAGGACGCGATCCGCAGGGCGAGAGCCTGCGCCGCGGCCGCCGCCTCGGGGTCTAGCCCGGGCGCGGGCGCGATCACCTCCCGGCAGATGCCGTCGACCTGGACGGTCTGCACGACGGGGTACGCGGCCCCCTGGCCGGACGGAGACATGGCGACCAGCGCCGCCAGCTCCCGGCGGAACGGGACGAACTCCTCGGCGAGCAGCGCGATCCCGTGCCCGACGACCTCGGCCACCGCCGCCGGGGTCGAGCACACCCAGACGCCCTTGCCGTCGTAGCCGCCGCTCACGGCCTTGAGCACCACCGGCCATGATCCGCCGGCGAACTCCTCCACTTCCGCCACGGACGACACCGGCGCGTACCGGGGACAGGGCACCCCCAGGGAGGTGAGCGTCTCCCGCATCGCCAGCTTGTCCTGGGTGTGGCGCAGGGCGCCCGAACCCGGCCGGACGAGCACGCCTGCCTCTTCCAGCGAGGACAGGATCGCGCCTGGCACGTGCTCGTGGTCGAACGTCACGACGTCGCATCGCGCGGCGAACGCGGAAACGTCACGCAACGACAGATGCGACCCGATGGCGACGTCACGGGTAACGAGCGCGGCGCTTTCCGCCGGCGTCTCGGCGAGCACGCGGAACGTCGCGCCAAGCCCGATCGCGGCCTGCGCCGTCATCCGGGCGAGCTGTCCGCCGCCAACCATGCCCACGATGGGCATCCCGGTGCCCGACTTCCGCGCGATCGGTCCCGCGGGGCCGATCGCTGAGGAGGCTGAAGGTGACGAAGCGGCGGACACGCGCTGTAGCCTACGCGGAAGTGCCGAAACCTGGGTATAACCAATTGTGCACAGGTTCTCTTGCCTGCCAGCCACGCCAACGACGGCAACTGGGGCAACACCAGTCACTCAAGCCGCCCGCAGGCCAACGAAGGCCAACCCATGTCACACGCCCGTACGACGCGACCGCGTCTAGTGGGCAAATAACATCAAACACGCCAGTCACGTGCGCTGGGCTAGCTAGCAGGGAGTACCGATGACGACGGTCACCGACCCGGACATTGAGGTAAGAGAAGGAACGTACGGCGAGAAGGTCATCGCCGTCGAGCCCGGCGGGGCGGAGTTCATCCCGCTCAGTGAGCGCCACGGGCGTCCGCTGCAGCTCTTCTGGACCTGGACGTCCCCGAACATGGAGTTCGCGACCATCTTCGTCGGCCTCCTCGGCGTCTGGGGACTCGGCCTGAGCTTCTGGACCACCTTCGTGGCCATCGTGCTCGGCACCCTGCTCGGCTCGATCACCCAGGGCCTGCTGTCCATGCCCGGTCCCCGCTACGGCGTGCCGCAGATGGTGCTCAGCCGCCTCGGCTTCGGGTACTGGGGGAACGCGCTGCCCGCGGGGATCAACGCCGTGGTGGCCGGGATCGGCTGGTTCGCGGTGAACAGCGTCAGCGGCGCGCTCGCGCTGAACTCGCTCACCCACATCCCCGAGGTGCTCTGCCTGCTGATCATCGTGGCCGTCCAGCTTGTGGTGGCGTTCCTCGGCCACAACCTGATCCACGCGTTCGAGCGGTACGCGTTCCCGGTGCTCGTGATCATCTTCCTGATCGCGTCCGTCGTGCTGCTGTCCAAGGCGCACCCTGGCGCGCCGCACAAGACGATCCCGGGCGCGTTCCTGATCGAGCTCGGCGCGACGTTCGGCTACGCGGTGGGCTGGAACCCGTACGCGTCTGACTACACCCGCTACTTCAAGCCCGACGTGAACAAGGTCGCGATCGCCTTCTGGGCCGGGCTCGGCCTGTTCCTGTCCTGCGTGCTGCTCGAGACCGTCGGCGCCGCCGCCGGGACGATCGCCAGCGTGGCCGCGGGCGCGGGCAACAACCCCACCGCCGCCTTCACCAGCGCGCTGCCCACCTGGCTCGCCGACCTGACCCTGCTCGCGATCGCCATCGGCGCGGTCGCCGCGAACGCGCTGAACATCTATTCCGGCGCGATCTCGTTCACCGCGCTCGGCATCAAGCTCCCGCTGCACATCCGGCGCGCCATCGTCGCGCTCGGCTTCGGCACCATCGGGTTCTTCCTGGCCTGGTCGGGGCTGCACGACGCCGGCACCAAGTACAACAACTTCCTGCTGATCATCGCCTACTGGATCGCGCCGTGGCTCGCGGTCGTATTCTGCGACGCGATCCTGCGCCGCCGCCAGTCGCCGGATCAGATCGAGCACCTGCTGTTCGACAAGAAGTACAGCAACTGGGCCGGCCCGGTCGCGATGGCGGTCGGCGCGGGCGTCTCGATCTGGCTGTTCGCCAACCAGACCGAGTACGTCGGCCTCATCCCCACGCACGTCCCGTCCATCGGCGACCTGACGTTCGAAGTCGGGTTCGTGCTCACCGCCGCGATCTACCTCACGTGGCGGCTGATCGCCGACCGCTCGGCGCGGACCGCGGCAGCCACCTCGGCAGCTGCTCATCAGGTGTAACTGAACATTCACCGCGATTCGTCATATCGCGGGTAAAAGGGTCGACTAGCGTAGATGCCCAGCCGCCGCTGACGAGAAGGGCACACCGCGCATGGTCCGACCGCTCGCCGACGCCTACGCTCGGGTCCGGAACCACGGGCCCGAGCTCGTCAAGTTCCTCATCGTCGGCGGCCTCGGCACGATCATCGACATAGGCGGCGCGGCGGTGCTGCACAGCGCCTATCACGTGGGACCGCTCGCCTCCAAGGCGCTGTCCATCGCCGCCGCGACCCTCTTCACCTATCTCGGCAGCCGGTTCTGGACCTTCCGGCACCGGGAGAACCAGGCGGTGCACCGCGAGGCGGTGCTGTTCATCGTGCTCAACCTGGTCGGGCTTGTCATCGCCGAGGTGGTGATCGCGACCACCACCTACGGACTCGGCCTCAAGGACCAGCTCGCCTACAACGCGGCCAGCCTGATGGGCACCGGCCTTGGCACCATCTTCCGGTGGTACGCCTACCGCAGGTGGGTCTTCCTGCCCCCCGCGGAGCAGCCGTTCCCGCGGCCCGAGCCCGTGGCCGCACGGTCCGACCCGGACTTCCGGTTCTACGCGCCCTGGGAGCTTGATCCCGCGTACCTCGACCCCTACCCGGCGCGGCAAGGCGCGCCTTCCCGTCAGGCGGGGTTTGACAATTCCTTTCTTCCGAACGTGCCCGTGGCGTCTCCCCTGCTCACCGCCACGGCCCCGGCGGGCCAGCGCGCTCCGGGCCGCCACCGCAAGCGCTAACCGCTACCGTCAGGCGGGGCCCGCCCGGGTGGCCTTGGCCCGCTCGCCGGGCGGGTTGCGGGGCAGGAACACCGCGAACACCGGGGGCCTGCGCCGCGCGAGCACGATGCGGCCGCCGTCGGCGGCGGCCATCGTGCGGGCCAGCGCCAGCCCGAGGCCGGTGCCCTCCGGCCGGCCGCTGACGCTGCGCTCGAAGATGCGGGACACGAGCTCGGCGGGTATCCCCTCGCCCTCGTCTTCGACCTCGATCACCACCGAGCGATCGGACTGCGTCCGCCGGATCGTCACGGTCCCCTTGCCGTGCATGAGCGCGTTGTCCAGCAGGGTCGCGATGACCTGGGCGAGCCCGCCCGGGGTCACGTAGGCCTGCAGCCGCGACTCGCCGACAAGCACTATCTTCCGGCCGGCCCGGCGGAACGCCGGCGCCCACTCCGTGATCTGCTGCAGCACGATCCTGTCGACGCTGATCAGCGCCGCGGAACCGGCCGCCACCCGGCGCGCCGGGCTGAGCAGCTGGCTGACGACGTCGGCGAGGCGTTCGGCCTGAGCGAGCGCCGCGGTGCCCTCCTCGCGGACGACCTCGGGCTCGCCGGCCGACGCGATCATCTCTTCCAGCCGCATGGACAGCGCGGTCAGCGGCGTGCGGAGCTGGTGCGAGGCGTCGATCGCCAGCTCGCGGTCGGCCGTCAGCAGGTGGGTGACCCGGCGGGCCGCGCTATCCAGGCCGTCGGCCACCTGGTCGAGTTCGGCCACACCGTACCGGCGGCCCACCGGGCGCGGGTCCCCGGTGCCGAGCCGGCCGGCCGCCTCGGCGAGCTCCTCCACCGGCCGCGCCGTGCGCCGCGCCACGACCGCGGCGAGCCCCCCGCCGAGGACGATCGCGCCGGTGAGCAGCGGCAGGCCGAGCGCTAGCAGGACAGGATCGCGCACGGCGACGACGACGAGCAGCGGAACGGCCGCGATCGCCGCGGCGACGAGCGTGACCGCCGCCGAGGAGAGCCACAGCCGTCGCCGCATCGCGATCAGTCGCCGCGCTCAAAGCGGAATCCGACCCCGCGCACCGTCGTGATGTACCGCGGGTGGTGCGCGTCGTCGCCGAGCTTACGGCGCAGCCAGGAGATGTGCATGTCCAGCGTCTTGGTCGACGTCCACCACTTCGCGTCCCAGACCTCGCGCATGATCTGCTCCCTGGTGACGACCTTCCCGGCGTCCCGCAGCAGAATCCACAGCAGGTCGAACTCCTTGGTGGTCAGGTCGAGCTCGGTGTCCCCGTGCCAGGCGCGGCGGGCCTCGGCGTCGACCCGGACGCCGCGCACGGCCCCCGGCGTCTCCGCGGTTCCCCGGCGCAGCAGGGCGCGGACCCGCGCGAGCAGCTCGGCGAGCCGGAACGGCTTGGTCACGTAGTCATCGGCGCCGGCGTCGAGGCCGACCACGGTGTCCACCTCGTCGGCCCGGGCGGTGAGGATCAGCACGGGCACCGCGTGCCCCTCGGCTCTGACCCGGCGGCACACCTCGAGCCCGTCCAGCTCGGGCAGGCCGATGTCCAGCAGGATGAGGTCGATCCCGTCCGACAGCGCCCGGTCCAGCGTGGACGGCCCGTCCTCGGTGACCTCGACCTGGTAGCCCTCGCGGCGCAGCGCGCGGGACAGCGGCTCGGAAATGGAGGTGTCATCCTCGGCGAGCAGCACTCGGGTCATAGGTAAATAGTAAAGCCACGGTAAAACGCTCGCGCCGCTGACGGGGGCCGGCGGGTTAGCGGAGGAGGCGGCCGCGGTAGCTGAGGGCGAAGTCGCGGAAGGCTGCCACCGGGGCCGGCTGCGGCCGGTCGGCCAGCCAGACGAGGCCGACCGTGCGCGCCGCCCGCGGTGCCGTGATCCGGACCGCGGCCACCTCGGGGTCGGCCGCGGTCACCACCGGCGCGGGCAGCAGCGACACGCCGAGGCCGGCGCCGACAAGGCCCCGGCAGGTCGCCGTCTCCTCGCCCTCGAAGGCGATCCGCGGCTCGAAGCCTGCCGCGCGGCACAGCTCGTCGGTGATCGTCCGCAGCCCGTAGCCGGGCGGCGTGCAGATGAAGTCCTCGGCCGCCGCCTCGGCCAGCCGGACGCCGCGCCGCCGGGCGAGCCGGTGCCCGGCCGGGACCACGAGGTCGATCCTCTGGGAGTCCAGCTTGCGCGCGATCATGCCCGGCTCCTCCGGCAGCGGCGCGGTCAGGCACAGGTCGACGTCGCCGGCCCGCAGCCGGGCGATCAGCGCGTCCGCGCTGCCCTGCACGAGCGTGAAGCGAACAGCCGGGTGGGTCGCCCGGAAGTCGCGCAGCATCCTCGGCACCGCCTCGGTGCCCAGCGTGTGCAGGAACGCGAGCGCCACCCGGCCGCGCGCGGGATCGGTCTCTTCCGCTAGCAGGCGCAACTGCGCCGCCAGAGTCGTGAGCGTACGTTCCGAATACTCGAACAGCAGCCGGCCGTGCCGGGTCAGCCTGACGGATCGCCCGGGCCGGGAGAACAGCGCGACGCCCAGCTCGGCCTCGAGGCGCGCGATCGAGCGGGAGAGCGTGGGCTGGGGGACGCCGAGCAGGTCGGCGGCCCGGGTCAGGTGCTCCTCGCGGGCGACGGCGACGAACTGGCGGAGCCGGGGAACGAGCGCGTCGAGCCCGGCGGCCACGTCACTGTCATTCATTTATGAATGATATGGCCAACTTTCATGTATTGGACGTATGACACGTGCCCGGCTTAGCGTGAATGGCGTGCTGGACATCACGACGGGCTACGCGGAGCGGCAGGCCGACAGGAAGCTGCGGCCGGGCGACCCGGGGATGCGGCGGGTCCGGCTCGGGCTGTTCGCGGCGGCGCTGGCGATTTTCGCCCTGCTGTACGCGCCGCAGCCGCTGCTGCCGCAGCTGGCGAGCACGTTCCGGGTGAGCCCCGCGACGGCGAGCCTGGCGATGTCCGCGGCGACGTTCGCGCTGGCGATCGCCGTCATCCCCATGAGCTCGCTGTCGGAGGTGTTCGGGCGGCGCAGGATCATGACCGTCAGCGCGCTAACCGCCTCGGCGCTCGGGCTCGCCGTGCCGCTGGCCCCCTCGCTTCCCGTGCTGCTCGCGATCCGCGTGCTCGAGGGCTTCGCGCTGGCCGGGGTGCCCGCGGTCGCCATGGCGTACCTGGCCGAGGAGGTCGAACGCGGGTCGTTCGGGCGGGCGATGGGGCTGTTCATCGCGGGGAACTCGATCGGCGGGCTCGCCGGGCGGATCGCGGCGGGCGCGCTCGCCGACCACGGCGGCTGGCGGCTCGCGCTGGGCGTCGTGGGAGCGATCTCGGTGCTCTGCGCCGTCTTGTTCGCGATCCTGCTGCCGCGGTCCGCGCACTTCACCCCGGCGCCGCCGCGGATCCGCGGGCTGCTCGGCACCCTGCGGCGGAACTTCAGCGACACCGGGCTGCTCCGGCTCTACCTGATCGCGTTCGCGATCGTCGGCACGCTCGTGACCGTGTACAACTACCTGGCGTTCCGGCTGAGCGCGGCGCCGTTCCGGCTCTCCGCCACGGTCATCGGATTCCTGTTCGTCGTGTACCTCGCGGGCACCTACAGCTCGGCGGCCGCCGGACGGGCGGCCGACCGGTTCGGACGGTACCGGGTGCTGTGCGGCGCGCTGCTGGTCAGCGCGGCCGGCGTCCTGCTCACGCTGCCGAGTTCCGTCGCCTTGATCGTGGTCGGGCTCGTGGTGCTGACCGGCGGGTTCTTCGCGGCGCACGCGGTCGCGAGTGCCTGGGTCGGCCGGCGGGCACGGGTAGCTCCCGCACAGGCGTCGGCCCTGTACACGTGCGCGTTCTACATCGGCAGCAGCGTGGCGGGGTCGATCGGCGGCGTGTTCTACGGGTTTGGCCGGTGGCCGGCGACGGTGGCGTTCGTGCTCGCGCTGCTCGCGGTGGCGCTGGCCAGCGCGGCGTCGATCAGGCGCTAGGCGTAGACCGTACGGGTGCGCGGGCCGGCCCGCAGCACCTGCGACGGCAGCTTGTGGCCCACCGCGCGCTCGGCCTCCGCGGCCACCTCGATCAGCGCGTCGAGCGAGACGCCGGTGTCGATGCCCATGTCTTCCACCATGTGGACGAGTTCTTCTGTCGCGATGTTGCCGCTCGCGCCCGGGGCGTACGGGCAGCCGCCGAGCCCGCCCACCGACGCGTCGAAGTCGGAGACGCCGAGTTCGAGCGCGGCGAGCACGTTGGCGAGCCCGGTGCCCCGGGTGTTGTGGAAGTGCAGGTTCAGCGGGATGTCGGGATTCGCGCCGCGGAACGCGCCGACCAGGCCGCGCACCCGCGTGGGCGTCGCCATCCCGGTCGTGTCGCCGAACGACGCCGAATCAGCGCCGTCGCTGATGGCCCTCGACGCCACGCCGACGACCCGTTCCACCGGCACGTCACCCTCGTACGGGCAGCCCCACGCGGTGGAGACGATCACCTGGACGGTCGCGCCCTTGATATGGGCCATGTCGATGATGGCCGCGATCTCGTCGAGCGACTCGCCCGTGGTCCGGTTCACGTTCTTCAGGTTGTGCGTCTCCGAGGCGGAGACGACGACCTCGAGTTCCCTGACGCCGGCGTCGAGCGCGCGGACCGCGCCGCGCAGGTTCGGGACGAGTGCCGAGTAGCGCACGGACCGCGACCTGTTGATCCGCGACCACACGTCATCCGCGTCCGCCATCTGCGGAATCGCCGACGGCCTGACGAACGACACCGCTTCGATCCGGGACACGCCGGTCAGCGACAGCGCGTCCACCAGCGCCACCTTGGCGTCGGTGGGGATAGGGTCCTCGTTCTGCAGTCCGTCCCGCGGACCGACCTCGCGCAGCGAGATCTTCTCCGGAAGTTCCCAGCTCACAATTCCAGGCTAGTCCGCCTTCTCAGCGATGCGTCACTCTCCTGGCCAGCGGGGGGCGCGCTTTTCCGCGAACGCCGCGATGCCCTCCCGCCGGTCAGCGGACGACGCCGCGGTGCGCCAGGCCGCGTCCTCGATGTCGAGGGCGGAGTCCAGCGTGACGCCCCAGCCGTTGCGCAGCGCCCGCTTGGCGGCCCTGACCGCGACCGGCGAGTTGTTCGCGATCGCCGCCGCCACGTCCATGGCCGTGTCCCTCGCCCCGCCGGCGGGGACGCGGCGGGCGACGAGCCCGATTCGTTCGGCTTCACCGATGGTGACGCGGCGGCCGGTGAGGACGAGGTCGGCGGCCAGCCCCGCGCCCAGCCGGCGCAACGCCAGCTGCGTGCCGCCGCCGCCGGGCACGAGGCCGACCGTGACCTCCGGCAGGCCGAACACCGCGGTCTCGTCCGCCACGATGATGTCGCAGCTCATCGCGAACTCGCAGCCGCCGCCAAGGGCGTAGCCGCGCACGGCGGCGACCGTGGGCTTGGGCAGGTCACGGACGCCGCCGAATGCCTTCCTGAAGACCTCGCGCTGCCGCAGGATCTGCGCGTCGGTCATGGCGTTGCGTTCCTTGAGGTCCGCGCCCGCGCAGAACGCCTTCGTCCCCGCGGCGCTGAGCACGACCGCCCGGACGCTTGGGTCTTTGCCGAGGCCGGTGCAGGCGGCGGCGATCGACTCCGCCATCGCGGTGTTCAGCGCGTTCAGCGCGTCCGGCCGGTCCAGCACGATCTCCGCGATGTGGTCCCCGTGCCGGCGGACGGCGATGCCTTCGTAGGTGATGCCCTCGTAGTTGCCAGAGTTCTCAGCGTTCACAGCGCTGAAGGTTAGCCCAGCAGGTCAGCCCAGCGCGGACCGGTCGTCGCGTTCGGCTCGCGCCCGCTCGTCCTCCACAAGCTGGAACAGCGTTGCCTGGACTCGTTCCACGCCGGGAATCTCGGTCAGCCTCAGCTGGCCATGCTCGCCGGCCGACTCCACGACCAGCGTCCCGGAGCCGAGCAGCCGGTCGAGCGGCCCCTTGCGGTAGGAGATGTCGGTGATCCGCGACAGCGGGATGTCCCGGCCGTTGCGGGCGATGATCCCGTCCCGCAGCCGCAGCCTGCGCGTGGTCAGCTCGTACACGGTGGTACGCCACCTCAGCAGCGGAATCATCAGCCACCACATGAGCAGCACGATCGCCACGACCGCAAGGGCCAGCCGCTCGGTGGCCGCCGCCTTCCCCGAGGGGACGAGCACCTCCCCGATAAGCAGCACGGCCACCACGATGAACGTCAGCGCGATCGGCCGCACCAGCACCTTCCAGTGCGGGTGCAGGATCACGACGGGTGTTTCGCCCGCCGCAAGCGAGCGGTCATACGCCATAGGTGACATCGTAGGACCACATCATTAACCCAAGGTTCCTCCGCCGGTCGTTGAAAGCCCACTCGGCCTATCGGAAGCATCGTGCTATGAACCAGACGCGCTGGCGAATGACCGTCCATCCTGACGGACGCCCCGGTCCCGCGACGCGGAGGGCGTCGTGAGGGCGGCGCGGCCAAGGCCGCCCCGCCACTACCGAGGGCGCCTTCTCCTCATCACAGCGGCAGCGGCCGCACTCACGGCCGGCGGAATGTCCACCGCCGCGCTCGCCTCCCCCGCTCCCAGTCACGAGTCCGCCGCCGCACTGATCGCGCCCACGGGCCTCAAGCCCGGCTCGATCAAGCACGTGTGGCTGATCATTCTCGAGAACAAGTCCTACGACGCCACCTTCACCGGCCTCAACGACAACAGCTACCTGTGGAAGGACCTCCCGGCACAGGGGGCGCTGCTCACGAATTACTACGGGACCGGCCACTCGAGCCAGGACAACTACCTGTCCATGGTTTCCGGTCAGGCCCCGTCGGAGGACGTCCAATCGGACTGCTCGACCACAAACAACTTGCTGAACGTCAACTCCGGGATCGAGACCGCCGGCGGCTCGCTGAAGGCCAATCCCAACTACGGTCAGCTGCTCTCCAAGGGCGGGCCCAACGCGGCCCTCGGCAAGAACGGGTGCTCGTTCCCCACTAACGTCCCGACGCTGTTCAACCAGCTCAACGCGGCGGGACTGACGTGGAAGGACTACGACCAGGACCTCGGCGGCGAGCAGAACTACCTCCAGGACCCGGACACGGCTTTCCAGGCCAACACCGTGCCGGGCCGCGAGGACGCCGCCTGCGGCGGTCCCGGGACGACCGCCAACAACCCCAACACCGACCCGCTCGACCTGGCCACGCCGCCTGGCGGAGCGGTCACCAGCTTCACGGGAGCGCAGAGCGCCTCATCCGGCGGGACCGATTACATCGACCAGTACGTGGCCAAGCACAACCCGGTTCCGTGGTTCGAATCACTCACCGGTCAGGTCAACGCCGGCGGTACTCTCACGCCGCCGCTCAACGAGCCCGCCAAGGGCGGCACCAACTGCGCCGACGTCGTGAACCTCGACAGCCCGGCCAGCGGCCTGGTGCACGACCTGGAGGCCAACACGGTGCCGGCCTTCAGCTGGATCACTCCAGACAACTGCAGCGACGCCCACGACGCGCTCTGCAAGGGCAACAACCTCTCGGGCGCCTTCAGCGCCAGCGGCACGCCGAACTACGAGCTCGGCACGAAGTACGCGTACGACCCGGAGACGATCCCGCCGAAGAACTACACCGGCGGTCTCTACGCCTCCGATCTGTTCCTCGAGTACTACATCCCGCTCATCGAGCAGTCTCAGGCTTTCCGTGACGGCGGCCTGATCGACATCACCTTTGATGAGGGGTTCGCGCCGTTCACCTACACCGGCAACAGCTTCAATAACGAGCCGACCTCCGGTTCCGGCCAGCCCGCCAACGCTCCTACCTATGGCAAGCCGGGGACCACGGCCCCCGGGGCCGACTCGATCTACGGGGCGTACGACATCCAGAACGACGCTGCCGGCGAGAACCTCCACGGCCACAACGTCGGCTACGAGCCGACCGGGCCCAACTCCACGCTCCAGACCAACAAGGCCGGTGACCAGCTGTACCCCGGTCCCGGCAACAACGCCTTCATCGACCGGCCTCCGGCGTGCACTTCGACCAGCCCGACACCGACCCCGGCGGGCTGCGTCTCCGGAATCGTCGAGGGCGGGGCGGGCAGTTCGCCCGGTGCGCGAACCGACACGGTGACGACGACGGCAGCGTCGAACGTGATCACCGATCCGTCCATCGTCGCCGATGACACCGGCCGCGAGGTCACCGGGACCGGCATCCCGGCCAACTCCTTCGTGGGCGCCGTCACCGACAGCGGGCCGCAGTTCCCGACGACAAACGCCGGACCGGTGACGACGGGCTCGTTCCAGCTCGTGGACCAGGCCGGCAACCCGGTCGACCTTTCCGCCTCGGGGACTCAGAAGATCACCCTGAGCGCCGAGGGCGCGCCGGGCGAGCTCACCGCCGGGGAGACGGTCGACCCGCTGTACGACGCCACCGACCCGACGCCAGGCGGAGGGGACACCGGGAGCGTGCTGATCAGCCCGTTCATCCGGCCGGGCACGGTGTCGGGCGTCTACTACAACCACTACAGCTGGCTGGAAACGATGGAGGACGTCTTCGACGTGGCCGGCGGTAATGACTGGGCACAGCTCAATCCAGGGGCGGGCTCCGTCTCGGGCGGCCTCGACGGAGAGGGGCATCTCGGCTACGCGGCCCAGTCCGGCCTCCGTCCGTTCGGCCGGGACGTGTTCACCAACCCGGGCGGGCGGTACTAGTGGCCGTCACGTCCGGGCTAAGTAGAGGGGGCTACCACGTCCGGTAGCACGCTCTTTCGCTCGCTGCGGCGACGTCGCGGTAGTTCCGTGACGTCGCCGCGGCGGGCCGTGCTGTCCATCTGTGCCGTGGCGGCCGCGGTCGCCACGGCCGCCACGGCGACGGGCTGCGGCGGCGCCCCGGCACACCACGCCGCCGCAGCCCCCACCCCCACCCCGACAACCGGGCACGGCCTGGTCGGCTACCCGAGTTACCTGCCGAAGAGCACGCTGCACTACAACAGCGACGCGCTCGTCGTCGGCACCGCTGCGCGGCCCGCGCTCACCTCGCAGGGCGACCCCGTCAAGGTCGTCACACCGCACTGGTCCGTGGTAGCAGAGGTGACCGGGCCCGAGGTGCCGGGAGAGGGCCTCCCCTACCAGTCGAGCTTCACCACCTGCACCTGGACCGTGACCCTGTCGAATGCCACCGGCGACGTGCCCATCGCGGCCGCGAACTTCGACAGCACCGACTACCGCGGCGACGTGTACAAGCCCCAGTTGGTGCCCGGCCAGCCCGCCCCGCCGAAGATCCTCCGGCCGGGCCAGACGGTGAGCTTCGAGCTGCGCGCCGGAGAGCCCGTGGGCGAAGGACTCATGCGCTGGGCGCCGATTGACGGGCAGATCGTCGCCAAGTGGGACTTCGTAGTCGAGAACGACTGACCGCCCGCCGGAGCGTTAAACCGACCAAAAGTGTTGCAAAGACGAAAATTGATCCGAAGACGAAGAGGAACGCCGGCGCCTTAGAGGCGGTCAGCGGGTTGTGCTGTCCTTCGCGGCACTATTTCCTGACACCGAGTACAGCACCTGCGTATTCCGCGTCTCGAGGAAGTCGTCTAGCGATTCCCCGCGCATCGCGGCGTAGACATGCAGGTTCGATACGCCGATCACGGCCGCCAGTTTCTCGAGCATGAAGAAGATGACGCCGTAGTGGATCATGCCCTGCCAGTCCCTGCGGCGGATGAGGTCCTTCTCCTCCTCGGTGAGGCCAGCCTCCTTGAACGAGGTTTCGGGGTCGTCGAGGAACCGGGCGCGCTGCTCTGGATCGATCAGCGCGTGCAGGAACTTGTTGATCCGGTACCCCTTGACGCTGGCGGCGACGTCGAACGGGTAGGTGCCGTTCAGCTTGTCCGCGCCCTTGAGTTGCTCGGCCATCCGGTCGCGGTGCCGCTCGCGGACCGCCTCGGGGGTCTGGCCGCCCTTGTCGTTGAGCACGAGCGTGGCGATGCCGGTCATCGACGGCAGGTAGTAGGAGCTGTGCACCCGCTCCACGTTGTCCGACAGCGCGCCGCGCATGACCAGCCACATGATGACCTCGGCACCCTCGAATCCGCCGAGCGTCGCGTACTCCGCGTGGGTCATCCCGGTGAGCGAGGCGGGGTCATCCGTGATCCGGTCGAGGAACTCGTGGTCCCACTCGGGGTTGTTGAAGCCCGCGCGCTCGCCGTGCACCTGGTGCGAGAGGCCGCCGGTCGACACGATGGCCACCTTGATGTCCTGGGGGTAGCTCTCGATCGCGCGGCGCAGCGCCTTGCCCAGCTTGTAGCAGCGCGCGGCGGTCGGGATCGGGAACTGGAGCACGCCGATCTGCAGCGGCACGATCGTGGTCGGCCACTTTCCGTCCTCGCGGTCAAGCAGCACCGACATCGGGGAGAAGAAGCCATGGTCCAGCGGCTTGTCCTGGAAGTAGGACAGGTCGAACTCGTCGGTGACCAGGCTCTGCGCGATGTGCGCGGCGAGCTCCGGGTTCCCCGGCACTGCGGGCAGGTTGCGCGCGCCGCCGCCCTCGTCGGCGACCGCGAACTCCTCGCCGATGCCCAGCGCGAACGCCGAGTAGTGGTCGAAGAAGAACGACGTGACGTGATCGTTGAAGATGTAGACGATCGCGTCGGGGTTGTTCTCCGTGAACCAGCTGGACACGGGCTCGAACGCCTTGAAGATCGGTGCCCAGTCGGCGTCGTTCTGCTTGTTCTGGTCGTAAGCAAAGCCGATAGTCGGCGTGTGCGAAGCGGCGACGCCACCAATGATCCGGGCCATCTGTTCCTCCTCCGGTCATCCCGCCACCGATGCCAGGCATGAAGCGTGCACTGCAAGTTGCCTTGCACGGCACTCTATAGTTGCTTGTTGGTGAAGTAAATTGACTTACTGACCATCCATCAATAACTTCAGGTTATGGAAGAGCGCGATTTCACTATGCAGTCGAGTGATCGCGCTGCGTTGGCACCATCAGTCGCGCTATCGCGTATCCGGCTCAGGCACCTCAGCTGTTTCGTGGTCGTCGCTCAGGAGCGGACACTTGCACGCGCGGCGGAACGACTGCACCTGAGCCAGCCCGCGGTCTCTAAGACGCTGGCCGAGCTCGAGGCGCTGGCCGGCCGCCAGCTCGTCGAGCGCGGCCGCTCGGGCTCCCAGCTGACGCAGGCCGGCGAGCAGTTCCTGCGATACGCGGTCGACGTCACGCAGGCCCACCAGGCGGCGGCTGCCGCGCTGACGAGAACAGGGGCGGCGCGTGTCCCGACCGTCCAGGTGGGCGCGCTGCCCACCGTGGCAGGGGGCGTGCTCGCGCAGGCCATCGCGCGGCTGCGCGAGCGCCGTCCGCACACCAGGGTAGGAGTCCAGACGGCATCCAACCCGGACCTGCTCGCGGCCCTGAAGTCAGGCGAGGTCGACTTCGCCGTCGGGCGGATGGCGGAGCCCGCGATGATGCAGGGCGTGTCGTTCGAACTGCTCTACGCCGAGTCACTGGTCATCGTGGCACGGCCACAGCATCCGCTGCTTGCCGCCGGGGTGAGGAGCGTCTCCCCGTTCGCGCTGCTCGGCTATCCGCTGGTCATTCCGGGCATGGGCACCGTGCCGCGCACTCACACCGAGGGATTCTTCGAGGCGCAGGGCATCGCGTTGCCGCTGGGCTGCACGGAAACGCAATCGGTTTCCGCCGCGCGCGCACTGACCCTGCTCTCCGACGCGGTGTGGATCACGCCGCAGCACGCGGCGCAGCTTGACCTCGACAGGGGATGGCTCGCCCGCGTCAACGTGCCGGTGCCCGCCAGCGCCGAACCGATCGGGCTGCTGTGCCGTACCGGGTCGAGTCCGAGCGAGCTTGCCGGGCAGCTCATGGACAACCTCAGGGAATGCTCATGACGGGATTGAGGCACCAGGGTCTGGGCTGGTTCCTGTCCCGGCTGTTCTTATCCGGACATTCCGCCTCGTCCGGCCGGAGGTGCCGGCTGCCGGGTTCCCTGACTGGGTGTACCTAAGGGGTCTATAGCACCCGTCAAATACACCAGCTGATGGCCGCCACCCCTCTATACCCCCACCAGGTATGTAAACCAGGACAGAACCTCGACCGTCCAACCTGTAGTGCTTGATAAGAGAATGTAGGCATGATTGCGCGGATTTGGCGCGGCTGGGCGCCACAGCGATGGGCTGACGATTACCAGCGTCACTACCAAACCGAGGTCAGCGACCACCTCAAGGCCGTAAGCGGGTTCCGGGGCGCCCAGCTGCTGCGCAGGGACGAGGGCGGCGAAGTCGCGTTCACGTCCATTACCTGGTTTACCGACCTGGACGCGGTTCGCCGGTTCGCCGGGGACGATTACGAACGCGCCGTGGTGGAGGACGACGCCCAGGCCGCGCTCAGCCGCTGGGACGAACGCGTCTCCCACCACGAGGTGGCGGTCTCCGTGCCGTAACGGCCGGAGGTGGATGACGTCGCCCGCGGCGACCGGCGTGGGCGGCGCGGCCGGCCCCCCGTCCGCCGGCGCGACGAGCAGCCGTCCGTCCGCGTCGACGTCCTCGGCGACGCCGGAAAGGACGTGGCCGCCCGGTAGCTCCACCCGGACGGAGCGGCCGAGGGTAGCGCACAGCGCCCGGTACTCAGCCAGCAGGCCGCACCGCGCCGGGTCGGGGTCCGCCCGGAACGCCAGGTACCAGCGCTCCAGCTGCCGCAGGATGCCGGCCAGCAAGACCTCGCGGGACACGCCGGCCCCCTCGGCGAGCAATGACGTGGCAGGCAGCCCAGCCGGTGACACCGGAAGCGCGCCGGCGGGCGTCGACACGTTGACGCCGATGCCGACCACCACGGCGTCCCCGGACTGTTCGGCGAGGATGCCCGCCAGCTTCCGCGAGCCGATCAGCACGTCGTTCGGCCACTTCAGGGTCGCCGCCACGGCAGAAACGTCGCGCACCGCGAGGGCGACGGCCACCCCGGTCAGCAGCGGCAGCCAGCCGCGCCGGGGCGGCGGGATGCCGGCCGGGCGCAGCAGCACCGAGAACGTGAGCGACGCGCCGGGCTGGCTGACCCACGACCGGCCCATCCGGCCGCGCCCGGCGGTCTGTTCCTCGGCGATGAGGACCTGGCCTTCCGGGCCACCGCGCCGGATCAGGTCCGCGTTGGTGGAGCCGGTGACCGCCACGACCTCAACCGACGTCCACAGCGACCCGATGACGTCGCGCAGCGCGTCGACAGGAAACCCCATCAGTCTCCGATGGCGATGCGGAGCCGGCGGAATCCCTTGCCCTTGTTCTCCACCTTCACGACGGAGATGCGGCCCACCTGGGAGGTAGCCGCGACGTGGGTGCCGCCGTCGGCCTGCTGGTCGAGGCCGACGATGTCGATGATCCGCACGTCCTTGACATCCTCGGGCACCAGGTTGGTCGCGGTCCTGACGATGCCGGGGATCTCGAACGCCTCGGACCGGGGCAGCGTGCGCACCACGATCTGCCGGTCGAGGCGGAGTTCGGCGTTGCACGCGTCCTCGACGGTCTCCTTGAAGCCCGGCGGCACCGCCTCCAGGTTGAAGTCCATCCGTGCGGTCAGCGGCTCCATGTTCCCGCCGGTGACCAGCGCGCCGTAGTCGCGGAACACCACCCCGCACAGCACGTGCAGCCCGGAGTGCGTGCGCATCAGCGCCGTCCGCCGGTCGTCCTCCACCGCGCCCCGTACCGCGGTCCCGACAGGAGGCAACGGATCGCCCTCGAAAGGCACGAGGTACACGTCGTCCGGCCCTTTGCGCGCGTCCGCGATCCGGGTCTGCACGCCGCCCCACAGCAGCACGCCGTGGTCCGGCGGCTGGCCGCCGCCGCCCGGGTAGAAGGCCGACCGGTCCAGCACTATCCCGTCCGCGTCGGCGGCCAGCACCACCGCGTCCCACTCGCGCAGTGTCTGATCCTCAAGCTCAAGCCGGTGTGTCCTGCTCACGCGGCAAGCCTACTGCCGGGCCGGGGTCGCGGCGGCGGTCACGGTCGCGGCCGGGGCCGTGCGCCGCAGGTGCGCCGCCGCGAGCGCCGCGCCAAGCACGGCCAGCCCGGCGAGCGCGATCGACGTGGCCAGGTAGGCGTGCGCCGACGAGACCGCGAACGCTCCGAACGAACCCGGAGCAGAAGGCAGCCGCCCGGCCAGGTTCAGGTACAGCGTCCCGAACGCCGCCACGCCGACCACGATCCCGAGCTGGTTCACGGTCACGATGACCCCGCTCGCGTCCGCCGCGATCGCCACCGGCACCCGGGACAGCACCCGCGTCATCAGCGGTCCGAACGCGGCCGCCATGCCCGCGCCGGCGATCGCCGACGCTGCGTAGACCCAGAAGTCGCGCCCGTCAGCGCCGGAGTGGAACAGCAGGCCGAGCGCCAGCAGCCCGGCCCCGTTCACCACGAAACCGGACACCGGCAGCGCCGCGTGATACCGCGAGGGAAGCCGCTGCCAGTTCAGGCTGACCAGCGCGAACGCCACCGCGGCCGGCGCGAACGTGAGCCCGGCGCGCAGTGCCGAGTCGCCCAGCCCGTCCTGCAGCTCAAGCGCGAACCCGAACAGCCAGCCGCCGAACAGCATCATCGACGCGAACAGCCCGCCGATCCCGGCCAGCACGCCAGGCAGGCCGAGCAGCGCGCGCGGCAGGATCGGCTGCCCGCCGCGGGCGGCCACCCGGTGCTCGACGAAGCCGAGCGAGGCGAACCCCACGACGGAAGCCGCAAGCAGGGCCCAGCCCCAGGCGGGCCAGCCGAGCGGCTGCCCGAGCACCAGCGGCAGCACCAGCGCGAACACGGCCGGCGCGAGCACGAGGAGCCCTGGCAGGTCCAGGGCACGCACCCCTTCGAAGCGCCCGGCCGGCAGCATGCCGGTGCACAAAAGCACGAGAACGCCGACAGGCACGTTCACGAGGAAGATCGACCGCCACGTGCTGCCGAACACATCCGCGCTGATCAGCAGCCCGCCGACCACCTGCCCGAGCACCGCGCCCCCGGAGATCACCGTCGCGTACAGGCTCATCGCCCGCGCCCTCGGGCCCGGCTGCGTGTACGTCCGCTGGATCAGGCTGAGCACCTGCGGGATCATCAGCGCGGCGCCGGCCCCCTGCGCGAAGCGCAGCCCGACAAGCACCCCGGACGTCGGCGCGAGCCCGCAGCCAAGGGACGTGAGGGTGAACAGCAGCACCCCGGCGCGGAACACCCGGCGGTGGCCCAGGATGTCGCCGAGCCGCGCGCCGGTGACAAGCAGCACGGCGTACGCGATCGTGTACCCGGCCACGATGAGCTGCAGCCCGGCCCCGGACGCGTGCAGGTCGGCATGCATGGACGGGATCGCGACGTTGACTATGTTCGTGTCGAGTACCGCCATCAGCTGCCCGGTCAGCACGATCGCCAGCACGGCACCGGGTCGCGGTCCGGCCCCGCTCGATGCCCGGCGGCCGGCGCGCAGCGGAAGGCGTTCGATGAGTTCTGTCATGACACCGAGTTTGCCGGGCTGCTTATTCTGGTACCAAGAGCCTGCTTATCCTGGTACTAGTACCACCTGGCACGGCGCGCACCCGCGCGGGAGGATGGCCACCGTGAGCACCACCGTGAACGAAAACGGCAGCCACCCCGCGAGCAGCGCGAGCAGCGCCCGCCGGACCGAGCTGGCCGCGTTCCTGCGCACCCGCCGGGAGCGCATCAGCCCCGAAGACGTCGGCCTGCTGGCCGGCAGCCGCCGGCGCACCGCCGGGCTGCGGCGCGAGGAGCTGGCGCAGCTCGCCGGCGTCGGTGTCACCTGGTACACGTGGCTCGAGCAGGGCCGCCCGATCAACGCGAGCGTCCAGGTGCTCGACGCGGTGGCGCGCACGCTGAAGCTCGACGCCACGGAGCGCGCGCACCTGTTCCGGCTGGCCGACGTCCCGGGCGCCGCCACCGTGCCGGGCTGCGAGGACTGCCCGCTGCCCGCCGAGGTGCAGCAGATCCTCGACGCGATGCCGATCCCCGCCTGCGTGGTGACCGAGCGGTTCGACCTGCTCGCCTGGAACGCCGTGTACGCGGCGCTGTTCCCGGCGGTCACCTCCGCCCCGCCCGGCGAGCGCAACACGCTGCTGTCCGTCTTCACCAGCCCGCCCTGCTGCGCCCCGTACGACAACCACCAGCAGTCCTGCGCCACGATGGTCGGGCAGTTGCGCGTCGCGTACGGCAAGCACCTCGGCGACCCAGCCTGGACGCACTTCATCCGCCGCCTCGAAGCGGAAAGCCCCGCGTTCGCCGAGGCCTGGGCGGCGCACGACGTCGCCCAGCCGACCGGCGTGGTGAAGCACCTCCGCCATCCCGGCGTCGGCCACGTCACCGTCTCGTCCACCAGCTTCGCCGTCAGCGCCGTGCCTGGGGCGCGGATGACCGTCTACACCCCGGTCGACGAGCCGAGCAAGAATGCGGTCGCACGGCTGGCCGCGGGCGAAGAGGCGGACGCCCGCTTCCCCTGCTGGTCCGCCCATCATCCCGAACGTACGCCGGCGACTCTGACGGCACCGTGACCCGCCGCCGGCAGCCCACCACGGCGTCAAACGTGGTCGATGGGCCACCGACCACATTCGGGGCAGAGGTCGGGTGCGGTTAGCCGGTGTTCTGGAGGCCGGCGGCTATGCCGCTGACCGTGATCAGGAGGAGGCGCTCGTCGGAGCTGGCCTCCTCGGGGGCCTGTTCCGTCCGCAGCGCGGTCAGGGCGCGCAGCTGGAGGTAGGACAGAGCGTCCACGTACGGATCGCGCAGCACGATGGCGCGGGACAGCACCCGCCGGTCGGCGAGCGGCCGGTCGTGCCCGGTGACGCTCAGCGCCAGCCGCCTGGTCAGGTCGTACTCGGCGAGCACGCGCTCGGTCAGGTCGGGCCGGCCGCCGAGAGCCAGGTACCTGGCGGCGATCGCGCGGTCGGTCTTCGCCAGGCTCATCTCGGCGTTGTCGAGCAGCGTGGCGAGCAGCGGCCACTCGCGGTAGGCACGGCGGAGTTCGGTCATCCCGGCCGACGACTCGGCGGCCGCGAGGCCGCTGCCGAGGCCGTACCAGCCGGGCAGGTTGAGCCGGGTCTGCGCCCAGGCGAACACCCACGGGATCGCCCGCAGGTCCTCCATGCCGAGGGGCCCGCCGCCGTGTCCGCGCCGCGACGGCCGGGAGCCGATCCGCAGCCCGGAGATCTCCTCGAGCGGGCTGACCCGGGCGAACCACTCCGCGAACCCCTCGCTTTCCACCAGCGCGCGGAACGCCAGCCGCGCCGCGTCGTCGATCGCGGTGGCCAGCGCGCGGAACGCCGTCGCCGCCGCGCCGTTCCGCGCGGCCACCGAGGGCGAGGAGGCGAGCAGCACCGCCGAGGTGACCTGCTCGAGGTGGCGCAGCCCGATGGCCGGCCTGCCGTACCGGGCGAAGATCACCTCGCCCTGCTCGGTGACCTTGAACCGGCCGTCCACGGAACCGGGCGCCTGGGCGAGCACCGCGCGGCCCGCGGGGCCGCCACCGCGGCCGAGCGCGCCACCCCGGCCGTGGAACAGCGTCAGCTTCACGTCATGCTCGGCCGCCCACGTGGCGAGCGCCGCTTGCGCGTCGAACAGCCGCAGCGTCGCCGAGGCCGGGCCGAGCTCCTTGGCCGAATCCGAGTAGCCGAGCATGACCTCCAGGTGCCGCCCGTTCGCCGCCAGCCGGGCGGCCACCGTCGGCAGCTTGACCATGTCCGTGAGCACGGACGGGGCCCGCGCCAGGTCATCGCCGCTCTCGAACAGCGGCACGACGTTGAGCACCGGGCCGTCCCCGTCGGGGAAGGCGTAGCTGGCGAGCTCGTACACCGCCTCGATGTCGGCGGCCGAGGTGGTGAACGAGACGACGTACCGGCGGCAGGCCGCCACCCCGAACCGGCGCTGGATCCAGGCGATCACCCGGATGGTGTCGAGGACCTCGAGAGTCATCGGGGAAAGCGGCGACGGCGGCTGATCGGGCGACACAATCCCGCTCGCTTGCAATTCAGCCAGCGCCTTCGCGTGCACCCCGGAGTGCTGCCTGACCTCGAGGCCCGCCAGGTGGAAGCCGAACGTCTCCGCCTGCCAGATCAGGTGCTGCAGCTCCCCGTAGGCCTGCCGGGCAGCCCCGGCCGCCGCCAGCGACGACTGCGCGAGGCGCAGGTCGGCGAGGAACTCGGCGGGCCCGCCGTAGCCGAGGTCGGCGTGCCTGGTGCGGGTGGCGGCGAGGCGTTCGGCTACGTACAGGAGGTAGACCCGGTACGGCTCTTGCGGCGACCGGGCGGAGATTTCCGCCAGTAGGTCGGGATGCGCGGCGGAAGCGGCGGAAAGCGCGCGGCGCAGGTCCGCCGACGGCGGGGCGGCGCCCTCGTTGACGGTCAGCGCCCGGCCGATCCGGCTGCACGCGGCCTCCAGCGCGCGCAGCGCGTGGTCGGCCTGGATCACGGCCGCCTCCCTGGTTACCGCCGCGGTCACCGTGGGGTTGCCGTCCCGGTCGGCGCCGACCCAGCTGCCGAACCGCAGGAACGCGGGCACCTCCGGCTCGGCCCGGCCGGTGGCCGGTCCGAGCAGCACGTGGTCAAGCGCCCGGTACACGGCGGGCACCAGCCGGAACAGCGTCTCATCGAACGCGGTCATCACCGTGCGGACCTCGTCGGCGGGGGTCATCCCAGCGACCCGCAGCTGCGCGGTCCGCCACAGCAGGTCGACCTCCTCGCGCAGCCGCCGGCGCAGCTCCGCCTGCTGCGCCGCGCCGGACCGAGCGTCGTCGATCTCGGTGAGCAGCCCGCTGATCCGGCGCAGCGACTCCACGACCGCGCGGCGGCGCGCCTCGGTCGGGTGGGCGGTGAACACCGGGTGCACGCGCAGCCCGGCCAGCACCTCATGCGCGTGGGCGAGGCCCTGCTCGGCGGTGATCCGCGCGATCGCGTCCGCCAGCGACTCGCGCGGCGGGCTGTCTCCGGAGTCGCGTTCCCGCAGCGTGCGCACCCGCTGCTGCTCTTCGGCCAGGTTCGCCAGGTGGAAGTAGACGGTGAAGGCGCGGGCGACCTGCTCGGCGCGCGGCCGGGACCAGGATCCGACGAGAGCCGCGATGGCATCCCCTGCGGCGGCCGCCTCCGCCGACGCCCGGTCGGGCACCCGGCGGGCCGCGATCACCGCGCGCCGCAGCCGCTCCACGTCCGCGAGCAGGTCAGGCCCGTCGGACTCGGTGATGATCTCGCCGAGGATGTCGCCGAGCAGCCGGACGTCCCGCCGCATCGTCTCGGGCAGCTCAGCGGACTCGCGTTCCCTGTCCACGCTCGCGGTGCTCACGAACTCGACTCTAACCGCGGGGGGGGTTATGGGGGCGCGCTGAGCCCCCCATGCGGGGGGGTCGCCGGGGGGTCGGCCCCCGGGGGCTAGCACAGATACGCTTTCCCTCATGACCGCAGCTGAGACCACCGACGATGGCGCACCCGCCCCGCACACCACCGCGGGGAAGATCGCCGATCTGGAGCGCCGCAGGTACGAGGCCGTCCACGCCGGCTCGCAGACGGCCGTCGAGAAGCAGCACGCGCGCGGCAAGCTGACCGCGCGCGAGCGGATCGGCCTGCTGCTCGACCCCGGCTCATTCACCGAGTTCGACGAGCTGGCCAGGCACCGGGCGCATGACTTCGGCATCGAGCGGAACAGGCCGTACGGCGACGGCGTGGTCACCGGCATCGGCACGGTCGACGGCCGTCCAGTCGCCGTGTTCAGCCAGGACTTCACCGTGTTCGGCGGCAGCCTCGGCGAGGTCTACGGCGAGAAGATCGTCAAGGTCATGGACCACGCGATGAAGACCGGCTGCCCCATCGTGGGCATCAACGACGGCGGCGGCGCCCGGATCCAGGAGGGCGTGGTCGCGCTCGGCCTGTTCGCGGAGATCTTCTTCCGCAACACCCGCGCCTCCGGCGTCATCCCGCAGATCAGCCTGATCATGGGGCCGGCCGCCGGCGGGGCGGTGTACTCCCCGGCGATCACCGACTTCACGCTCATGGTCCAGGGCACCAGCCACATGTTCATCACTGGCCCGGACGTGATCAAGACCGTCACCGGCGAGGACGTGACGTTCGAGGAGCTCGGCGGGGCGCATACCCACGCGGCCAAGTCCGGCGTCGCGCACTACCAGGCGGAAGACGAACAGGACTGCATCGACTTCGCCCGGCAGCTGCTCTCCTACCTGCCGTCCAACAACCTTGACGAGCCCCCGGTGCTCCCCGTCGCGGCCGGTTACGAGGTCACCCCGGATGACGAGGAGCTCGACACCCTCATCCCCGACTCGCCGAACCAGCCGTACGACATCCACCGGGTCATCGAGACCGTCCTCGACGAGGACACGTTCCTCGAGGTCCACGCCGCGTTCGCGCCGAACATCGTCGTCGGCTTCGGCCGGGTCGCCGGGGCTCCGGTCGGCGTGGTCGCCAATCAGCCGATGCACTTCGCCGGCTGCCTCGACATCGACGCGTCGGAGAAGGCGGCCCGCTTCGTGCGGACCTGCGACGCCTTCTCCATCCCGGTCCTCACGTTCGTCGACGTCCCCGGCTTCCTGCCCGGCGTCAGCCAGGAGTGGCGCGGCATCATCAGGCGCGGCGCCAAGCTGCTGTACGCCTACGCCGAGGCCACCGTGCCCAAGGTCACCGTGATCACCCGCAAGGCGTACGGCGGCGCCTACGACGTCATGGGCTCCAAGCACCTCGGCGGCGACATCAACCTTGCGTGGCCCACCGCGCAGATCGCCGTGATGGGCGCGCAGGGCGCGGTCAACATCCTGTACCGCAGGGAGCTGGCCGCCGCCGAGGATCCGGAGCGGCTCCGGGCGGACAAGACCGCCGAGTACGAGGACACTCTGGCCAACCCGTACGTCGCGGCCGAGCGCGGCTACCTGGACGCGGTGATCCGCCCGGCCGAGACGCGGGTCGCGGTCACCAGGGCCCTGCAGAGCCTGCGCAGCAAGCGGGAAACGCTGCCCCCGAAGAAGCACGGCAACATCCCATTGTGATCGATCGAGTCGGCTACAGTCAGAAGACAATGAGCGAATTCGCCGCCCCGCTGCCCGTCCTCGCCAGATACGCCGTCATGGTGGACGTCGGGTATATCTACGCGGCCGCCGGCGAGCTGCTCTTCGGCACCAGCTCACGGCGGGAATACCGGGTCGACGCCGTCAGCCTCATCCAGGCCGTCACCAAGCACGCCGACGAGCTGTTCCGCGGCGAACTGCTCCGCGTCTACTGGTACGACGCGGCCCGGGACCGGGTGCCGACCATCGACCAGCGCGTCGTCGCCCAGATGCCCTGGGTCAAGCTGCGCCTCGGCAACCTGAACGCGCGCGGCCAGCAGAAGGGTGTCGACGCCAACATCCGGGCCGACATGGAGGCCCTGGCCAGGCACCGCGCGATCACCGACGCGGTGCTGATCGCCGGCGACGAGGACATGGTGCCGGCCGTCGAGGCGGCGCAGGCCTTCGGCGTGCGCGTGCACCTGTGGGGCATCGAACCGCCGTACGGCACGAACCAGGCCGAGCGCCTGGTCTGGGAATCGGACACGGTCGACGTCCTCGACGCGGCGTTCCTGCGGCCGTATTTCAGCAGGAACCCGGTAGCCGCCGAGCAGCCCCGCGCGGACATCCAGGCCAGCGTCCCGTCGCCGGCCCAGCTGTTCGGCGAACGGCACGTCCGCCCGCCCGCCCAGTACGCCCGGAACTCGCACGTCAGCGCCACCGGCCCGATGCCGCGGCTCGGCCCGGACCGGCGGAACGTCGAGGAGGCCGGCGAGCACGTCGCGCACAAGTGGATCCTCACCCGCGGCGCGGACAACATCCGCGACCTGCTGCCCGGTCCGATCCTGCCCCCGGTCATCGACAAGGAACTGCTCGTCGAGGCGGAGAAGGAACTCGGTCAGTCGCTGCGCCCCTACCAGGAGGCCCGCGAATGGCTGCGAGACGCCTTCTGGGCCCGCGTGCACCGGGAATTCGGCATCGGCGTCGGGAAGTCCCGTGGCTGACCCAGCCGAGCCGGCCGAGCCGTTCCTCCGCGTCGTGCGGGGCGACGCCTCCGCCGGGGAGGTCGCGGCGCTCGTCGCCGCCCTGGCGGCCGTCGCCGCCGCGCGGAGCAGGGCCGCGGCCGGGGCGGAGCGCGGGCCCGTTCGGAATGAATGGGACAACAGAGCCCGGCTGATGCGGTCACCTGTGCGCCCAGCCGCGGGGGGCTGGCGCCGCTCCGCTCTTCCCTAAAGCCGCCGGATCCTATATTTTCGCTTCGGTCACTTTTAGCCGGGGTGGTGCGATGAAGAAGGCGAACATCGACGAGCTCACGGTGAGCGACGTGCGGCCGGGGGTCACCCGGCGGTCGTTCTCCGGCGCGGGCGCGACGCTGGCCTGGGGAACGCTCAGTCCCGGTCACGAGCCGCGGCCGCACACGCACCCGCACGAGCAGATCGTGTACATCGTCTCCGGGCACGGTCAGTTCACCGTCGGCGACGAGACGGTCGACGTCGCGCAGGGCGACATGCTCGTCGTGCCGTCCGGGGTGCTGCACTACGCGGTCGCGGCCGGTGACGAGCCGATGGTGGACCTGAGCGTGTTCAACCCCCGGCGCGACGACTACTACGCGATCGACGAGGGCACCTGAAAGCGTCGCAGCAGCCGCAACGCTGGCGAGACATCGCGCACATCGGGCACGCGGAGCTGCTCACCCCGGTGCCGGACGAGAGCCTGCGGTACTTCACGTCACTGCTCGGGCTTTCCGTCGCCGCCGAAGAGCCCGGGGTGTGGTACCTGCGCGGGTACGGCGACTACGAACCGTACTGCCTTAAGCTTGTCGCTTCTTCGCGAGCCGGGCTCGGGCACATGGCGCTGCGGGTCTGGAGCCCGGAGGCGCTGGCCCGGCGGGTGTCGTGGCTGAAGTCCGCCGGCGTCCCCGGCTCGTGGGTGGAACCGGAGGGCGGGAAGGGGCCGTGCTACGCGTTCGAGGACCCGGACGGGCACCCGATGCGGATCTATTACGAGACCACGAAGTACCGCGCCCCCACGGCCGCGGACCGGCCGGCGATGAAGACGAACCACCAGCGCTATCTGGGCATCGGCGCGAACGTCCGGCGGCTCGAGCACGTCAACCTGATGGCCGCCGACGTCCGGGCGTGCCGGGCGTTCTGGGAGTCCGGGTTCGGGCTGCGCACCTTCGAGATCATCCGGCGTCCCGATGGCTCCGAAGACGGAGCGTGGCTGTCCTCCACAGTGCAGGGGCACGAGGTCATCTACGTGCGCGATTACCTCGGCGCGTCCGGGCGGCTGCACCACCTCGCGTTCTGGGTGGACTCCCGGGAGGACGTGCTGCGCGCGGCCGACCTGATGAACGACGCGGGTGTGCCGATCGAAGCGGGCCCGTCCAGGCACATCCCCATCCAGGGGTTCTACCTCTACACCCGCGAGCCGGGCGGCAACAGGATCGAGATCTGCTCGGGCGGCTACCTCGGCTTCGACCCGGACGACGACCCGGTGATCTGGACGCCCTCCGAATACGCCGCCAAGCCCGGCTGGGGCGCCCGGCTCCCGTCGACGTTCCGCACGTACGGCACCCCGGCCCTGGGTGTTCCCGAGGAAGCCGTGACGTCCGACTGGCCCGCGCCGTGAAGATCACGATCGCCGGGTCCGGGGCGATGGGGTGCCGGTTCGGTGGCGCGCTGTTCTCCGCCGGGCACGACGTGCTGCTGCTCGACGGGTGGCGGGAGCACGTGGACGCGATCAACGCCGCCGGGCTGCGGATCGACGACCCGGGTGGCTCGCGTGTCGTGCGCGTTCCGGCGCGGCTGTTCCCGGCTCCGGCGGAGCCGGCCGACCTGGTCATCGTGTTCGCGAAGGCGACCGGGACCGCCGCCGTGGCCGCCGCGGCCGCGCCCGCGATCGGCCCGGCCACGCTGGTGCTCACCTTGCAGAACGGACTCGGCAACATCGAGGTCCTGCGCTCCTACGTGCCCGAGTCGCGGCTGCTTGCGGGCACGACCACGCTCGGCACCGAGCTTCTCGGCCCCGGGCACATCCGCGCGCTCGGCTCCGGCGAAACCGCGCTGGGAGCTCTCGGGGCGGCCTCTTCCGATCATGCCGAACGTACCGTGCATACTCTCTCCGCCGCCGGCATCCCGGCCCGGGTCGCGGACGACACGCTCGGCGCCATCTGGGCGAAGGTGGCCTTCAACTGCGTGATGAACACGCTGTGCGCGATCGCCTCGATCCCGGTGTCGGCGCTGGCCCACTACGACGGATTCGACGCGCTGGCCTCCTCGATCCTGGCCGAGGTCGCGGCCGTGGCGCGGGCCGAGGGCGTGTACGTGGACAAGGCCGCGGCGCTGCGCCTGATGCGGGCGCAGTTCGAGGTGGC
>Ga0187812_1000019_pt1 | contig 59330 bp, 47 predicted proteins | sample NC_S_2_FD_130582 | JGI IMG/M metagenome (GOLD analysis project Ga0187812, IMG submission 130582) | Wetland sediment microbial communities from Neuse River Estuary, North Carolina, USA - ASW-S_2 | ecosystem: Environmental > Aquatic > Freshwater > Wetlands > Sediment | place: USA: North Carolina...
GAAGGATATTTAATGTTTGAAGATATCGAGGGATTAGAAAGCATGAATAAAACATTTAATGAAAAGATAAATACTTTTAATGACAACTTAAAAAAGTATGTATTAAATGGATTGGTTGTACAAATCAACTTCATTATTGAAGAATTAAAAAAGAAGAAAAACAAGAATTCGGGTAAATGAGCTTAACAGGATACGGAGAAAGATATTTACAGGAAAGAGATTTTTTAACACTATGTGATAACTGCGAGGTAAAAATCCTTAGTTCTTCAGTTGATACAGAAATACTAAAAGAATTCGAACGATTAAAAATTTTAACACCTAATTTTATTATCAATCAACCCAAATGTTTTGTAGAAAATAGTTACAAAGAAAATTATGATTATAATCCCGATTTAATCTTACCGCCTAAATATCAACGCATAAAAGAAAACATTGGACAATATTTATATTGGCACCTTAATAATCAAATATACCATCCATTTGATAAAAAGAAAATTCCGCCTTTTGTGAGAATCCCTGGTAAGCATGCATATTTAAGTGGGGAATTTAAAATTTCAATAAATGGCAAATCAATATCTCTAGAAAGAAATCTCAGGTTCTATTCTTATTGGAAAATATATCCATTAGTTGATATGATAAATGCATGTACTCTACAGTATTATACTAACATTTTTAACGATAAGAATTATAAACAATTGTGTAGAAAAACAAATTCATTCCCTAATCAGATTGTAAAACGCTGGCTTTTACCCTTTAGTCCAAAAAATATACTTGATGAATATGAAAAGTGGACTAAATATTTTGACTTTTTATCATTTTATGTACAATCTTTCAAAAACATTCATACTACTTATAATCCTATTGTAAAAGAACTTTTAAAAATTAGGAGGATGAAACCAGAAAAATATAACATGTATATTATGTATCGTGAAAAAAGGGTAGCTCGTATAGCTTTGAAAAAATTTAATATTGAAGAGGACAAAGCTTTTGATTTTTTAAAGTATTTGACGCATAAATACTTCGAATACAAAAATCAGAATAAAGAAAAATTAAGCGAATGTATTCAAAAAGATGTTCTATATTTTATTAAATTTATAAATACCAGCTGGGGTTATGAACACGAATATATCTTTAAAAAGATAGGTAGAGTCAGAACTTCTTGGTATTTTTATCCTTTAGAATATATTGTAGAGGGCAAATTAGCTTTAGCAAGACAATATATTAAAAGGGAAATAGAAGACGCAAGTAATCGTTGTTTTAAGGAAATGCAAGTTCCTGTTGAAGAACAAACTATAGAACGATTTATTAAATTTTGCAAGCGGAATTATCTTTCTGCAATATATTCAGCAATTTATGATGTAAATTCCGGAAAGCAAGATTATGTTTCTATAATAAACAACCTAACGTTGCTTGCAATGAATTATGAAAGATTTATAAAATCAATTTATAAATTAAAAGCAACTGAAGGAACAAACACACTTTTTCCCATATTAAAAAAATATTTTAAATCTTCTGGATTATTAAGATATATTGCAGAAAATAAAATATGGAGTAAAATGACTGAGGCAAATAATATAGAACTATCTTCTAGAATTAAGATAATTGAAGAACACGTTAAGAATATACCTGTAGAATATAAAGAAATCATTTCTGCTTTATTTTATACTGGAGTAATTCGCAATTACATGGCACATTATCATGATTCGATTTCTTTTATAGAATTGTCGTCAATGAATTGTTTCAACAAAATTATTGGGGCTTATTGGTACTCCTGGGTATATGCTGAAAAAAATTATACAAAAAATATTGTAATTCTATAGTGTGCTTTGTTGTACTAATAGCCACGCCTCTTTAGGGCGTGGACAAAGAGATCACTAATACCCCCTTGGCTTTAGCCTCATTCATAAAAAATCGCTATCTTTTCATCTCATCCCCTTTCCTTCAAAAAAAAATATTTTCCAAATCCCTTGCATTTATATCCAAAATTTTGTTTAACTTTGTACCACATATAAGTTCTTTTATTTTATAAACTAATGGAGATATAAAAATAATGGCAACTTCAGAAACAGGCCACGCAAAGAACGTGGCGAACTTCGAGACCCTCAATTCCTTCTGCACGGGATACGGTGCAAGCTACAACCCAAGTAAAACAAGCATTAAACTAACAGCGCTTACTGCCCTTTATACAAGCGCGCAAAATTCACTAAGGACTGTTAACACTGCGTTTGCGGTTTGGTCAAAGGCAACTGACGCTAGGGAGATTATCTTCGATCCCTTGAACAAGCTTACCACCCGAATTATGAACGCCCTTAAAGCCAGCGGAGTTCCGAAACAGACCGTTGACGGCGCGGAAACTTTCGCGCGCAAGATCCAAGGAAGAAGAGCCAGCCCTAAAGATGCCGCTCCCGCCCCTGATCCCGCTGCCCCCGCTGAGGATACTTCAACAAATATCTCGGCTTCCCAAATGAGCTTCGACAACCGCGTAAGCAATATGGGCAAGCTTGTCGAGCTTTTAACCGGTGAACCGTCCTATACTCCTAATGAAACGGAATTAACTACGGCTTCTTTAACTACCCTCCTGGCTAATATGACTTCCTCAAATACCGCCGTTAAAGATGCCTACACCCCGTTGAGCAACGCCCGTATTGACAGGGATAAAATCCTTTATAAAGATGAAACCGGCTTGGTCGATATTGCAGGCTCTGTAAAAGTTTATGTAAAAAGCGCTTTCGGCGCCTTAAGCCCGCAATACAAACAGATAAGTTCGCTAAAATTTGTCAAAATACTAAACGATTAATTGTATTAATTTCACCATTGGAGGTTATTAACTAACCTCCAATGCTGCTAAAAAGCTCTGTTTTTAAGTAATAAGCTACTGCAACTATAAAACTTCCTACTGCATAATTAAAGTCCGCTACTGCAAAGTTGAAATTCGCTTCTGCAATGATAAAACTCGCTGCTGCAAGCATGAAACTCGCTACTGAAAAGTTGTAACTCCCTACTGCAAGAATAAAACCCGCTACTGCAAAGTTGCAATTCCCTACTGCAAGAATAAAACTCGTTACTGTAATGTTGTAACTCCCTACTGTAAGAATAAAACTCGTTACTGTAAAGTTGTAATTCCTTACTGCAATGTCAAAACATTCAATTCTAAGATCATTTTGACCTTAATACCAATGGAGGCAAAATACTCCCATCTCTTGTTTTATTACCCCCGTCATGAATAAATCCAATTTAAACTTTGTACTCCTTCAACATAAAGACAATTTAGCCTTATGCAAGTACATAGATCTTCTCTCAAGTTTAAATTTGAATTTTATAAAGCTGCTTCCGTTAATCTAATCCGGTCTATTCTTCAATGTTATTATCTCCCTTTCTTATTCAAAAAAATTTTCCTTATTTAACCGGTGGAAAATTTAAATTGTTTCGGTTCATCTTCTTTTTAAATTTGGGAAGATTTGCAGTTGATTAAAACAGGCTCTCTCTTTTTTCTTTTAAGGAATAATTATGAAACAGAGACTTACGGCTTTTATAATATTTTTTTCAACCATTGTTAACTTTAATTCATTCGCGCAGTGGAGACTAACTCCGTTAAACAACCAATACATCTGGTCATTCGCCATTGTTGATACCTGCGTCTTTGCGGGCTCAAGCGGAGGCGGGGTTTACCTCTCTACAAACAACGGTACAAGCTGGTCTGAGATGGACAGCGGATTAACCAACATGGGAATCTCCGCTTTAACAACTATTCCTAATGGCAGCGGCGGCACTATTATATTTGCGGGCACTTTTGGAAGCGGCGTTTTTAAATCAACCAACCTCGGCAAAAGCTGGGACTCAACCGCGTTGGGAAAAGAAGATGTCTGGGCGCTGGCTGCGAGCGGCACAAATATTTTTGCGGGCACTCAGAATGGAATGTACATCTCCGCCAATCAAGGCGCTTCATGGTCCGAAATAAATTCCGGCTTTACTAATCCCGCGGCGCCAATCGTCAATACATTATTAATAAACGGTCAGGATGTTTTAGCGGGAACCACCGGCGGAATTTTCCTTTCAACTGATAACGGAACTAAATGGACTGCCTCAAGCTCAGGTCTTCCTAATACAGATGTCTGGGCGTTATCAAAATACTCTTCTAAAATTTTTGCCGGAACCTCTTTAGGTTTATATGTGTCCACTAACGGCGGCTCTTCATGGATATTAACTCCGCTTGCGAATCAAAACGTCTGGGCTTTAGCTTCCAAAGATACTATGCTCTTCGCCGCTACCAGGGATTCAGGCGTTTATATCTCGACTGATACCGGCGCAGCGTGGGTTACGATAGATTCAGGTCTGGCTGACTTCAATATATCTTCATTAGCCGTTAACGATTCAAATATTTTTGCGGGCGCGCTCGGTGTTTATGTTCTTCCTTTTAATTTAATCTTCGCTGTGCCAACCGGTATAAAACAATTGGACAGCAAAATTCCAAATGATTTCGCTCTATCGCAAAATTATCCCAATCCTTTTAACCCGACCACCACAATAAATTTTTCCGTGCGTAAGGAAAGCTTTGTAAGCATTAAAGTTTACGACGCCCTCGGCAGAGAAATAGCAACTCTCGTCAACGAACAGAAACCTACCGGCAATTATAAAGTTGATTTTAACGGCAGCGGTCTTGCGAGCGGAATATATTTTTATAGAATGTCGGCTGGTAATTTTACCGGCATAAAAAAATTAGTCCTGCTTAAGTAAGCTAAGATTATTATAAAGCTGTTTTAAGTAACCTAATTTTTTTGTATTAATTAAGCAGGCAAAATTTATAAATAATTTTTTCCAAAATAGATTTTGACAAAATAAAAAAGTTTTCTAACGACCAATCTAAGAATGAGGTAGTTATGAAAAGTATTGTCATTATTATTGCTCTGCTCTTATGCGGCTGTTCATCGATGAACCAGTTGGATGGAGAGATTAGCTCGCCTGAATTACTTAAGCAATACCCGCTTCCTTCCGTGCCCTTATCAATTTATTCTCCCAGCTTTGCTTTAAACCTGCGCCTTCTAATTTTAGATAACGGCAGCGTAAAGGAAGTTACTATCTTAAATAAAACAGGCAACGCGGAATGGGATTCACTGGCGTGTGAATCGATCTTAAAATGGAAGTATCTTCCGGCGCATATTAAAAACAAGCCCGTAAGCATGTGGGTCAGTCAAAAAGTCTGCGTTGAGTTTGCCGATCCTGTTTACGTCAGCCTCGCTGAAATATTGTGCGATACTCTTGAGACTGCGCGGAAGGTTTACGAAGCTCTGATCCGTAATGAAGATTTCGGCATGCTGGCTGCAAAATTTTCCGCCGATCCTTCACGCGGAAATAACGGGCTGCTTGGTAAAGTTGATATTAGGCTTTTCCCCGATTACATCCAGCGGGAAATTCTAAAGCTTAAGGTTAATGAGTTCACCGGACCTATTAAGTACGGCAATCAATACATCATTTTTAAAAAGCTCGGCGGCTGATTACAAAAAATTAATATTGATACTTTATTGGAATTTTATTTTAAGGTTTACTATTTCCGAGCGGCTTGCTATACGTACCGGCGGACCCCATGTCCCTGCTCCGCATGACACGTAATATTGAGTATTATTCTTTTTCAAATAGCCGGAGCTTATTTCATAAACCATTTTAGTTATCAAATTACCCGGGAACATTTGCCCGTGATGTGTGTGCCCCGATAGCTGAAGATCAATACCGTTCTTCTCCGCTTCATCAAGCCCAAACGGCGTATGGTCCATTAAAATCAACGGGAAGTTTTTATCTACGCCGGATAAAATTTCCTCTAATGATTTTCTGCCGTTGCCGTCAAACTGCTTCACCGCGCGGTCGTTTCTTCCGATAACATAAAAGTCGCCGTTGATTTTTACTGCGCTGTCCGGCAATACTTTCAGACCAAGTTCTTTCATGTAATTTACACACTCGGTTCCTCCGTTTATATATTCATGATTACCTGTGCACGCGTAACTTCCGTACTTCGATTTTAACTTAAGCAGCGCCGGACCTATTTTACTCTTCTCTAAATGCGAGGCTTTGTCGTCAACAAGGTCGCCCGCGACAAAAATAATATCCGGATTTAAAGCATTTATTTTGTTTACAATACCTTCAAGAAATTTTTCCCCGTTGATTGGCGATAAATGAATGTCCGAAACAAGCACAGCGTTCAGCTCATTCAAGCCGCTCATCTTTTTAGGAAGGTTTAAGTGAAGTTCTTTTATAATAACTGTTCTCGTATTTATGAAGCCGCCTAAAATTGTCAGCAAAGAAATTAGAAATACTACAAGCCCGGTTATATGCTTTGCGTGAAGATAGTTGTCTGTAATAAATTGAGGAAAGAAATGGATTTGATAATTTATTAATCTTAAAATATCAATTATAAAAACGGACAATAAAAGATAAACGAAGAACGCAAACCAAAACGAGCCTACCCAGACTAAAGCGTCATAAACAATTGACGGTATATATTTAAATAATATTTTGGAAGCTATATAAGACGTCGAAGCAAATATGAAGATAATCGAATAAAATATTCTCAGATGCGGATAGCCTTCAAGAGCCTGCCAGCCGCGGATAAATATATAATAATTTATCGCGCTGTAAATCGAGAAAAAAATCGAAAAGAATACTGCCATATTTTACTTTTTCTGTTTTGTACTCACTTAATTGTATTCGTCCCAACTTTTAATTTTAAGCAGATCAAGCCCATGCCCGTAAAGAGATTTAACAAACCTTTTCGCAACTTGAATATTTGTAATAAGATTTACGTTCATATCAACTGCTTTTCTTCTTATAAGGTAATCGTTGTCAAGCTCGTCTTTCTCGGCGTTCTTAGGAATATTAATAACAAGATCAATCTTACCTTCATTTAAATAAGTTATAACATTAGGCTCATCTTTTTCGAGCGGCCACGAAAGTATTTCTGCATCAATTCCGTTTTGCCTTAGGAATTGCGCCGTTCCTTTTGTAGCGTAAATTTTTAATCCGAGATTAAAAAGCTTTTTGCTTTCCTCAAGGAACTCAGCCTTTTCTTTAGCCGTGCCTGTAGAAAGCATCACTCCTTTTTTCGGCACTCTAAATCCGGTTGAAATGAAGCTCTTCAAAAATGCTTCGTTAAAATCATCGCCGAGGCAAGCAACTTCTCCGGTAGAAGCCATTTCAACTCCAAGCACCGGGTCCGATCCTTTCAATCTTGTGAAAGAAAACTGCGGGGCTTTTACTCCAACGTAATCAACGTCGAAAGATGATTTATCAATCCTCGGAAGCTTTTCGCCCATCATTAATTTTGTCGCTATGTCGATGAAATTTATTTTCAAAACTTTAGATACAAACGGGAAACTTCTTGAAGCTCGAAGATTACATTCTATAACTTTTACTTCATTATCTTTTGCAATGAACTGAATATTAAACGGACCTGTAATTTGAAGTTCTTTCGCGATGGCTTTAGTTACCATTTTTACGCGGCGCATTGTTTCAAGATAAGTCCGCTGCGGCGGCAGTACGATAGTCGCGTCCCCGGAATGTACACCGGCGTTTTCCACATGTTCTGAAATCGCATAGCAGAATAAATTCCCGCCTTCTGCGACGGCATCAACTTCAATCTCACGCGCTTCGGTAATAAACTTGCTTATAACAACCGGATGCTCCTTGCTGATGCTCGCGGCTTTCGCAAGATATTCTTCAAGCTCGTTGTCTGTAAGAACAATGCTCATGGCAGCGCCGCTTAAAACATAGCTTGGTCTGATCAAAACCGGGTAACCGACTTTCTTCGCGAACTCCTTTGCGTCATTCAAGCTTGTAAGTTCTTCCCAATCCGGCTGATCAATTTCAAGCCGGTCAAGTATTTGAGAAAACTTATGCCGGTCCTCAGCATTATCAATTTGCGTCGGTGAAGTTCCGAGAATTTTGATTCCTGCCTCGTGTAATTTTACGGCAAGGTTATTCGGAATTTGTCCTCCCATTGAAATAATAACGCCTTCGGGATTTTCCTTATCATAAATATCAAGCACTCTTTCAAAAGTTAGCTGCTCAAAATATAGTTTGTCGCAGATATCGTAATCAGTGCTTACGGTTTCCGGGTTGCAGTTTATCATTATCGTTTTGTAATCAAGCTTATTGCATGTTAGCACCGCGTTAACACAGCACCAGTCAAACTCAACCGAAGAGCCAATCCTGTATGCGCCGCTTCCGAGAACGACAATCTGGTTTTTGTCTCCGAATTTTATATCGTCTTCTTTGCCGTGATAAGTCAAGTAAAGATAATTCGTCTGCGCCGGATATTCAGCCGCGAGTGTATCTATCTGCTTTACTACCGGTATAACGTTTAGTCCTTTGCGGAAACTTCTAACTTCCATTTCTTTTGAATGAGTCAGCATTGCAATTTGCAAATCGCTGAAACCGTTTTGTTTTGATTCCTCCATTAATTCTTTAGAAATTTTTTGAAGCTTAGCTCCTTTCAATTTCTTTTCCGTATCGATTATATTTTTCATCTTATAGATGAACCATGGAGTAATCTTAGAAAGCTGATGAATTTTTTCTACTGAATAGCCTTCCTGAAGAGCTTTGGCGATTGCATAAATTCTTTTATCGGTCGGCTTAGAAAGTTCTTCATCTAAATTATCGAACGGTAGCTCGTTCCCGGTAAATCCTTTCATGCCGATGTCAAGCATCCGTATCGCTTTTTGCAGAACTTCTTCAAAGCTTCTGCCTAAGGACATAACTTCGCCCACTGATTTCATTTCGGAACCAAGCTGCGTACTTACCTGCCGGAATTTTTGCAAATCCCATCTTGGAAATTTCAGCGCAACATAATCAAGCGCAGGCTCAAACATTGCCGAAGTTTCTCTGGTAATAATATTTTCAACTTCGTTAAGAGCGTAGCCAAGCGCAAGCTTAGCAGCTATGAACGCAAGCGGGTAGCCGGTCGCTTTTGACGCAAGCGCTGAGCTACGGCTTAATCTTGCGTTGACTTCGATGATTCTGTAATCATCAGATTTTGGATCAAGCGCATATTGAATATTGCATTCTCCGATAACGCCGAGGTGACGGATTAATTTTATTCCGATTGATCTGAGCTTAAAATTTTCATGCGCCGATAAAGTTTGAACAGGCGCAATTACAATACTGTCGCCCGTGTGAATTCCCATCGGATCAACATTTTCCATCGAACAAATTGTAATGCAGTTATTAAACTTGTCGCGGACAATTTCGTACTCGACTTCTTTCCATCCGTAAAGAGATTCTTCAATTAAAATTTGATTTGTAAATGAAAACGCACGCCGCGCCTTTTCAAGCAGTTCTTCTTCATTATTAACGATTCCGGAACCAAGTCCGCCCAACGCATACGCAATACGAACCATAACCGGGAATCCGATTCCCTTTGCGGCTTGCAGCGCTTCATCAACATTGGTAGCGGTTTTACTTAACGCTACTTTCAATCCGATTTCAGAAACTTTGTTACCGAATAACAGCCTGTCTTCGGTGGCTTCGATCGCTTCTACCGGGGTTCCTAAAACTTTTACATTGTGCTTTGCAAGAATTCCTTTTTCATAAAGCTCTACGCCGACGTTAAGCGCTGTTTGTCCGCCGAACTGAAGCAGTATGCTGTCCGGTTCTTCTTTTTGAATTATCTTTTCTACAAACTCTGCCTTGATCGGAAGGAAGTAAACTTTATCGGCAAAATTTTCTGAAGTCTGAATTGTTGCGATGTTCGGGTTAATAAGAACCGATTCTATCCCGTCTTCCTTTAGGGCTTTAATTGCCTGGCTGCCGGAGTAATCAAATTCTCCAGCCTGTCCGATTTGCAAAGCGCCTGAGCCGAGAATCAAAACTTTTTTTGGTTTACCGCGTTTAATCATTTTAGTGCCCTCAAAAACATATCAAAAATAAATTCGGTGTCATCCGGTCCGGGAGAAGCCTCAGGATGGAATTGCGCCGCAAAAAATGGTTTGGAGATGTGAATGATTCCTTCGTTCGTTCCGTCGTTGTCGTTGATAAACCACTCACGCCAATCTTCCGGCAGAGTTTCAGACTCAACTGCGAAGCCGTGATTCTGCGAAGTGATGTAACACCTTTTTGTTCCCATTTCATTGCAAGGCTGATTATGACCGCGATGACCGTATTTTAATTTATAAGTATTTGCGCCGGCGGCAAGAGCCATAATTTGGCTGCCGAGGCAGACGCCGAGAATCGGAGTTCCTTTCGTCATCGCTTTTCTTGCGTGCTCAATAGTCGCTGTGCACATTTTAGGATCGCCGGGTCCGTTTGAAATTAAAATACCGTTAGCCTTTTCTTTTGAAAAATCATAATCGTAAGGAACTCTTAGAACAGTTATGTCTCTTTTCAAATAAGCCTGAATTATATTGTTCTTAGTTCCGCAGTCAACAAGAACGATTTTCTTTGAGCCGCGTTTAAATTCAACCGGCTCTTTTACGCTTACCTCGCCGACTAAATTTAATTTGTTTACATCTTCAAAATCTATTTTTTCATTTTCATCGATAATAATTTTTCCAAGCATTGTGCCTTTATCGCGCAGTCTTCTCGTAAGCATTCTTGTATCAATGCCTGTGATGCCCGGAATTTTTTGCTCGACCATCCAATCTGATAGAGAGCGTTTACCGTTCCAGTGCGAGAAGTCTTCGGAGTAATCGGAAACAATTAATGCCCTGCAATGAATCTGCTCAGACTCAAAATATTTTAACAAATTATTTTCACGTTCATAACCCGGAACGCCGTAATTTCCAATTAAAGGATAAGTGCTGACCAGGATTTGTCCGCGGTACGAAGGATCAGTCATTGTTTCAGGGTAGCCCACCATGCCGGTATTAAATACCACTTCGCCGTTTGTATTTTGTTGATAGCCGAAGCTGAAGCCGGCAAATTCACTCCCATCTTCTAAAATTAGTTTTGCAGTTTTTCTTTCTTTCATCATACTTAAATGTATCTCCAAAGTCTTATTCTTTTCAGACAAAAAAATAGCCACTCATTGAGTGGCTATGCTTATAGACTCTTTATAAAAATCGCTTGCTGTCTTTGGCCGAATAATTTTAATCTCGCTAAAAATCTTTTTAAAAATTTTTCGACAAATATAGTTGAATGACTTTACAGTTTCAATTCAACATTAGTTTTTTTTAGTGATAGGCTTCACTTCATAAGAAAAACTCACGATTTTTTTTGATTACTAAATAAAATTTTAGATTTATTAATAAAAATTTAACTTCAAACAGAATATAAGGACTTGTTATGGGAATTAAATTTCATAATATTTGCACAATAATAATTGAGCATCTTGAATGAAAATAAAAAAGTCTGCCCTTCCGCCTAAGCCAATCAAGAAAACAAAAACTTTTATTCTCGACACAAATGTAATTTTGCATGACGCTACCTGCATAAATCAATTCCAGGAACATGACATTGTAATTCCTTTAACTGTAATTGAGGAGTTAGACCATTTTAAAAGAGGGAGCCAGGTAATCAATCTTAACGCAAGAGAGTTTGCAAGAACTTTGGATTCAATGACAGGCACGGCATTGTTTAACGGCGGCGTTTCAATGGGGAAAGGAAGAGGTAAGGTTAGAATCGCAATATCGCGCGGAATATCAAGCGAGATAAAAGATATCTTCAAGGAAGACACTCCGGATCATAGAATACTTTCCGTCGCGCTCGAATGGAATAAGAAAGCAAGTACAAAATCAACCATCATTCTTGTTACAAAAGATGTTAACTTAAGAATGAAAGCAAAGGCACTGGGAATTCTTGCAGAAGATTATACAACCGACCGCATAAACAGCGTGGAAGAGTTGTACAGCGGCAAAGAAATAGTTGAGGATTTTGACGATGAGATGATTGTAAAATTATTCCAGCCGCCTTATGAAATTCCTGCAAAAACTATTTTGAAAAAATTAAACGGCGACGCTGTTCCGAATAAGTTTTATATAATTAGAAATTCAAACAGGTCTGTGCTTGCTTATCTTGACCAAGAAACAGAAAATTTTAGGAAGGTCGATAAAAATATTATTTATGGGATTAAGCCGCGCAATGCCGAACAGACTTTTGCCGTTGATGCCTTGACGAATTTGAATATTCCTTTGGTTACGCTGACAGGCAAAGCCGGAACGGGAAAAACACTTCTTGCCCTTGCGAGCGCTTTGAATGTACGGAAAAGTTATAGACAAATTTTTATTGCCCGACCGATAATTCCTTTAAGCAACAGAGACATCGGTTACCTGCCGGGTGATGTTCAAAGCAAAATTGAGCCTTATATGCAGCCGCTTTGGGATAATCTCCGCGTTATTCAAGACCAGTTTACAGAGACCGATAAGCAAAGCACGTTGATTACTAATATGGTGAAAGATGAAAAGCTTGTTATCGAGCCTCTTTCATATATTCGCGGAAGAAGTTTGCAAAGAATTTTCTTTATTGTTGATGAAGCGCAGAATCTTACTCCTCACGAAATAAAAACAATTATTACACGCGCCGGCGAAGGTTCTAAAGTTGTCTTTACAGGTGATATTTACCAGATTGATCATCCTTATCTTGATTCGCAGTCAAACGGACTTTCTTATTTGATCGATCATTTCAAAGGACAAAAGCTTTACGCTCATATAAACCTTGAAAAAGGAGAGCGCTCTGAACTTGCAGAATTAGCGAGCAACTTATTATAATTGTCCCATGGAAAACGAAAATACTTCTGCAACGTTTACTTATTCTTTTTTTTATAGATTTCTTTACAGATATGGTAACATACCGGGAACCATAGTGCTATCGGCTTTTCTAATTACTGTAGCAACCAATCTAAATTATTCTCTGCTTTATCTTTTACCCTTCATTATAACTGCGCTGCTGATTTACTTCGTCAACAAGCAATATTTAACAATGTATAAAATTATGGCTTATAAAATTTCCGCTGATGACGAAAAGCTTACAGGTATAAACTTTTTATCTCCAAAAAAGAAAGTTGTAATTTATTATTCCGACATCGAGAAGATTGAAGGCGGAATTTTTGACGGAAAGTTAAATGGATTAACAAAAATCTGGGACTCAAAAAGCAAGATGTGTCTCGGCTTTTTTAATAAAATAGAAAATTCAAAATTGCTCGTAAAAATAATTCTGCTGCATGTCAGCGAGCCTGTCTATAAACAAGCAATGGCCCGCGCAAGGATCGATCTTAAAGAAATTAAGCCTGCACAAAAAGATAACTAAACCCAATAGCCGCCGCTGATTTTAACCAATAAAGTTTCATGCTCTTTATGTATTTTTACAGCCGTAATCTTAATTGAAAATGAAAAATGAAAATTGCTGTTTTACTTTCCGGCGGCGTTGACAGTTCGGTTGCCATGCGAATTCTAAAGAATGAAGGTCACGATCTAACCGCATTTTATTTGAAGATCTGGCTTCAGGATGAATTCTCATTTCTCGGCGAATGCCCGTGGGAAGAAGATTTAAGATACGCGCGTGCCGCATGTGAACAAGCCGGAATTCCACTGGAAGTTATTCCTCTTCAAACGGAATATTGGGAGACCGTTGTTACTTATACGATATCAGAAATTAAAGAAGGCAGAACCCCAAACCCGGATATGTTTTGCAACAGCTTAATAAAGTTCGGGCAGTTTTATGATAAGATAAATTCTTCGTTTGAAAAAGTCGCAAGCGGTCATTATGCAAAAGTTAAACTGGAAGACGGCAAGTATCAATTAAAAATGTCTCCCGATCCAATCAAAGATCAAACATATTTTTTGGCATACTTAACACAGCAGCAGCTATCGCGGGCATTATTTCCTATAGGTACTTTCAAAAAAAATGAAGTAAGAAAATTAGCTCATGAGTTTAACCTTCCGACTATGGATAGAAGAGACAGCCAGGGAATTTGTTTTCTCGGACAAATTAAGTTCAACGAATTTGTGAAGCACCATCTTGGCGAGCTCAAAGGCGATATTATCGATGCGGATACAAACAAAAGATTAGGCAGCCACAACGGGTATTACTTTTATACTATCGGTCAGCGTTCCGGGCTTGGCTTATCCGGCGGTCCCTGGTACGTTGTAAAAAAGGACGTTAAAGAAAATTTTGTTTTCGTATCGAGAGAGGACATGTCGCTTCGCGAAAAAGATTTTTTTACAGCCGGCAAGTTCAATTGGATTGCGGAAGAAAAACCTTCAACCGAAAATCTAAAAGTAAAAATCCGGCACGGCGCAAAGATGTTCAACGCCAATCTTACATTTACCGGCGAAGATGAAGCCCTGGTTAAATTGGATAAACCCGATCAGGGAATAGCACCCGGTCAGTTTGCCGTTTTTTACCGGAACGATCTTTGCCTTGGAAGCGGCATAATTCTTTCTCAATAATCGTTTAGCCGGTTTGAAATAAAATATTAACATCATCAATTTAAGCCGTTAAGAAAAACTGTTTTCCCTTTCATCAATAATTCATTTTAAGTGCAATAATAATTTTTAGCTTTGCCGTTAGAAATACTGACTGTTTTGCGGACAATTAGTAACCGAATAAATTTTTTTTAGTCTAATTAAGAAATTCATCGAAGGAAAAGCTTAATGAGAAAAACATTACTGCTGCATATTTTAATATTTTGTAGTCTGGCTTATGCGAAGAGCGACAATCCCGGTAAAAAATTAATTCTTAAAAAAACCAATGTGCAAATTAAAGTTGACGGTGTAATAGACTCCGTTTGGGCTACAGCAGATTCTGCAACGGATTATTTCCAGCTCGGTCCATATTATGGTCAAAAACCAACCTGGCCGACTGTAGCTAAAGTTTTATCAACAGACGACGCGCTTTACTGTTTGATCATTTGCTATGAAGATAAAAAATTTATCCAGCCGTTTACCGGCACACTTGATAACACTACCGGCGAATACGTCTCCATTATGCTCGATACTTTTGATGACGACAAAACGGCTTACAAATTTATCGTCTCTGTTTCCGGCACAAGAAGCGATGCGATACTATTAGACGATGCGCGCAACCGTGATTATACTTGGGACGGCATCTGGTTTTCCGCAACTAAAATTTATAATTGGGGTTGGGTTGCCGAAATAAAAATTCCGTACAAATCGATCCAATACAATAAAGATTTAAAATACTGGGGATTGGATTTCGACCGATGGATACCCGCTGCCAATTCCGAAGATCTTTATTGGAATAAATATGAAAAGAATGAAGGACAAAGAGTTTCTAAATTCGGTGAATTGGTCTTTCATGATTTTAAGCCGTCAGTTAAAGGATTAAATCTTGAGATCTACCCTGTAGCCCTTGCCAAAGCAAGCTATCTTGAAGATAACAAATATAAAATTGATCCCAATGCCGGGTTGGATATTATGTTCAATCCATCATCTGCATTAAAATTTTTACTGACTGCAAACCCGGACTTCGCGCAGATTGAAGCCGATCCTTATCAGTTTAACATTTCCAGGTACGAAACTTATTACAACGAGCGCAGACCTTTCTTTACCGAAGGCAATGAAGTCTTCATGGCTTCTGGAAAAGAAATGAACACGGGTTTTTACTCTCCGCTTGAATTATTTTATTCAAGAAGAATCGGGAAAAAATTACCTGACGGCAGTGAAGTTCCTTTGACTCTCGGAACAAAAGCTTACGGAAGAATCGGTACCTGGGAATACGGCGAATTCCTTGCTGCAACGGGTCAAAAAACTTATATGGATGATACAACTCAAATGACGGAACAGCGCGCGCTATTCGGCTCTGCAAGAATTAAAGAACAATTCGGCGAGAACTCTTCGGTTGGAACTCTTGTAGTTGCGAAGCAAACACAGGATACTACTTACGGAGTGGTAGATATTGACGGCGCATTTCGTCAATCCGATTGGCAGCTTTCATATCAATTCGCCCGCTCATTTCAAAATTCCCTCGGCGATTATGCCTCTTCAATCGGACTCGTTTCACTTGGGAAAAAATGGTGGGTGCTCGGCAGAAGCAAATATGTGGGCAACAACTTTGATGTAAGCCAGGTTGGTTATGTGCCGTGGATAGGGACGTGGGAATTCACATGGCTTACAGGCCCTAATTGGTATTTTGATAATGGCTGGATCAGCCAGATTCTTCTTCTCGGCGGATTCTTTACTAATTACAAACACGTTGAGGGATATACCGACCGTTCCGCTGTTGTAGACTTTAATATGAACTTCAGAGACAACTGGCGCTATGAAATTACTTTAATCATAGGCAGATCAAAAGATCAAGGAATAAAATATAATTCCTACGAGATAGACTACAACGGAAATTTCAATATCAGTTCTAAATGGAATGCGGACTTTTACGGCAGTTATGCAAAGACTTATAATTTCAATAGGAATTATCTTGCATACTATACATCGTTTGGCGCCGACTTCCAGTGGAACACGACCAACGCTTTGCAGCTTGGAACATCTTACAATATGTGGGTTGAAGGAAATCCTTCAGGCGGTGTTGAAGATATTACTTATGACGCTCGTCCGTACTTTTCCCTTACCCCTGTGAATGATTTAAATGTTAGAGTTTATGTAGATAATCTTTATGATTCTTCTTCCGATCATCTTGAGCAATTAATAAGCGGTTTATTATTCTCGTATAATTTCCGTCCCAAGAGCTGGATATATTTTGCTTACAACGAACTTGATAATAGAGATCAGCAATATGATAATTCGGGAAACCCTCTTCCAATTAGGATGCACGTTGCCGCTCGCGAAGGCGTGTTCAAGATAAAATATCTTTATTACTTTTAGAACTATTACATTCCTAAGAGATTAATAATCGTTCCTAATTGATTCCTAAAAACTTTTTGGGTATGTTAATTATCATACAGAAGATTTAGATGCGGACTTGTCTAAATTTCTTTTATCAATTTTATTTTATGAACTAGTAGATGACAAAAGAAAACATATCTGAAAAAGGAAGTCTTAAAAAAATTCTAGGAGTAGGATTCGGAGTAGCCGTTACTATCGGCGGCACTATCGGCGTTGGAATTTTAAGAACTCCGGGAATAGTCGCCGCGCAGTTAGGAAATTTTTATTTGGTCATGGCAGCATGGATAGCCGGGGGAATATTTTCGCTGCTTGGGACGATATCCATAATCGAGTTAGGTACAATGCTTCCAAAAGCGGGCGGCTGGTATGTATTCGTAAGAAGGGCATTCGGAGATTACTTAGGATTCACAATCGGCTGGAGCGATTTGATTGCAACATGCGCTTCTATTGCTTCGATCGCAATTGCTGTTGGCGAATTTTCCGTCCCTTTATTTTCTAATCATTACATTAACGCAAAAGAAATTGCCGTTTTATCTATCGTCATTTTAACTTTGCTCCAGTGGATCGGATTAAAATCGGGAAGCCGCACTCAAGGCATTACAAGCATAATAAAAGCCGCCGCGTTTTTAGTCTTAGTATTCGCATGTTTTTATTTTGGTAAGAACACTTTAAATAATTTTTCAGCGAGTGAAAGCTTTGTAAGAATAAATCCATCGCAAACCTTATTCGCCGCTTTTATTATTGCCCTTCAATCCATCATCTTTACATACGACGGCTGGTACAGCGCAATATATTTTACTGAAGAAGACAAGAACCCGGGTAAAAACCTGCCGCGCTCAGCAATTGGAGGTGTTTTGGCTACAATCGCGATTTACCTTCTAGTAAATTTAGGACTGCTCTATGTTTTACCTATATCGAAGTTAGCCGCCGCAACTGCGCCCGCAACAAGCGCCGCAATAATTATCTTTGGAGATGTAGGAGGGAAGATTATCTCAATTCTTTCAATCGCTGCTTTAATCAGCATATTAAATGCCGTCCTTCTAATTGCTACTAGAATATTATTCGGCTTAGGCAGAGATAAGCTTTTTTCAACAAAAATTATTTCAGTTAGCAAAGGAGGCTCGCCCCGGTCGGCTCTTCTTATTTGTTCCGCCTTCGTAATATTTTTAATTGTATCCGGCACTTTGGAAATACTTATAGCAATATCGGCTTTATTCTATGTAATAAACTATATCGCCGGATTTTCTTCCTTATTTTATTTAAGAAAAAAAGAACCCGGATTGCCGCGACCATTTAAAGCCATTGGCTACCCGTGGACTCCACTTCTCTTCCTCGCCGGTTCATTAATATTTCTAATCGGAGATGTTTTCAGCGAGCCTTTGAACGCGTTATTCGCTTTGATTTTTTTTGTGTTGAGTTTTCCCGCATTTAAGATAGTACAAAATTTAAATTCAAAATAAATTTTTATAATATTTATTTTTTACTGTTCTGTACTGGTACAAGCAGCAGCGGAATTTTGCTGGCGCGGCTTATTTTAGGCGTAATACTTCCAGCCCAAAATGCTTCTGCGCCTTTAGTCCCGTGAGTTGCAAGTACAATTAAATCGGAATTTAAAATTTTTGCCGTATCAATTATCGCAATCTCAGGATCATTTCTCGATGCGCTTACCGTTATCTTTATTTCCTTTTGTTCGTATTTTAATTTTAGATTATTAAGATATTCTTCTGCGTCCGGCACAAGCATATCCATCATTCTTGTTGTTGTAGCCGGAAGAAATCTATTTGCCGGAGATACTTCGCCCGACATAGTTCCGAAATTTGGAATACCCATAACTAGATGCATATTTGCAGAGCACAATCTTGCTAAACCGGAAGCATACTCCAACGCTTGCTCATGATCGGGGTTTCCATCCAGCGGAATTAGAAAATTTTTGAAACGGCATTCATTGCCTAAGTTTTTCGCTTCGGGATTAATTAACAAAACCGGTGTACTTCCGCGTGATATTACCTGCTGCGCCACCGATCCGAACAACATGCCATGAAGCCTAACATTTCCGTGTGCGCAAAGCAAAACAATATCCTGGTTCAGTTCTTTAATATGATCGGCAATGCTTTTAGGAACGTCTTTTACTTTCTCCTCGTGAACATGAATTTCTGTTTTTATCCCGTTAAATATTTCCAGTGCTGCAATTGAATTTAAATAGTCTTTAGCCTGTTTCGGCTGCTTTAGATGCAGCTGACCATGCACTTTATCGGGCGCATCTTTTTCAATTATATGTATCAGCGTAACGGAAGTATTTAATTTCTTTGCAAGATAAGATGCAGCCGGCAAAACAGATTCGGCTAAAGATGAACCGTCAAGCGGAACTAATAAACGCTTTATGAAGAATTTATCCAACGAATATTACCTGGTAAATTAAATAGATGTTTAGGAAAATAATTAAAGCCGCGATAATCGACACAATAAAGGTAGTAATTTTTTTATTAACAAGAATTCCCATAAGCCTTTTATTCCTTGTAAAAATAATTAATGGGATAATAGCGAAAGGAAGACCGAAGCTTAAAATAACCTGGCTCATTACAAGTGTCCGCGTTGGGTCAAGCCCGATAGCTATTACGGTAATCGAGGGAATAATTGTAATTAGCCGCCGCACCCAAATAGGTATGCGCCTGTGAAGAAATCCCTGCATCATAACTTGGCCTGCGCTTGTTCCTACGGTAGATGAAGATAGCCCGGAAGCAAGAAGCGATACTGCAAAAATCCAGCTTGCTGCACTCCCTAACAGCGGCTTTAAAGTTAAGTGAGCTTCTTCAATTGTAGCAACATTTGTATATCCTTGCTGATGAAAAGTTGCCGCTGCCATAATAAGCATAGCCATATTAACAAGGCTCGCAATCCCCATAGCAATTGTCACATCCATAATTTCAAAATGAAAAAGCTTGCGCAGTTTTGTTTTATCCTTTACAATAATTCTATTCTGCGTTAAAGCCGAATGAAGAAAAATTGCATGCGGCATCACTGTGGCTCCGAGAATCCCCGTAGCGAGAAGCATGCTTTCTGTTCCTGAAAACTGCGGGATGAAAGAATGATATAGAAGTGTTTTAATATTAGGCTTATCAAGTATGGTTTCTAAAAGATAGCTTATAGCAATTATGCTTACCATAAGAGTAATTGCAATTTCAAGCGGACGAAAACCATAACGCTCAAGACCAAGAATTAAAAAAGTGCATATTGCAGTCAGGATTCCGCCAACGATTAATGGAAAGCCGAAAAGAAGTTGGAATCCTATCGCGGCTCCTAAAAACTCTGCAAGGTCCGTTGCCATTGCAACCAATTCCATTAAAGCCCACATGCCGTAAACTGTCGGCTTGCTGAAGCTATTTCTACAATGTTCGGCGAGGTTATTACCGGTTGCAATTCCCAGCTTTGCGGAAAGTGTTTGTATTAGCATCGCCATAATATTGCTTGCTAATATTACCCATAACAAAATATACCCGAACTCTGAGCCGCCCTGAATATTAGTTGCAAAATTTCCCGGATCAACATATGCAACGCTGGCAATAAAAGCAGGTCCAAGAAAAGGAATAAGTTTTTTAAAAAGTCCTTTTCCTGATTTCCCGGATAAGGCTTCCTCAGCGGAGTTCCTGGTTCTTCCGTCCGTTTCAAGCATTGATGAGTTTAATAAATTTTTCATATTAAAAGAATTTATTTTTTCCTCAATTCAACAAAAACATTTTCGGCAAGCTTTTCGGTTATGTTCCATGGTTTTCCCTTAATTATAATCAGCATTGATTTATCAAAATTTCTTTTCTCTTTAAGTTTGACCGTTTCATTTAATTTGATCCCGAGCTCGGCTATATATGCAAGAAATTTTTCATCAAAATCATTTACTCGAACCACGATTGCTGAGTCTCCTTCATTCAATTTTGACAAAGGAACATAATTTTTTTGTTTAGGCATTTTCCCTTCCTTCGATGGAATCGGATCACCATGAGGATCAAATTCCGGAAAGCCAACCATTTCTTCCAGCCTATTTATCAATTCGTCGGATGATGAATGCTCAAGGCGGTTTGCTTCATCATGAACTTTGTCCCATGGAATACCGACAATTTGATTTAGGAATATTTCCCAAATTCTATGCCGCCGCACCATGTTGCGAGCATAAACTTCACCTGAATTAGTCAGGCTGATGCCTTTATATTTCTGATATTTTATATAACCTTCATGCGACATTTTTTTTATCATGTCAGTTACCGCCGCATTGGAAACGGAGAGTTTCTCGGCAATTAAATTTGCCTTAATTTCGCCTTCGTCATTCTTATGTTTGAAGATTATTCTGAGATAATCTTCCTTGGATATATTTTTCATATTTAAGTTAATTGTTACTTATAATTTAAGTAAGCTTAAATTTATTTGCAAGCACGCTTAAACATAAACTATGTTCATTAGGTTTATATCAAAGCAAAATATTAATGTTTTTTCCTTGGGTTATGAAGAAAAAAAATGAGTGCGAATCAAATCACAACCGGAAAGTTTGTTAGTATTTAATATTCATGCAGAAAATAAGAACTTTATTTGCACAACAATTTTTCTATATTTCAGTCCAATAATTAACAAGGAATTCATAATGGAACCATCGGTCATCATAATTTTAGTAAGCGTATTTACAGCTGTCCTGCTCCTCCAGATTTTCAGCTTCAAGAAATATTTAAGGGAAGCCCGTTCAAAAAAATAATTTTTTCAAATTAATATAAGCCTTTGATAATAATCCATGTTAATTCGGCATTCAGTTTATCTTTTGACTGTGCTATGAATTTTCGTATTTTAAATTATCATATTAAATGAAAATTCAGTATTTCTAACCAAAAACATTTTATAGCTTAATGAAAAAATTATATTCAATCGCTGCAATAATAGTTCTATTAACATGCGGAAATTCTTTCGGACAAAAAAAGATCAAAGAATATAAAGGTCCATTAATCGGTAAATGGGAAACACCTGATCTAGGGATGGATGCTTCTCATCTGACCATTGAATTTAAGACTAAATATAGGTTCTCTTACGACTTAAAGTCTATATGGAATGGCAGCTATAAATTAGACGGGACTAAACTTACATCAAGTTATTATATTCCTTTCTTAAATAAATGGGTTCGCGATACAAGTATTGTTTTAATAAATGCTGATACGCTTATTTTGGCTTCAGGAAAAGACAGTTCACAATCAGCAGCAAAGTTCATTAGGTTACAAGATTCATTAGATATACCAAGCGGGATAGTCGGTAAATGGGAAGCAAAAAAATTCCAGGGCGAAAACACTATTTTTACGTTTCAAAAAGATGGTAATTTATCTGTTCAGAAAACCTTAAATAAATATGACGGCTATTTCACCGTCCAGAAAAATATTTTCTCAGTCTTTTTGAACCGGCAGATGGTAATGAAAATGAAGTATCAAATTATAAGAGGGAATTTATATCTCTACAAAATTGGCAGCGCTCAGGTTATGAAGCTCGTTAGAGAAAAATAGCATCAGACTTTATTATATTACATAGAGAACGCTCTCGCTTATGTAATTATGCTATTAATATTAATGCAACATCCTTTCAAACAAATCTTTTTAGATCATTCCCAAGATTAAGAAAATCAATCCTTTTTCAAGCAATACTTTTATTTTTTTTGATAAAAAAACTAACAAAAGGCGAAGTTTTGGCATAAATCGGTTGGTATAATTTTAGACTTCCATAATCCACTTATTTAGAAAAAATTACAATTAAGATAGGAAAGAAGATGGATAGGAAAAAAGTAACAATTGATGGCAACGAAGCAGCGGCTTATGTAGCTTATCAAACTAATGAAGTAATAGCAATATACCCGATAACGCCGTCCTCAAATATGGGTGAATGGTGCGACGCATGGTCGGCTGTCGGCAAAAAAAATATCTGGGATGAAGTACCTTCGGTAAGCGAACTTCAAAGCGAAGGCGGTGCCTCAGGCAGTGTTCACGGAGCATTGCAAACCGGTGCGCTAACAACTACCTTCACTGCTTCGCAAGGTTTGCTGTTAATGATTCCAAACATGTTTAAAATAGCAGGCGAACTAACCTCAACCGTTTTTCATGTTTCTGCAAGATCTCTTGCTGCACAGGCGCTATCAATTTTTGGAGACCACAGCGATGTTATGGCAACCCGCTCTACGGGATTTGCAATGCTGGCATCAAATTCAGTCCAGGAAGTTATGGACAGTGCATTAATAGCTCAGGCCGCAACATTGGAAGCACGAATTCCGTTTTTACATTTCTTCGACGGCTTTAGGACTTCACACGAAGTAATGAAGATCGAGCAATTAACAGTTGAAGATATCCGAAGTATGATTGACGATAAGCTCGTAATTGCACATCGCAATCGTGCTTTATCACCGGAACATCCTGTTCTTCGCGGAACCGCTCAAAACCCTGATGTTTATTTCCAGGGAAGAGAGACCGTGAATAAATATTATAATGAATGCCCGGATATTGTTCAGAAACAAATGGACAAGTTTGCGAAAATAGTTGGAAGGCAATATCATTTATTTGATTATGTAGGTGCTCCGGATGCAGAAAAAGTTATTGTTATTATGGGCTCCGGTGCTGATGCTGTTGAAGAAACAATAAATTATCTAAACGCTAAGAATGAAAAAGTTGGTGTTCTAAAAGTTAGATTATACAGACCATTCTCAATAAATCATTTCGTTGATGCGCTGCCTAAATCAACAAAAGTTATAGCTGTTCTTGACAGAACAAAAGAACCGGGCGCATCCGGCGAGCCGCTTTACCTGGATGTTGTAAATGCTATTTCTGAAAAGTTCAACAACGGCGATTTGCCTTTCGCATATCCAAAAATCATCGGTGGAAGGTACGGCTTATCATCAAAAGAATTCACTCCGGCAATGGTTAAAGCTGTTTTTGAAAATATGGAAAAAGGAATTAATTCCGGTCAAAAAGAAAAACCGAAAAATCATTTTACAATCGGCATTAACGATGATGTAACCCATACCAGCCTGGAATTCGATCCTTCATTTTCCGTTGAAGCTCCTGAAACATTTAGAGGAAAGTTCTACGGACTCGGCGCAGACGGCACAGTCGGCGCAAATAAAAATTCAATTAAAATTATCGGTGAAGGAACCGACTTTTTTGCCCAAGGCTATTTCGTTTACGATTCCAAAAAATCCGGTTCAACCACAATATCTCACTTAAGGTTCGGACCGAAAGAAATTAAATCAACTTATCTAATAGACAAAGCAAACTTTATAGCTTGCCATCAGACCACATTTCTTGAAAAAATGGATCTTCTTGAAGATGCCGTTGAAGGCGCGACTTTTCTACTTAACTCAATTTATCCTAAAGATAAAGCGTGGGATACTCTTCCGGAGAAAATTCAGCGCGACTTGATTGCAAAGAAAATGAAATTCTATGTTATTGATGCTTACAAGGTTGCCGCTGAAACAGGAATGGGACAAAGAATAAATACGATCATGCAGACTTGCTTCTTCGCCATTTCTAAAATTCTTCAAAAGGATGAAGCAATTGAAATGATCAAAAAGACAATTAAAAAAACTTATGGAGCGAAAGGCGATAAGATCGTTCAGATGAATTTTAATGCTGTTGATCAAACGCTTGCAAATTTATTTGAAGTTGAAATTCCATCGAGCGTTTCAAGCAAGCTTCAATTTCTTCCGCCGGTCTCTGAAAGCGCGCCTGAATTTGTTAAGACGGTTCTTGCTCCAATGATTGCAGGCAAAGGTGACCTTATCCCGGTTAGCAAAATGCCGGTTGACGGAACTTATCCTATGGCAACTGCTCAATGGGAAAAGAGAAACATTGCGCTCGAAGTTCCAGTGTTTGATCCTGAAATCTGCATCCAGTGCAACAAGTGTGTTGCGGTTTGTCCTCACGCTTCAATTCGTGCAAAAATTTATGATGAAAAACTATTGGCTGATGCGCCGGCAACTTTCAAGCACATGAAGTTCAAAGGAAAAGATTACGGCGAAGACTTGGCATATACAATTCAGGTTGCGGTTGAAGATTGTACGGGCTGCGGAATCTGCGTTGATATCTGCCCGGCAAAAAATAAAAAAGAAACCAAGCTGAAAGCAATAAACATGATGCCCCAATTACCTCTTAAAGAACAGGAGAGAGCAAACTGGGACTTCTTCTTAACGCTTCCTGAAATTGATAGAAAATTAGTTGCAACATCGGCAATAAAAGATTCACAGTTCTTACAGCCGTTGTTTGAATTCTCCGGCGCGTGCTCCGGCTGCGGCGAAACTCCGTATGTTAAATTGGTTAGCCAGTTGTTCGGTGATAGATCGGTAATTGCGAATGCAACAGGCTGCTCTTCTATATATGGCGGTAATTTACCAACCACTCCGTGGGCAATGAATAAAGACGGAAGAGGACCGGCTTGGTCCAACTCTTTGTTTGAAGATAATGCTGAATTCGGATTGGGATTCCGTTTGGCTATTGATAAACATACAAAGCAAGCTAAGAACCTTCTTCAAAAATTATCAGTTGAAATAGGAAATAACTTGGTTGAAGATATATTAAATGCAGATCAAAAAAATGAGACAGGCATTTATGATCAAAGAGAAAGAATAAAAATTCTGAATCAAAAATTAAATGATCTATTAAACACCGGAGCTAATGGCAAAGCCGGAGATATTAAACATCTTCAAAGTCTTGCCGATTACCTCGTAAAAAAATCCGTCTGGATTATGGGCGGAGACGGATGGGCTTATGATATTGGCTACGGAGGGTTAGACCACGTACTTGCATCGGGAAAAAATGTTAATATTCTCGTGCTTGACACTGAAGTTTATTCTAACACAGGCGGACAGATGTCAAAATCAACACCGCGCGGAGCAGTTGCAAAATTTGCTGCCGGTGGAAAGCCCATGGCTAAGAAAGATCTCGGATTGATGGCAATGTCTTACGGAAATGTTTACGTTGCAAAAGTTGCAATGGGCGCAAGCGATGCTCAAACTGTTAAGGCATTTATAGAAGCCGAAGCTTATGATGGTCCTTCTATAATTATCGCTTATTCACATTGTATTGCACACGGAATTGATATGGCGAAAGGAATGCAAAATCAAAAAGCCGCAGTAGATTCCGGTCACTGGCAGTTATACCGTTATAATCCAGATATGGCAAAAGAAGGAAAGAATCCTTTCAAGCTTGAATCTAAAGGGTTAAAGATTCCTCTTAAAGATTATGCTTATCTTGAAACGAGGTACAAGATGCTTACAAAGTCTCATCCGGAAGAAGCAGCCAAATTAATGGAAGAAGCTCAGAAAGATGTGCAAGATAAATGGAAAGTGTATGAGCAGCTTGCTTCAACTCCAGCTGAGCAAGTAAAAAAATAAAATCAATTTAATCCGAAGTGTCTCTATGAAAATTTCATGGAGACACTTTCGGGGAAAAAAGAATAGGAGATAAATCAATGGATATTTCAACAAGTTATTTAGGATTAAGGCTAACAAGCCCATTAGTTCCTTCGGCAGGTCCGCTTTCCGCAGATTTAGGGAACATAAAGATGATGGAAGATTCCGGCGCCGGCGCCGCAGTTATATATTCTATCTTTGAAGAGCAGATAGAGAATGAAGCTTTAGAATTTTATCATCATACTACCGAGCATACCGAAAGCCACGCTGAAGCTCTATCATATTTTCCGCAGTCTTCTGATTTCAGAATTGGACCGGAAGAATATCTGGAGCATATCCGTAAAGCAAAAGAAGCTGTAAATATGCCTATCATCGCAAGCTTAAACGGAAAATCACTCGGCGGATGGATCGACTATGCAAAAAAAATAGAACAAGCCGGAGCCGACGCTCTTGAGCTTAATATTTATCGGCTCGCAACAGATATTGAAACATCAGGAACGGAAATAGAAAAAAATTATATCGAAATTGTTAAGTCGGTTAAATCTTCAATTAATATTCCTGTAGCTGTAAAAATCGGACCTTTTTTCAGTTCCATTACCTGGATGGCTGATCAGCTAACTAAAGTTGGAGCAGACGGATTAGTATTATTTAACAGATTCTATCAGCCTGATATTGATCTCGAAAGGTTGGAAGTAGTTCCCAATGTTCTGTTAAGCACTCCGATGGCAATGCGTCTTCCATTAAGATGGATAGCTATTTTATACGGAAGAATTAAGGCTGACCTGGCTGCTACCAGCGGCATTTATAATGAAAAAGATGTTTTAAAAATGATTATGGCTGGAGCTAAAGTTACGCAAATGTTATCCAGCTTATTGAAATTCGGTATCGGTCATATTGCAGATATAAACACACAGCTTATTTATTGGATGGAAACAAACGAATATGATTCGCTCGATCAAATGAGAGGAAGCATGAGCTACAAAAGCGTTGCCGATCCTTCGCAGTTTGAAAGAGCAAACTATATGAAAGTTCTAAACTCTTACAAATAATTTCTTCTCTCCTTTCCGTTGCGGGATTCTGCGAAGAAAGTTGCATATTAAATTGCAATCTTAATCGTTGAAGCCCGCAATATTTTTATCAAGCCTTTCCCTTTCTATTTTACAATTAAAAATTTTACAACTCTTAGTTGTTTCATTTTTTTGATACTCCTCACCTAAATTTAGTTTTATCATTAGTACACTTACAAAGTAAATTATTTTAATGCTTAAAAGTTATTAATGAACAATAAAAAATCAATAACAAATTCGACAACAACAGATGGTCTACCGATAGCGCCTTCTATGCAGTATGCAATTAATACTTCTCATCTGGGAAAAAGAAGCGCTGCTTTTGGAAAACGAACTGTAATAATTTCGGCTATATCGTTACTGCTTGGTATAGCTGGTGGGCTAATTGCACAGGGGCTTACGAGATTAATTGGATTAATTACCAATATTACTTTTTACGGAAAATTCTCGGCGACATTTTCATCTCCCGCAAATAATCATTTGGGAATTTATGTTATATTCATTCCAATAGCTGGAGCAATACTTGTTGGCTTGATGGCGCGTTATGGCTCGAAAGGGATTCGCGGGCACGGCATTCCCGAAGCAATGGAGCAAATACTTCTAAATGAAAGTAAGATACCGCCGCGCCTTACTTTTTTAAAACCAATTTCCGCTGCAATATCAATCGGAACCGGCGGACCTTTTGGAGCTGAAGGTCCCATTATAGCAACCGGCGGAGCGCTTGGTTCTTTAGTCGGTCAGTTAATAAAAACAACGGCTGATGAACGTAAGATTTTGTTAGCCGCTGGTGCCGCAGCTGGAATGGCTGCAACTTTTGGAAGTCCGATCTCAGCAGTATTACTTGCAGTTGAACTGCTGCTTTTTGAATTTCGCCCCCAATCATTAATCCCTGTTGCTCTTGCAAGCGGCTGTGCCGCGGCAGTAAGATTTATGTTTGTAGGAACTGCTCCCATCTTTTCTATCCCAAATTTACAAGCGGCAAGCGGCTCTGCATTACTTTTTTATTTATTTCTGGGATTATTAGTCGGTCTTGCTTCTGTATATGTTACTCGCGCTGTTTATTTTATTGAAGATAATTTTGAAAAACTTCCGGTACACTGGATGTGGTGGCCTGCAATCGGCGCAATAGCCGTTGGTGTGATCGGATTTTTTTCCCCGCACACAATGGGAGTCGGTTACGACAATATTGATAATATTCTTTCAGGAAACATCACTGGAGAAATATTAATCTCCTTATTCGTTTTAAAGTTCTTATCATGGAGCATTTCTCTTGGAAGCGGCACTTCCGGAGGAACACTTGCACCTTTATTCACAATAGGCGGCGGACTTGGATCAGTTATCGGAGCGGCAGCAATTGTAATTTTACCCAAAGCAGGAATTGACATTCGTATAGCTGCTTTGGTCGGTATGGCAGCAATGTTTGCAGGTTCGGCAAGAGCGTTACTCGCTTCTGTTATCTTTGCTTTTGAAACTACTTTGCAGCCTTTCGGATTGCTCCCTCTTCTGGCTGGATGTACTACAGCTTATTTAATTTCAGGATTGATGATGAAGCATACCATTATGACAGAAAAAATTGCCCGTAGAGGGATTAAAGTACCCGATCAATATTTAGCAGATTTTCTCGATCAAATTTTTGTGAAGGATTGTTATTCAAAAGATGTTATAAAAATAAACGCTAGCGATACAATTGAAAAAATACGTAAATGGTTTGAAGGCGATACTAAAGAAAGCAAACATCATGGTTACCCTGTTGTTGATGACGATGAAAAATTAATTGGAATGGTTTCAAGATATGAAATCTTGGACCCAATGAATTCTAACTCAAAGTCCGTCCGTGAAATAATCAATCAGCCTTTAGTAGTAACTTATGAAGACAGTACAATACGTGAAGCGGCGGATTTAATGGCTGTCGAACATTTAACCAGGATGCCGGTTGTGGATATAAAAAATAATTCCGTGGTTGTGGGTATTATTTCGCAAAGCGATGTTCTTAAAGCAAGAAGGCAGCGGCTTGAAAAAGTAACAGACGCAAAAAAGAGTATTTCTTTTTCTGATTTATTAAATTTGAAAAACTCAAAAGAAAAAACTTTTTCGGACAAATAATTTTATTTCTCTTAGTCAATGAAAGTCAAAATAAAGACCAAACGAATCTATGATGGCTTTGATAAAGCCGATGGAGTGCGAATATTGGTTGACAGGCTTTGGCCGCGGGGCATGAAAAAAGAAGATGCAAAAATCAATTTGTGGATGAAAGACATTGCCCCGTCTGATGAGCTAAGAAAATGGTTCCATCATGAATCGGAAAAATGGGATGAGTCCGATAGATGGAAAGAATTTGTAAAAAGATACACAGCGGAATTAAACAAGAAAAAAAAACTATGCGAAGAGCTAATAAGTAATGGTAACAATATAACTCTTCTATATTCTTCCAAAGATGAAGATCATAACCAGGCGAACGTTTTAAAAAATTATTTAGAAAAGAATTTATAGAAAGAAAAAAAATGAGTACTAATAATAATTCAATCGGACAAGAATTTTTAAATGCGATGAGACATGATTTTACAAGATATAAAAATTTAGGCGATAAAACTTTTACACAGCTTAAGGATGAAGACTTCTACTTTAAGCCGAACGAAGAATCAAACTCTATCGCAATTTTGATTCAGCATATTTCCGGCAACCTTGTGTCGCGAATGACGGATTTCTTAACTACCGACGGCGAGAAGCCTACACGCAACCGCGACGGCGAGTTTGAAGAGACCGGGTTATCAAAGGAAGAACTTATGAAAAGATGGAATGCAAGCTGGAAAATTTTATTCGACTCTCTGGATAAATTAAATGATGATGACCTTTTAAAAAATATTACCATCCATAATGAACCGCACACTGTAATAGATGCCTTGATTAGATACGACGGTCATTATGCCAGCCACGTTGGACAAATACTTCTGCTAGGCAAAATGATAAAAAATAAAGAGTGGAATAATTTGTCGGTACCAAAAAAGAAATAAATATTTTTCTTAAAATTCTTTTTGATTCTTTAGTTCTTCAAAAGCGGTTTCAGTATTTTCAGTTACAGTCAGCACGCGGTCAAGGTGGGTAATTTTAATTAATGTAAATACTTTTTCCGATGGCGCTGAGATTCTTAAGCTGCCGCCCATTGATTCTAAGATTCTATTTGCGACAAGAAGCGCGCTTAAACCGGAGCTGTCGCAGGATTCAACTTCGCTTAGATCAACTATCAACTTTAAAACATTTTGAACCTTTATCAGCACGGTAAATTCACCTTTTACCAAGCCGGAAATATTTGTATCAAGCCTTTTTTCATTAAGCTTAAATATTGTAATATCGTCTACTCTCTTAATTTCGAAGTTCATGAAATTCCTTTAAAACATTCTGAGGCAATTTAAGAAATTTTTATAAAAAAACTCAGCGCTTTCTTCACCATTGGCAAATTGTAAGTTATAAAATTTATCCGAGTTATTTTTCTTAAAACCTATCCTTAGCTTAGAAATAACAATGTTAGAAGCATAGCTGAAAAATAAATTTTCTTTTCGATTAAGATCAATTACGGCATCCGTTTTTATTTCCCCTAATATTTTTACAAGATCTTTTGATGGAAGTTTTAAGAAAGTTCTTTGCTTAAGAGTGAAACTGTAAGCAAAGCTGCGCAGCTTTGCCGGGAGAAGATTAATTCTATAATCATGTGTAAAAATTGAAAACGTTTTCCCGTTGCTTTCAAAATAATTAAATACCTGGATCGCATGATGAAAGTCAGTTTCGTCTTCCGGCAGAATAATAAAAAATGTTTTGGCGTTTTTAAACACTGAATTGAAAGATTGTGTGTCAACAGATTTTTTTTTCAATTTGGAATCAATTATAAACCCGGCAATTTTGTTTTTGAGATTTTCCAGCATTACTTAGAACTTTCTCCCAACAATTTTATGAATCCTTCTTCATTTAATATCTTCACACCGAGGCTGCTTGCTTTTTCTAACTTCGAGCCTGCACTTTCGCCTGCGATAACATAATCCGTTTTTTTGCTTACGCTTGACGAAACTTTTCCGCCGAGCAAAATTATTTTCTCTCCTGCTTCTTCGCGTGAAAATTTTTCAAGCGTACCTGTTAAAACAAAAATCTTATCCATGAAGAAATTTTCTTTAACCTCACGCTTTTGAGAAGTAAAATTTATCCCGTGTTTTTTTAGCCGCTGGATAAGCCTAACATTCTCTTCCTCAGAAAAAAACTTTTTTACACTCCGGCTAATACTTGGACCTATTTCATGGATTGCGGATATTTCTTCTTCACTTGCGGCAATTAATTTATCAATAGATAAAAAATGATCTGCAAGCTTTTTTGCAGCCCCGGCACCGACATATCTTATCCCGATTGCAAAAAGAACCTTAGAGAACGGCTGCTTTTTACTTTCTTCAATTGAGTCTATCAAATTGTCAACGCTTTTTTCTCCGAGACGCTCAATAGAAATTAATTCCGCTCTTTTGTTCTTTAGTTCGTAAATATCGGCATAAGTATTTAGAAATTTTTTTTCAACAAATAAGTTTATTAATGCTTCACCAAGACCTTCAATATCCATCGCGCCGCGTGAAGCAAAATGCTCAATGCGCCCTTTAATTTGAGCAGGACATTCTGCATTCTCACAATAGTAAGCAACTTCATCTTCAGGCTTAAACAGCGGTGTGCCGCATACCGGGCATTTTTCCGGAGCCTTAACAGGCTTTGAGTTTCGTTTACGTTCGTTCAAAACAACTGCAACAATTTTGGGAATAACATCCCCGCCTTTTTCCAAAACAACTTTATCGCCTTCGCGAATATCTTTCCGTTTAATCTCGTCAAAATTATGCAGCGTGGCTCTGCTTATTGTTGAGCCGGAAAGCAATACGGGTTCAAGCTCTGCCACAGGCGTAAGCGTACCGGTGCGTCCAACCTGCCAGGTAATTTTATACAGCTTTGTAACGGCTTGCTTTGCTTTAAATTTGAAAGCGACAGCCCAGCGCGGCGACTTTGCAATGCTTCCTAAAATTTTTTGATGCCGGATCGAATTTACCTTTATTACCGCGCCGTCAATTTCGTATTCAAGCAAGTCTCTTTTTTGCTCAAGGCTCCGGCATGCTTCAAGAACTTCATTTATATTTTTGCAAAGCTTGAATTCTGGATTAACATTGAACCCTAGTTTTTTCAGCGTAAGCAAATTTTCATATTGAGAGTTAAATTCTTCTTCAACGCTGATTAAAAAATATAAGAAAATATTAAGCGGGCGCTTTGCAACTATTTTCGGATCCTGCAATTTTAAAGTACCGGCAGAAGAGTTGCGCGGGTTGGCAAATAATTTTTCGCCTTCCCTTTCACGTTCCTCATTCAACTTTTGAAAATCCGCAACCCTCATAAATATTTCGCCGCGGACTTCAAAATCATTAAGCTTAAAATTATGTGATTTATAATTTTTTAATTTAAGCGGAACCGATTTAATTGTTTTTACATTTGCCGTAATTTCTTCTCCAACCGTTCCATCGCCTCTGGTAGCGGCTGTCTTAAGATAACCATTTACATAATTCAAGCTGACGGAAGCGCCGTCAATTTTAGGTTCTACAACATATTCAATTTTTTCCCCGGAAGGCAATCCTTCGCGGACCCGGCGGTCAAAATCTAAAAGCTCATCTTCGCTGTATGTGTTGGCAAGGCTCAGCATAGGAACCTTATGTGTTACCGGCTTAAAATCTTTAGTTATATCTTTACCAACCCGCTGCGTCGGGGAATCAGACGTTATTAAATCCGGATTTTCGGATTCAAGCTTTTCCAGTTCCTTCATTAAAAAATCATATCCCTGATCGCTTATGGAAGGCTCTGCAAGAATATAATATTTGTAATCGTGTTCCCGGATTAATTCCTTTAATTCTTCAATTCGCTTTTGTATGTCTTTCGGCATTTATTTTTTGATTTGGTTTGGAGAAATAAATATATATTTCATTCCGGTGCTGTCAATTAAAACCTCTTTCACTTCATGTCTATTCCCGGAAAAGTTTAGCGGTTTGTTATCCAGTGAAAGTTTAATTGCAGCAGAGTTACCTATTGTTAAATTATAATTTTCCTTAGTCTTAATTATTTTTTTTGAATTTGGAAATAGAGTAAAGATATTTTCACCCTTTCCATCGAGGATAATTTTAATCCATGAAGTATCGTCGGATTCAATCAGCAAAGATAGGCTGTCCGACGGCGCAGATACATAAGTTGAATCAGCCGCGGTAGGCTTTTGCTTAGTGAGATCGTATTGCTGTTCATTTTCTTTTATTATTTCACCAATAGGTTTTTCTGTAACGATAATTTCGGAGCCCCCTTTAATGAACGCAAAATAAATTATAATAAAAAGCACCAAAATCCCGGCTACCGAAGAAGCAACCATCATTCTTTTTTTATACTGCTTCGTTGCTTCCTGTTGGCGTGCAAGTTCTTCTTCGCTGGTGTACGGTAAAGAAGAGTAAGTATTATTTTTACCTGCGGATTCGCTGCCGGATGACCTGGTTTTATTTGGTTCATCAGTAATCGTCGTCGAATCTTTTTCTTCAAACTGTTGACCTTTTTTAGCAGCCTCGTATTTCTTCATCATCAAAATCTCATCGAGTCCGACTACTTTTGAATAATCCCTTATAAAAGCTTTGATGTAAAGTTCGGGCATAAAAGTGAAATTGCCTTTTTCAAGGTTTTCCAGAAATTTCAGATCAATCCGCGTCCTTGAGGCAATTTGCAGAAGCGTAAGGGAAGCATTTTCTCTCGCTTCTTTTAATTCTTCGGCAATTTTATCAAACATGTTTTTATTATGGTTTTTATGGTATAATTATTCAGCACAGATTATTTTAGCTGCAAAAGCTCCGTCCATATTATGAACGTGCGGGAATGTCTGGATGCAGCCGTTCTCATCTAATAGCTCTTTCGGAAATTGCTGAGAAATATCCGCTAGTTTAAAATTACGATTTTCATCGAGAAATTTTTTCACAATGTTAAAATTTTCTTCCGGCTCTATTGAGCATGTGCTGTACACTATTACTCCGTCCGGCTTTATTATACTCGAAGCTTTTTTTAATAATTCATATTGAAGCTGGTTCAGTTCTCTTAAATCAAAAAGATCTCTTTTCCATTTTATATCCGGTTTTTTAGAAATGGTTCCGGATCCGCTGCATGGAACATCTACTAAAACTCTATCAAATCCGCTTCCTTCATAATAAAGCGCATTTACTTCGATCGTTTTTATTGAATTGATTTTAAGACGTTTAACGTTTTTCTCCATTAAATTTAATCTGCCTTCATAACGGTCTATCGCTATAATCTCTCCTTCGTCGTGCATAATACCGGCAATATAAATGGACTTTCCGCCGGGTGCCGCGCATAAATCCAAAACTCTCATTCCCGGCTTAACGTCTAAAAGGTTGCACGCAAGCCCTGCGCTTTCATCCTGTACGTTAAAATAACCTTGAGCATAATACTCCCATGCGGTAATGTTGGTAAGATTTTGCAGTTGAAAAAATTCAGGCAGATATTTTCCCTGGTTGAATTTCAGATTCACAGACGTAAGCATGTTCTTAAATTCATCTGTATTTGTTTTCATCGAATTTATTTTCAGGGTAAGATACGGCTTTTCATTGTTTGAGGTTAAAAGCTTTTCGGTTCCTTCCCTTCCGAAGCGTTCAAGATATCTCTTAACCATCCACGAGGGATGCGAATAATAAGCGCATAAATAGCCTATTAAGTCTTCTTCCGGGTCCGGATATCTTATACTGTTTTTGTTGCGGATAATATTTCTTAAAATTGCGTTTGTCAGATCGGCTGGCTTTTGTCCTTGCAGCTTTTTAACAAACTCTACAGCTTCGTTAACAACCGCATAGTCAGGTATGCGGTCTAAAAATAAAATCTGGTAAAGCGCAACACGCAGACCGTTTTTTAGATTTGGAATTGCTTTGGAAAATTGCCCCTTGTAAAAGCCATTTAAAATCCAGTCTAATCTTCCCATCCATCTTGTAACCCCGTGAACAATTTCATAAAGCAAAGCTTTATCCTGACCGCTGAGTTCAGAGTTTCTCATTTCATTATCAAGAAGCTTTTCGAGGTAGGCGTCGGTGCGCTCAACTCTGTTAAGAATTTTCACTGCCAATCCTCTAACGCCTTCGTACAAATCTTTTATTACATGTTCTTCTAACTGTGTCATATTTTATTAATAACCTTTTGTCTGCGCTCTATCTTCAAAGATACAAATTTGCATCGGTTCTTTCTCAAATTAAAATTACACGAATAATTTAATAATTTTTAGCTAAATAATCTTTTAATGTCAGCCTTAAACTAAAAAAGCCAGTCGTTGCTGGCTCTTTTAACACTCTCAAAAAGAATTTACACTTAAGTAGATTATTTTTTTGCGTATTTTCTATTAAACTTCTCGACTCTACCCGCTGTGTCGAGCAATTTCTGCTTGCCGGTAAAAAACGGATGCGACCCGCTGGAGATTTCGAGCTTAACCAACGGATAAGTATTTCCGTCATTCCACTTAATCGTATCAGTAGTTTGAATAGTAGATCTCGTTAAAATTGCAAAATCGCACGAAGCGTCTTGAAAAACTACCGGTCTATAATTCGGATGAATTCCTTGTTTCATTTTTAGCCTAATTATTTTCTTAAAATTTGCGGGTAAATATAGGAAAGTTTGCTTTTCATTTCAAACCAATAAATTAATATAACACGGGCGCTACATGTTTGTAGACTCTTTCTCTTACCGTGTACTTCAAAGCATGTTAAGCAAACATTAATTTTAGCACATCTATTGATTCTCTCTTTTTTTCTCCTTACTATTATTCCAAGAAATTTTACTAACAATTTTTCTTTAGGGTGAAAATATGTTTAATGATAGTAAGAGCGTCTTTAGTTTATTATTTAAAAATGCAAGCAAGCAATCTTTCCTTCATATATTTTTAATCAAACCTTTCCCAAACTATAGAGTATTACAGAAGCTATCTTAATTAGTAAGGAGAGACAAAAATGCTTCTTAATGGGTTAATGGTTACGTTTTATTTCCTTGTTGCAATGAAGCCGCAATTTAATAAGGTAATAAATAAATATAACTTCGCTCATGCCTACTCTGACACTCAGGTAGCACATATTACTCAAAAACGTTCACTAAGCCCTTCATGTCATTACCAATTTAATAAAACCAGTCTATTTGGAAGCACCGGAAACTATACAATAAACATTCAATTAAAAACAATTTCAAAATCAGAGAAAAGGGAAAAAAATGTTATCAGCCGTGCAAAAATATTCTTTAGACACTGGAGAGTTCAAAGTGCAATGACATACTATATATATAGCTATAAGGGACTATCTAATGAATATAAACAAAGATCTAAAATCAAAACTCTAATCATTCGTTCAAACAATTTAGACCCTATGAGGTGTTGAGATGAAGTTATCATTTGATCGATTTAAAACATTCAATAAAACTATTCCTGAAAAGAAATTTTTTACTATCACTCAGTCCCGTATATTCGATATTATTCTCTCGAAGAGCAGTCTAAATAATTATAAAGCCCTTTTAAGTTATTTAATTATATCCTTTCTTTTTGTTAATTCAATTGATGCACAATGGCAACAACTTAATGTTGGGTTGCCTGGAGAGGTACATGTTGTTGCTGCCATAGGCGACAACGTTTTCGCAGGATCTTGGGCGGGTATTTACCGCTCCACAGACCAAGGAAAGAGCTGGACAAACGTAAGTAGCTACTTTGCAAGATGCTTCGCAGCAAAAGGTTCCGAAATTTTTGCAGGCACCTACTTAAACGGTGTTGTACGTTCTACCGATGGTGGTATTACATGGAATATGACCGATACAAGTATGCCCAAGGAAATAGAGGCTATTGCAATAAACGGTAATTATATTTTCGCAGGGGGCGGTGCAATAATGTTGCGTTCATCGAACGACGGTTCAAGCTGGACAGTAATACAAAATGGTTTACAATATGGACAAACTACAATTACATGTCTTGTTGTTACGGAAGGAAAAATTTTAGCTTCAACTTTTGCTGGTGTTGTCGTTTCCACTAATAACGGTAATGACTGGTCAACTCTTGTTACAACAAACAGCGCTGATGGAGTAACAAATTGTATATCCGTTATTGATTCTACTGTTTTAGTAGGATGGCCGGGTGGTATAATTAGATCTACCGATGACGGAAGAACATGGTATATACCGAGCAGTTATATCGGTACATCAACTACATTTTCTATTATGGGTGACAGCTCCCGCATATATGCGGGGACGGTTAACGGAGTGCATGTTTCCACAGATGACGGAGTTACCTGGTCTCCAATTAACAATGGATTTCCGGGTGAGCAGGCTTTGTCCATTGCAGAAATTGATACCACACTCTTCGCTGCAAGTTTTGATGAAGGAGTATTTCTTTCGACTAACTATGGCGCGGGTTGGGTACAAGCAAACATAGGAATTTATGGTTGGTCTGGCGCTTATATTGCCGGCAGAGGGACAAATCTCTTTGCAGTAATGTCAAGCCCTACCGATGCATCTTCTTTGTTATATAGTTCTACTGATAACGGAAATACCTGGATTGCTGATACAAGCCTTCATAGCTTGGTAGCATCAATAACTGTTACTGATAAATATGCTTACGCAGTAACAAACAACGCAATATTTGAATCTTCGGACAACGGGAAAAGCTGGTACGCATTAAATAGGGGTGTAATGGATAGTGTAGGGGATACTATATACCCCAGACGACTTGTTAAAAGTGGTACAAATCTAATAGTAGCTACTCAAGGAACTTATCACTGGGGTAAAGTATTTCTGTCTTCTGATAATGGCGTAAGCTGGAAAATTGTTGGACAAAATTTACCCGAAATAGTATCTCTTGCAGCAGCGGGAAATTATGTTTATGCCGGCGATGCGGGACATGAGAGTGACTGGACGCAAAGCTATGATGGGATTTATCGTTCGACGGATAACGGAGAAAATTGGACTCAGATAAATGATACTCTGAAAAATATAAGCTCGCTTGCTGCCAGTGGCTCAGATATTATTGCAGGCAGATATTTGCCGCCAATTCCGGGTACCGATACAGTTCTTCCTCCTCTTGGAGATATATTTTTGTCAACCGATAACGGTCAATCATGGTCAACATTTGAAAATGGACTTCCCCTACACCCGCAAGTTTATTCAATAGCTATATATAATAAGAACATATTGGTCGGGCTCTCCGGCGCATATGCCAATTATTCAGGTCCGGTGTATTATTCAAACATAAGTGAAAATTCATGGACTGCTATTGGAGATGGGTTACCAATTTTACCTATTCGTTCAATTTATTTAAATGACTCAAGTGTTATTGTTGGCACTGAACATGCGGGTATTTGGCGAATGCCATTATCGGGTCTTACTGCTGTTGAACCATCTAAAACTAATCGCACACCAGAAAATTTTAAACTTGAGCAAAATTATCCCAATCCATTTAATCCTACAACTGTAATAGAATATTCATTACCTTTTGAAAGCCCGGTAAAACTTGAAATATTTGATATCCTGGGCAGAGAAATATCTACATTGATTAATAAAAATCAGAAAGCAGGTGCCTACTCAGTCAAGTTTAATGGTGGAAATTTGTCAAGCGGAGTATATTTCTACAGAATAACCGCGGGCAATTTAGTTGCAACTAAAAAATTACTGATAGTGAAATAGTTAATTAGAAAGTTGAAAGGAGGTACAATATGACAAAATTTATATAGCTATAAGCGGCGTTGCAGCACCGCCTATAGCGTGATGTGCCATTGGCACAATGATAAACAAAAAAGTTCTTATGCTCCTATCCTCAAAGAGGTATAGATGCTTTTTTCTGTTTACTGCAATAAGTTAAATAATTATTGAATCAATTTCAAAACTCAGAAAGGAAACATGTATGAAAGTTTTACGAAATTATTTTCTTATTATACTATTAGTTTTAGTTTATTGGGCTCAAAATATTGCTCAGCAAAAATCAAACCTTCAAATAATTCATAGTAGAACACACGACGTAATTAAAACCTTAGATCTCAAGCCTATACAACAAATGGATAGTACAAAACAATTAAATCTTATTATAGCATTGCCTTTGCGAAATCAATCTACATTGAATAATTTACTGCGTGAGATTTATGATCCTTATAGCTCACAATTCCATCATTTTTTAACTCACGAAGAATTTGTTTCGGAGTTTGGACCCTCAGAACAGGATTACAATTCAGTTATTGCTTTTGCTAAATCTAACGGTTTCAATATTAATCGAACATACTCGGATAAAATGATATTAGATGTTAGCGGTACAGTTACCACAATTGAAAACGCTCTTAACGTTCATATGGAGATGTTTCATCATCCTACAGAAAATCGTGACTTTTTTGCACCAGATGCTGATCCATCTATGAATATAAGTACACCAATTTCATCGATAGAGGGATTAAGTGACTATCAGAAGCCTCGACCTGCGGGATTTGATAACGGTAATAACTCTAATATTAAACCTGCTGCTTATAATGGTTCCGGTCCTTATGGATCATATAGAGGCAAAGACTTTCGCGCAGCTTATGCACCTGGAGTTACTCTAGATGGGAGCGGACAAAAAGTTGGTCTTATAGAGTTCGGCGGAGGATTTTATCAAAACGATATAGACTCTTACGATAATGTTTCTGGCATCCGTCACGTTCCAATTAAGCCAGTATTTATACCGCCTGATACTGCACAAGATTACAGGGATACCAGTTTTGTAAAAGAAGTTTCGCTTGATATAGAAATGGCGAATGCAATGGCTCCTGGTTTAGACTCCATAATTGTTTATTATGGTTATTTCCCAGATGCCGTATTAGATACAATGGCAAAAAATACATCTGTGAAACAATTTAGCGCATCTTGGTCATTCTGGACCGATCAATATTGCCACGCATATTTTCTTGAATTTGCCACACAAGGACAATCTTTTTTCAACGCTTCAGGTGACTGGGGTGCATGGGGTGGCGAGTATGGACCTACAATTGGTGATACACTTGTTACAATAGTTGGAGGTACTGACTTGTCAATGAATGGAACTGGAGGGTCATATTTATCAGAGAGTGTATATAACTTTTCAAATGGTACAGTTGCGAGCGGAGGAGGTATAGATACCAATGTATTAATCCCTACTTATCAGAAAAATATTGATACGAGTTTAAATGGAGGCTCTGACGTTTATAGGAATGGTCCAGACGTTGCTATGGTTGCAGATGATATAGATTATCTTACCTACGGTGTTGAAGATTGGGGTGGCAATGGCACAAGTTATTCTTCACCTTTGTGGGCAGCGTTTACAGCTTTAATTAATCAACAACAAGTGTCCTTTGCCGAATCTTCAATTGGATGTATTAATTACTTAATTTATCCCATTAGTAAAACACCTTTATATAGTTCTGTGTTTCATGACGTTTCCTCAGGGAACAATAAACTTACTCCCGGTGCTTTTGGCTACAACGCTGTCACAGGCTATGATCTTTGCACAGGTCTTGGTTCACCAAATGGTCAATCGTTAATAAATGACCTTCCCGAAGCTCAATTGTTTGCCCTTGCTTATCAAAATCAATCCACATATTACGGTGCATCAAGCGATAATCATAACCGTACGCTTGCAAAGGGAAATAATCTTTATGAAACATTTTCATCCGGAGGGGAAATTTTCGTCCGTCAATCTTCTAACAACGGTTCTTCCTGGAATTATACAAATAGGATTAGCATTGGTAATGGAAATAATTCAGTTCCATCAATTGTTGTATATCCCACAACAGCAACTACGGATACTGTTAACGTTGTTTGGCAAAGAAGTCTCGGGTCAAATTATTATGACATTTATTATGCAATGAGCGGTAATTCAGGTGCTTCTTGGTCATCACCTATTTTACTTGAACACAACGTACTTGTATCGTCATATCAATACGGCGGTCCCCAGCCTGTCATTGCAGGTATTGCAACAACCAATGCTCCACCACCTCCGGCTGGACCAGTACAGCCTATGCTTCCAACTACTTATTATCATGGGGTTCTTGTCGTGTATACCAGTAATGCAGGTTTATATTCTACTTATGATTATTTCAAAAACAGTATATACGGTGGTTGGACAAATCCTGTATCCATTCGAACCACTGCTCCCGGTTCCGAAGTCTGGTTCCCATCTTTAGCAAGTTACGGAGGCACATCATGCTCAACAGCCAATTTAAGCTACGATGCTCGTTACTATCATAAAATCTATTCGAATTCTTTCAGCACCGCCACAAATTCTTGGTCGGGTGAAGCGGTCGTATATGACGGATCAGCTCAAATGAGTTATGACAGACAATCATGTATCGCTGCTAGTGGATATCTTTTCGATGCTTGGAATTCATACAACAGTTCTACAGGTTATTATACAGTAAAATTTAGAGAAGGAACATATCCCAATACATGGCAAAGCTGGCAGTGGACTTATCCTGGTACTACGGCTAATTATTGGTATCCATCAATAGCGTCATATTACAGCAGTAATTATTATGTAGCAATAACCGATTATTCATCACCTGGCAATCAGGTACTATTACATAAAGCAAATTTCAGCACTCAAACTTGGCAAACATATACTGTTGGCTCAAATGCTTTATTCCCAAATATTCCAAACATTAATAATGATTGCGGAAATTATAATCCAGTGGAAGTCTGGACAGGTACTGGTAACGGTAATAGCTATCCTCTATCAATAAGCAGTCAGGATTTCCCGAAAGAAAGCGTCCCGGATGAAAACTCAAAGATTACCATTTATCAGCGAGCTATTTCATCTGGCAACGTTAGCGTGGAATTGAGTAATGTTTCGGCTACAACTAATCAAGGACAGAATATCAGTATCCCGCTAAAGAGTTTTGATTATACCAAGGATGCAGACATGTCTGATCCATGGCAGTATTTACAAACTGAAGATTCAACCGCAATTGCCGGCGTCAGTAATGTAACGCTCAATTTATCTGTAACGACATCAAGTAACGCTAAGGCTGACAGCATTCAATTACCCGCTCAAACAGCTGCAAATGCTGTTACCCCAACAGAACTTGATGTATATAATGGTGGTCAGCTTATATACACAAGAACACTAACCGGCAAGGATGCAATAGTGAATAAAAAAATTGAGTTCCCAATTCCCGGCGAAACACTCTTAGGATTAAAGCCGGTAATAAAGTTCTCTGCACAAGGAAACCAAAGTGCTGATGTTAAATTTTCAACAATAGAAAATACAATATCTACTGCACCCAATTTAACAGAACAACTTGCATCAAATACAGTAACTCCAACTTCGTTTAATCTTCGTCAGAATTATCCTAATCCATTCAACCCGACTACTATTATTAGCTATGATTTACCCAGATCGGGATTTGTTACACTCAAGGTTTATGATATACTCGGACGAGAAGTATCGACACTATATAATGGAAACCAAAATGTAGGTACATATAATGTTTCATTCGATGCATCCAAACTTGCAAGCGGGGTATATTTTTATCAGCTAAAATCTGGTGATTATACTTCGATTAAAAAGATGGTTTTACTCAAATAAGAATCGCTTGCAAACATTAGAGCCGCTTAAGCGCGGCTCTAATTTATTTTAATTATTTTTTTATTTTACTTGACTTTAACTTAACATTTACCAATTTTCCCCATGCACAAAATAAAACTATGGAGCATGTTTAAAGGAATTCTAAAATATTATTTCTTCTGCATCTTGTTCGTTTCCTCTTTATTTATCATTACCACGTCCGCGGGAGTATCCTCGCATCAGTTAGATGCAGCAAACAATATTGATTCTAACATTACTTCATCCAATGAACAGACCGGCATTACTTACTTTGACCTCGATTATCATAACCTTGTCTTTAACTTTCCGGATGAAAAAGTTTCATTAATTAAAAACAAGCTTGTTTCCCAGAGACCGCCGCACCACAGCAAGCTGAAGATAACCGGCAGAGTAAATGCAAAACTTTTAGAAGCTAATTTCTCCAACTCGCATAACAAAGAACTAAACCATTCAAAGCTTACCGATAAATCCAACCACTGTGTCTTTCTGATTTAGAATTAACAGTCAGAAAAAAGATATTCAAATACACCCAATTCCGCTTGAACCAGGATGAGGGCATCTTTAAATACAAAGGAAATAACTTTTTTTATTTTTTCTAACATATTATAGAGAGGTAAAACATGTCTGATTATTTGCCGCACAGAGACAGTGATCTCGATTCGTTTGAGAACAACTTTTCAACAAAGCTTCCGGGTATTGCAGCAAAGCTTGGAATACCCGCCGAAGAATTCAACGCCACCATCCAGTTAATAACTAATCACAGAAGTACATTTGCAGATATGAATGTAAAAAAGAAAGAAAGCAATTCGGCGGTGGAAAAGAACAATGCTGCAAAAGCCGCTGCGGTTGCTGAAATCCGCAGGACATCTCAGCGGTTTAAATCAACTAACGGCTACACCGATGAAATAGGCAAAGAGCTCGGCATCATCGGAAGTGAAGGAGCCGCAATTGACTTCACAAGCATTAAGCCTACCTTAAAGTACAGCATTGTCGGCGGCACTGTTGTAATAACCTTTAACAAGCAGCAGATGGACGGTGTTAAAATCTATTCAAAGAGAAGCAGTGAGACCGAATTTTCGTTTCTCGCTATAGATACATCTTCGCCTTATGAAGACAACCGCCCCAGGATAAACCCTGCTGTACCCGAAGAGCGCCAGTACTATGCATATTATTTTTATAGCGACCAGCAGGTGGGTCAGCAGTCGGATATATTAACTGTTATTGCACCTTAATTCTTACAAACACCCGGTGTTTCAAAAATACCGGGTGTCTATACCATAGAGAAACCTTCAAAATTCATTAAAAATACGATTTTTATGGTTCACAGAATTTCTATGGATTGCCACAGAAGTCCTGTGGAAGTTCACGGAGCCTCTGTGGAACTCCACAACAATTCCGGGGAGGACCACGGAACTTCTGCGGGACTCCACATAAAAGCTGTGGATATCCACGACACAGTTGTGGAACTCCCCAAAAGATTTTTGAAAAGCCACGGAGGTATTGTGGAAGTCCACGGGAAAGCTGTGGAAGCTCACAAGGCAATTGTGGAAGTTCATGGAACAGTTGTGGGAGTACACAAGTCTTCTGTAAAATTCCCCGGAAGCAGGTAGGAAGGTGAAGCTTTTTTTTGCCTCAATTCCGGTATAAAGGTTCAAGTACTAAAAAATATTGTCCATTTATTTACGAGTTTTTTAGCTCGCGAATTAATCCGTGTGAATGAAAATAATGGCAGATATTTAGAGAAATCGTATCGTTTTATCCGGCTAAAATTTCTGCAAGCAGGGTTGTAATAATTGTTTTGCCGTCCTGCGAAGTGGTTTTGACTGCAAGATCGGCTTTAAGCAGCGCCTGCGCCGCACGGAACAATCCTTCTTCTCCGTATAGATTTCTTGCCTTAACATATTCCGGGTAATAAAAATAATGCGTGCCTATTATTCTTGCTCCCGCTTCCGCCGTTACTTTTTTTTCATCTAACTCTTTAACGCGCAATAACTGGGTAAAGTATTTCGTCAGCATAAAAATTATCTGTATCGGCTCCATGCTCTTTTCAAGAAGATTGAAAGCAACTTTTAATGAATCTTTTTTATTCTTTCTTCCAAGAGCATTCTGGAGATCAAAAATGGTATATTCTTTTAAGGCAGTCGACAGCGCACGAATAGATTCAAGCGTAATTTTTTTTTCCTCGCCCATGTAAATAAAAATTTTTTCAAGCTGCGCTTCTATCATGCTGCGGCTTTCACCTACTATGTCGGTTAAAGCCTGCGCGTTCTCGTAAGAAATTTCCCTGCCGCCGGAGTTTACAAAATCGATAAGCCATTCGATTAAATTTCTTCCCTTCAATTCTTTCGCTTCAAAAGCGAATTTGTTTTGAAGCAGGGTTTTGTAAGGCTCCGTATCAAGATTTGTTACGCCGCCGTTTTGCACAAGCACAAGCACCGAAAAATCTGCCGGCGATTTTATATAAGAGGATAATTTCTTTTTGTCTTTAAGCTTATCAAATTCTTTTAAGACTACAAGCTTCTTTTCCGACCCGAACGGGAAAGCCGAAACAATATTTATTAAAGAAGTGGCGTCGTTATCTTCGCCGTATATTATTTCTTTATCAAAGTCGGAAGTAATCAACGGGAAAATTGTTTCTTCAACAGTCTTCAAAGCATTTTCTATACCGAATTCATCTTCGCCGAATAAAAAATAAACAGGCAAGAATTTTTTTGAGCGTAAGCTTTTAACAGCATCTGAAATAGGCGGGACCGTTATTTTACTTTTAGCCATTGGATTATTTTAACCAAGCATGTCCGGTTAGAATCGGAAATGCGGGGAATCTATTTTTGCTTTGCTCTTGTTTCGATAGTCATTTTTTCAATTATTACCGGCTTAACAGGCTTATCATTAGCAGGATTGGTTGGGACTTTTCCAATCTTTTCAACCACATCCAAGCCGTCGATAACTTTCCCGAAAATTGTATAATGGAAATTCAGCCACGGAGTTGCCGCAAGCGTTATGAAGAACTGGCTTCCGTTTGTATTCGGTCCGGCATTAGCCATCGCTAAAACTCCGGCGGAATCAAATTTATAATTTTGATTGAACTCATCTTCAAACAAGCCGCCGTAAATACTTTTTCCGCCCTGCCCGGTAGCGGTCGGGTCGCCGCCTTGTATCATAAAATTACTAATCACCCTGTGAAAAGTTAAGCTGTCATAATAACCCTGGTTTGTAAGACCTACGAAGTTCTTAACAGCCTTTGGCGCTACTTCCGGCAGTAGTTCGAGATTTATTGTGCCCATATTGGTTTGCATAACTGCAACCAACATTGAATCCGGTGAAACCATAATGTTACCTTGTCCGTTTGATTGTGATTGTTTACATCCGAGAAAAAAAATTAATGTTATAAAAAATAATGCTAATCTTTTCATAACTCACCTAAATTGTTAAAAACAATATTTTATTAATGTTTTAAATCTACATTCCGCAATGCCAGTTACGGCATTATAAAATGCATAGAAATTAATAAAAGAATTGCCAGCCCGAGCGCAACTCTATAATATATAAAAACGAAAGTAGTTTTAGTCCTTAAGAATTTTAACAAAAGGTCTATTGACCAGTAGCCGAATATAAAAGAAAAAATTGTTGCGATAATCAGGTCGGCGCTTAACGAGGGATTGATAAATTTTCTTGCTTCCCATAATTCTAAGAAGCCGCTTGCAAAAACCGCAGGCAAGCTTAATAAAAAAGAAAATCTTGCCGCGGTTTCTCTTTTCATTCCGAGAAATAATCCCATAGTAATCGTTGTGCCGGAACGTGAAGAGCCTGGAATAAGAGCGAAGCATTGAGCTACTCCTACCCAGAATGCATTGCCGGCGGTTATTTCTTTCATTTCTTTTTTATGGTTAGCAATCTTTTCAGCAATTGCTAATAGAATTGCCAGCCCTATCATGCTTGCCGCTATAATGTATAAATCTTTTGTAAGAGCGCCTTCAATAATCTTTTTTAACGACAGACCTATAATCCCCACCGGAATTGAACCAATAATTATTAACCAGCCTAACCTAGAATTAAAGCTTTGTTCCTTATATCCAATTCTTTTTTCTCCAATGTTTTCTTTGAAGAATGCGAATAAAATTTCCCAAACATCTTTCCAGAAATAAATTAATACCGCAAGCATGGTTCCTAATTGAATAACAGCCATAAAAGCCGTCCATTCGTTATCGCTCATAACCGGGATTACATGCATAAGCTTCGCGGCAATGGTTAAATGCGCTGTGCTGCTGATCGGCAAAAACTCAGTTAATCCCTGGATGATTCCAAAAATAATAGCCTGTAATAGATTCAAAGTTACCTCCTAAAAAATATATGTTAAGCCAAGTCTAATTACTACCGAGAACATATTGAAATTTACATTTTCACTTGTTGCGGAATTATACAGATATTTTCCGCCGTTTGCCGGTTTCCCGTTAATATCATATTTAAAATCTACTCCTATGTTAGCGAACAAGTCTTTGCTGAGCAGGGTATTTCCATCGGCACGCGCAAGAAATCCGAATCCGGTCGAAGTATAATTTGTAGCCGAAGGAGTGCCGGGTAATTGTTCGCTTACCGAAACAAATCTTGGTCCGATTCCGCCGCCGAATTTAAAGCTGTAGCCTGCGCCGCTTATTACGTAATAATTAACAAGCGTCGGCATCAGGATGTTGTAATCCATTTTGTAAATACCGTTGATTGAGCTAAAGTTGTATGAGTTTAAAAAATAATTGAAGTCCACGCCAGCCTGGTAAGTTTCATTTATCGAGTAATCAAACTCACCGTTAAAATTTATAGCGGTAGTAAATGAAGCTAATTGCTGATTGGCTGGAGCAAAGTTTATATTAATATAATCAATAAGGGAAGGAGCATCTAAAAAGGAAATTCCCATCCCGGCTCTAACGCTGTATTGTGCGTAAGCGCCTGCCGAGCAGAGTATTAAAAACAAAATTATTTTTAACGGTTTCATAACTCTTCTATGTCTGTGGTTTCTATTACTTTAAACAGATTCTCGTGCTGTTTATTCAATACAAAGAAAGAAATAAGCGCGGTGAAAATAAATAAAACTGTCGATATAATGTGTGTTAGAATAGCGTAAGCAAGACTTATAGATTCACCGAAGCCGAACAATAAGACCAGGGTTGTTTTCGAGAGCATTTCATACGAGCCGATCCCACCCGGGGTAGGAATTACAACTCCAATTGCGCTGATAGTCATAAGAACCCACGCCATTGTATATGTTACGGGCACACCGTAGTTCTGCATTCCTAATACATAAAACCCCAGGTAGGCGCTTAACGCGTAATTAAGCATTATCAAAACACTAAGCAAAATAGTAATGAAATAACTTTTCACTCCTTTTAAGCTTAAGAATCCCTGCACAAGCATCTCGAAAATGTATCCTGATTTATGTGCTAATTTCAGAGAAAATCTTCCTATGATCTTCGTAAGAATAGAGTAAAATTTTTCTTTATATCTAATTACAAGAAACAAAAAGAGAAATATGAATGCAACTAAAAAGGCGGTAATATATAGCGTCGTTTTTAGCCAGGGAAAGTTTGAATAAATATTATCGCTCCAGATGAATATAGAAATTAAGATAGACAGCCCTAAAAATATTACGTCGATTATTCTTTCGAGGATCACGGTTCCGAACATTGAAGTGCGCGACAGCCCTTCCCATTTGCCCATTAATACTGCCCTTGTTAATTCTCCAAGACGCGGCACTACGCAGCTTACACCGTAACCAACCATCATGGAGCCGAATAAATTCTTTATCGATGCGTCTTTTTTTACCGAGCTTATAATTATTTTCCACCTGACCGCTCTTAAATAATGAGACAGCAGCAAAGAAACTATCAGCACGCCAATCCAAAAAAACGACGCCCCTGACACTATTCCGAATACTTTATTCAAATCTACGCCGCGAAAGGCTATATATAAAAAGACTGCCGCTATCGACAGCGACAGCAGATATTGTATTGCGTTTTTAAGACTAAGCTTTTTCCTTTTATCTGAGGTCAACTACTGTACTTCCTTTGGGAGGTGTGAATGAAAATTTATTAACGTCAAACTTCTGATTAATTTTATATCCGCTGAATAACATCTCAATATTTTTCCCGTTTGAATTTATTACCAGCTTTTCTATCAAGTCATCTTTGTTCATCCAGATTTTAACGGACTTGAAATTCATTGCCGGTGTCTTTGCGGTAAGAACTAAAATCTGTTCACCGGCTTCTACAGCGGTTGAAACGACACATTGAGCGGGGTACGATTCAATAAATTTATCTATTGAAAAAACCGGCGGATTATCTTTGTCGTAATCGCTTATTACTACTTTGTTTTCTTTCTTGTTGTAGCTCCAATTTGTCGCTCCATCGGAAACAATAATAAGATTTTTTAGTTCAAGTCTTAATTTATTTTTCTTTTCAAAATAAAATTTGCCGGATAAATTTATTTTACCATCCGCTAACTGCTTAAAATCAGCCGTAATATTTTGAACGGAATCAAATTTTTTCTGAAGCGCTTTAAGCATTTCTCCGCCGCCGCTTTTAGCAAAAACTATTTGCGTAAAAAACATGCATAAGAGGACCGGGACAAAATATTTTTTCATAATTCAAATTATAAATTATTAGCGCGTGAAATTTATAAAATTTGTCCGACAAAGTAATATTAAAAAATAAATAAAGTGCCAAACTCATAAATAAATTTAAAATCTGATTTTCCAATCATTTATCATTTTAATAAATAAACTTTATTAAAATAATAAGAAGGAAATTCATCTTATTCATCACTTTATTAAAATTATAAGAAAAAATAGCTGATAATTCATTATTATTATTTGTGATCAGAACGATTTTGAGGGCATAATATTTGTGTAAATCATCTTGTAATTATTGAGTAACGAAACCACCGGGAAAGTATATTCCTTATTTTCTGAGAACTAATACGAGGCGATAGATATGGAAAGAAAATTTTTACTGTTTGTTTTTATCGGCATTTTAATAATCGGATCAAATGAAATATTTGGTCAATGGGTTAAAACAGTTCTGCCCAATCCTCCTTATGGTTTCGGCGCTTTACCCGGGAAAGTTACAGTCCTTACCACTCATGGCGCAAATCTTTACGCCGGTACGTTAGGAGGAAACATATATTTCTCCGCCGACAGCGGCGCTACGTGGGCGTATATCGACTCCGGGCTTACAACCGGCGATGTTAACGCGATTGCAGTTAATGATTCTGAAATTTTTGCCGGCGTTTACGGCAGCGGCATTTCCGGCAGTGCCTGGGGCGGACTGTTCAGATCAAAAAACAACGGTAAGACATGGACTCAGATTAAAGGATTAACCAACAACAACGTTTACTCCATCGTCTTCAAAGGAACAGATATTTTCGTATCAACCTGGGGAGCGGGTATTTTTCACTCTACAGACGACGGCGCTACATGGAATGCGGTTAATAACGGTATAACCAACTTATACATTCGTACCCTTTTTGTTTACAATAATTATATCTACGCCGGCTCGCAAGGAGACGGTGTATTCTTCACCAATAATAACGGCAGCGCTTGGGTTCAGCTTAATTCGGGGCTTACTAATTTGTACATATACCAGTTTGCCTCTAAAGGAACCACACTTTATATGGGTAATGACGCCGGGATTTTCAAATCAACCAACAGCGGCGGCACATGGGTAACTTCTGATTCCGGACTAACATCTTCTTTCATTCGCGCCTTTGAAGTTATCGATCCTAAAATACTTGTAGGCACTTCGGGCGAAGGCGTATTCCTTTCAGTTGATGACGGCGCTACATGGTCGCCGGTAGATACAGGCTTGACCGAACCATACATTTATGGATTTGCTAACCTTGGATCAACTGTGTATGCGGGTTCCTGGGACGGCGAAGTTTGGATCAGATCGATCAACGAAATTATTAAGACGATGAAGAAAACCACACAAACACAGCCGGTGGCAACAAATTATATTTTAGATCAGAACTATCCGAACCCATTTAATCCAAGTACAAATATTAGCTTTTCAATTCCGCAGAAAAGCACTGTTACGCTTAGAGTATATGATGCTCTCGGAAGAGTGGTTTCTACTTTGATCGACGGGCAGATAATGCAAAAGAATAATTACAATGTTTCATTCAATGCCGACAAACTTGCAAGCGGAGTTTATATCTACCAGCTTATTACAAACAATTTTGTCTCAACCAAGAAGATGATCTTAATGAAATGATGCGGTTAATTTAAGATACCAAGAGTTTTATGCTTTATTGATCGATTATCCCAAAACCTCTCCTCTGTATAAAGAGCCGTCACAAAGCGGCTCTTTTTTTATCTCCGCTTTTTCTATGTTATGATTGTCCTTTCTTCTTGAAATGTTGTGCAAAGCTTTCAACTGCACACCTAACGATATGATGGATTGGCTGCCGGATAAACCGGAAGAGAAAAACGAAAGCAATCCGCTTACCGCTTTATTCCGCGACAGCGGCTCTTCAATTGATCTTACCAATTTTGCATTCGGGCTGCCATACGACGCACTGCCGGAGTTTGCTAAAAAGGTTGATGAATTTAAAAAAGAAATTCTTGCTAAGGGATCAACTAAGGCGTGAAAAAAAAGACGGCAGATGAAAATGGAACTTACTCCATTGACCATCTGCCGTCATATATAGACTGAAATTTATTTACTTGTCGATTCTGTCGTATCGCCTTCCGCTACCTTGCCTGTTTTAAGCTCATCGCTTAGACGGGTTGCTTTGTAAAGGTCTTTAATAGCTTCCATCATTCCCGCGGAATGAACAGCGACAGTTCTGTTTGTCTCGGTAGTAAAAATAAAATTGCCCGGCAGACTTTCGATGTTGCCGTCGAATGCTAATCCTACTATTTGAGCTTTTTCATTTATTACAGGGCTGCCGGAGTTGCCGCCGATAATATCGTTGGTCGCAACAAAATCCATAGGAGTTTCAAGCTTAAAATCAGCCGGAGGATTCTGCCATTCTTTAGGCAAGTCGTAAGGATATTTTTTATCGAACGAATAATACCTGTTGTACAAGCCGTAGAAGGTTGTATACGGTGGAGCGATAGTTCCATTGTATGGATATCCTTTTACAACACCGTCGGAAATTCTTAAAGTGAAAGTCGCGTCCGGCGGAATTGAAGTTCCGTAAACATCAAACAAAGCCTTGCCTAATTCATTGGAATAAGTTGTTTCATCGGAGGTAATCGACGCAACTTTTTTCTGAAGCTCATCCTTCTTAGCCTTTGAATTAACAATAAAATAAATGAACGGATCCTGTGAATTTAGAATTCCGCTTGAATCTTTCTTGATCGCATCTTTCAATTTATCAATGCTTGTTAAAATTGAATTGCCGAGCATATAATCAACAGCTTCATAGCCTCTTCTTCCGGCGGTCATCTCTTTAACTGTTTCATCCGCGGTGCCAAGGTATCTAATCATTCTGTCAACCTGATATTTAAGCATTTCGCGGTCCATGTCTTTATCAAACTCAGCCGGAATTAAATCAGCTATCGTAGAATCAAGCTCGGTTCCTTTGTATTGCTCTAATCTTTTGTCTTCCGGAAGCTTTAATTGTTCCGCAAGTTTTACAACATTCTGGGCGATTATAAAATATTTAGAGCTAAGGAATGGATTGATAGACAGAGCGAAAAATTGATCTGAAACTTTTCTTAACTCAGTCTGAGTAGCCGCTATCTTATCCCATAGACCGCCGTATTGAGAATTCAATTTTGGATTTGCTTCAACCGCGTCTCTGAAGTTTTTTTCAAAGTCGATCTTCTTCTGCATTAAGATAGGATCGCGTAATCCTTTCAACATTCCTTCATAGGCTTTCTGTGAATTTGAAAATCCGAACAGCCTGTTTTGGAGTTCCGCTTTTCTATCGGGATGTTCTTCGATTACTTTAGAATAAACAGCGATAAGATCATTCAGCAAATCCAGCGTGCGCGGGTATTGAATGTCTCTCATATATTCAAGCTGGGCAACGGTTTTCAGGCGGTCGGTATGCCCGGGATTTCCCACGACAAAAACAGGTTCGCCAGGTTCAGCGCCTTCAGGGCTCCAGTGGAAATAATGTTCTGTTTTAAGCGGCTTGCCGTTCTCATATACTCTGAAGAAATTGCAGTCAAGGTCATATCGCGGATAAGTAAAGTTATCATAATCTCCTCCGAAATAGCCAAGCGAAGCTTCGGGAGAAAAGACTAATCTAACATCCGTATATCTTTTATATCCGTATAAAGAATACTTTCCGCCGTTAAAAAATTTAACTACCTGCATTCTTAGCTTGGTTGAATCTCCTTCAGTCTTTTCAATTTCGCTGATAGCTTTTTTCTCATCTGCTACTTTTTCTTCCGGTGTTTTGCCTGAATCAATGGCAGCCTGGATTTCGGAAGTTACGTCTTTAATCATAACCAACTGATCGACGTACAAGCCCGGAACGGGTCTTTCATCGGCTAAAGTTTTTGCGTAAAATCCATTATCGAATAGGTCCTCGCCTTTTTTGGTAACTTCTGCAACGCTTTCTCTACCGCAGTGATGATTGGTCATCACTAAGCCGTCGGAAGAAACAAACGACGCGGAACAATAATTTGCAAACCTTAGTGCGGACATGCGAACGTTATCAAGCCATTCATCGGAAGGACTAAAATTATATTCTTCCTTAAAATATGTTTTGGGAGGATAATCAAAAGTCCACATTTTACCGGTATCATATTTACCGGCTTTAACAGTATCGAGATTGAGCCAGCTGTAATTTCCCTGTGCAGATACATTTTCCTTCTGCGTTTGTACGGATGTTGAGCATCCTGCTATAAACAGGAATACGGCAGCCGCAAGGAAATTAATGAATGTAGTTTTGTTGTTTTTTTTCATCTGCCACCTATGATGTTTTTGATTGTTGAAGAGTTACAAATAAAATCGAATTCGGGGTGTGAATATTCAAAGGGAAAATAAAGGAAATGTTTGGAGTCAGCTTGCAGCCAAAGATCATAGCGAATAAACATATTTATTAGTTACTACAAAATAAGGCGAGAAAAATACTCTCTAATATTTCATTTAGCAATTAAGCCGTCAAAAAATAAAACCGCCTATCACTATTTAAAACAAGAGACAGCACTCCATTGCTGCTGAAGTACTTGATTTTTCTAAACAACTCAAAGCGTAATTATACAGTAACGGATGAAATTATTACCGTATAAAATTACATGTATGAGTCCGACTGATACAAAGGCTCAATTTCCCATTCGTCCTCAATTGTTCCGACACAGTGCGAACATTTGGGAACGCTGAAAACTACCTTTTCCTCGTTTGAACTCGCTCTAACAAAATTCAAAATTGTTTTGCAGCTTGAGCACTGAACAATGTGCGACGTAGTAGTCTTTGCGCTGCAATCCGGACAGATAAAACCCAAATCTCCCGGCGTTTCATCTGGATGAACCAGAAAAATCGAGTTGCATTTAGAGTTGTTGCATTTAGCGAAGTGCCATTTCACTGTATAATTAGTTCCGATATTTTGCTCCCTATAAAAATTTAACTTGGTAAACTTATAAAGTTGAAAAGTAAAAGTCCATTGAAAAATAATTCTCTTTTATTTTTTATCGTCAATTGCTTAAAGGGATAATTTTTATAATTTTGTCTTTTCAAAAATAGTCTTTTAATTTATCCCCTGAAATAGCCGGAATAATCTACGATAAATTTTTGAACGTGAAATTGTAAAATTACTATGGAGATATTTTATGAATAGAATAAATTGTTTTAAAGCCTACGATTTAAGAGGCAAGGTGCCATCGGAACTGAATACGGATTTAGCTTATAAAATCGGGATTGCTTATTCAAAATTAATCGGAGCCAGGAATATTATCGTCGGTCATGACGTTAGAAAATCTTCAGAGGAAATTTCCGAGGCTTTAATAAAAGGACTTAATGACAACGGCGTTAATGTAATCGATATTGGTCTTTGCGGAACAGAAATGATTTACTTTGCAACCCCTGCCTTTGATGCGGACGGCGGGATAATGATAACTGCAAGCCATAATCCACCCGAATATAACGGGATGAAATTCGTTAAGAAAGGTTCCGTGCCCGTCGGCTATGATTCAGGTCTTCAAGAAGTTGAAAAAATGATTTTACATAATGATCTGAGCATTTCCGCGAAGACCCGCGGTACGGTAAAAACTCAGGACATTATGGAAATGTTCATCAACAATCTTAAAAAGTTTTATAAGCCGGAAAATATTAATCCCTTCACTGTTGTTGTTAACGCGGGAAACGGCTGCGCAGGTCTTGCATTAAACGCTATCGAGAAATATTTGCCGATTAAAATGGTCAAAGTTTTTAATGAGCCTGACGCGGATTTTCCAAACGGAGTTCCTAACCCGCTCCTGCCGGAAAATAGAAAAGCGACTATCGATGCTGTATTATCCAATAAAGCAAACCTCGGAGTAGCATGGGACGGCGATTACGACCGGTGCTTTTTCTTTGACGAAAAAGGAAATTTTATTGAGGGATATTATATCGTTGGTCTTTTGGCGAAGTCGATCTTGAAAAATAATCCGGGAGAAAAAATTGTCCACGATCCGCGTCTTGTGTGGAACACGGTTGAAGTAGTAAAGAATAGCGGCGGGCAACCTGTTCTATCAAAAAGCGGACACGCGTTTATAAAACAAAAGATGCGTGAGGTAAATGCAATATACGGCGGAGAAATGTCCGCACATCATTATTTCAGAGACAACGCGTATTCCGACAGCGGAATGATACCGTTCCTGCTAACGCTTCAACTTATGTCCGAAGAAAATAAACCTCTTTCAAAGTTAGTTGAAGAAATGATTCACGCTTACCCATGTTCGGGAGAAATTAACTCTACAATAAATAATCCTGCCGGAAAGCTTGAAGAGATTGAAAAGAAATATTCAGACGGCAAAGTTGATCATCTCGACGGCGCAAGTGTTGAGTTTGACGATTGGCGGTTTAATTTAAGAATGTCAAACACAGAACCTATCATAAGATTAAACGTAGAAAGCCGCGGCAGCATTAAGTTAATGGAAGAAAAGACAGAGGAACTATTAAAACAAATTAGAAGCTAATCTTCTTCAGAACAGATAAAAGAATCTATAAATAAAAAAACCCAATCCCGATATTCTCAGGATTGGGTTTAATTTTTTATGAACTGTTTTTATATCTAAGTTAAACTATTCGTTCCGCTTTCGACATTCAACATTTCACACAAATTACTTCAACAGAATCATCTTCTTTACTGCATTGAAATTGCCGGCGTTCAAAGTATAGAAGTAAACACCGCTTGCTAATCTGCTTGCATTAAAGTTGATTTCATAGTTACCAGGATTTTGCTGGTTGTTTAACAATGTAGCAACTTCCTGTCCGAGCATGTTGTAAACCTTAATGGTTACAACTTGAGCTTTCGGAACACTATATTTAATTATAGTAGACGGGTTGAAAGGATTCGGATAATTCTGGCTTAGTGAGAATGTTTTTGGAAGTAAGTTATCTGCCTTCTTAATACCAGTTGGTAATGTAGCTACTGAATCCTGAGTTCCGAAAATGTAGTTCAATACAGTTGGTGTAGAAGGAGGATCCGTTTGAAGAGTCCAAGCATGGTTTACTCCAAAACCCATTTCATTGTCTAAATATGTGCTGCCGCTGTTGACAGTGTCTACGCCTGGATAATCGCAGCCAAATTTGAATTCAAAAGAACCAGCAGGGGTACCTTTAGGAAATTTTTGAGTAATTGACCAAACATCTGCAGAAACCTTGTGTAATACCTTGAATGTAGAAATAGTATCAACATAGGTAGGACCATCAACTGTATCTGAAACAGTCCAGGTTCCACCCCAATTACCAATTGGGGGAACACCACCCTTAATTCCGACAAAATTAATTTTTGTTGGGTCAATAGCTATTTTGTTATGAAAATCTACCGCAGTACCCATATAAACATTGAAAGTAATGTTTTCATCTCCAGTAATACTGCCAGCATAAATAATAAGCGAAGGTACAATTGGTCCAACAACCTGAGTATTTGTTGTGTCCGATACAAAATAATACCATCTATTACTACCCAACTCATATCCGCCGCCGTTACCAAAATTTGCATCCGGATATGCTTTGATCTTCCATGCAGTTGAATCTCCAACAGGTCCATAGAATGTTAAGGTTGTTGTAAATAAAGTTGGATCGATTATATCCTGCTGTAAAGTTCTATTACCGCTAAATGTAGTCGGATCAGGGCTCCAACCACCCCAATTGCTCAATCCCATAACAACAAGCGAATCCTTTGAAGGATCAAATTGTCCCGGGGCTGTACCGAGGTAGCTGCTCATATCTACTTTAAATTCAACTATATTTTTAACAGTAGCAATTAATGTGTCTTTTTGATCGCTAAAATTAACTATAGGAAGTGTCACTGAAGGAGAAGTAACAGTAAATGTTCTGTTACCGCCGCTCGCTGTATTTTCCCAGTTATCTGCGCCATTAATTACTTCAACGAATTTATAGTTAAAGGTTTTAGCCGCATCTGAGTCAGGGAAGCTAGCAGCTAAGATATATACAGAATCGCCTGTTGCCCGCGGCTGCATTAAAAAATGGTAGCCTGCCCAACCACCCTTATTAGCAGTATCTCCAGCATCGTACTGAAAATCACCGCGAATTACTACTGAATCTGTGGTAGCCCACAAGCTATGTCTGATCTGATACCCCATGTTTACCTGAAAAGTAACAGGTATTTGGGCAAACAGAGCAACACTAGCAAATGCGAACATTATTGTAAGCATTAGTTTTTTCATTTTGAACCTCTCGATTTTAATTAGTAGAAATTAGTTATTTATTTTTGACCTCTATAATCCGATTGATATTGATATCCTATTTATCGGGTCGAATATCCCGAAGTTTGTGTAACTGTAATCCACCTTCGTGTAAAACGATCCGAAATCATACTTAAGACCTACACCCGCTGACAAGCCTCCCTGTTCATTCTTCTTAAACAATGAGTAATATCCGCCGCGTATGTATAGTACCTTGCTCCAGTTCAGCTCACTTCCTAAATTCAAGTACGCTGACTGGTTGTTCGGATAAACCGCATCCGTGGCTATAGTCCAGCCCCACGTCTCTGTACTAACCATATCATAGCCCAAGCCTACCGTAAACACCAGTGGCAATGGCCATGAGTCAGTCTGCAAGTCGGCTGCTATTGTCTTATTGTTACCTGTATGTGCCGGGTCTATATCTCCCGGTGTTAGCAAATCCTGTCCGGCTAGCTGCATCTCCGTTCCGAAGTTCGATATATTCATCCCTATCCTTAGTCCTTGAAGCTGTGTGTAAAACAGCAAGCCTACATCCAGCGCAAAGGCGCTGGCTGACTCATTGGCTATCTTTTCATTGATATACTTTACCGTGCCTCCTACCGAAAATCTGTCCGTCAGGTTCCTCGAGTACGACAGCCCAAGGGCTATATCCGCAGCGCTCCAGTACTGTCCCGTGCCGTCAGGCTGACCCGTTGTGGTTATCTCTTCCTGTCCGTAATCAAGCTGGTTTATGCTCAATCCTACAGCATCATCTTCATCCAGCTGATAGCTCAGTCCGAACCAGCTTAGCTTTGTTCCGCCTATCCAGTTCGAAAAGCTTGCCGTAAACTCGTCTCTGCCTATCCTCGACAAGCCCGCCGCATTCCAGTACGCAGAGGTTACGTCATTTGCCGTTGCCGTAAAGGCGCCTCCCATGCCCGATGCTCTCGGTCCTACCGGGATCGTCAAGAAATCCGCTGCCGTTGTGCCTACCTTAGTCTGGCTGTACATCCTCTCCGTTCCTAACGTCATCAACAACATCACTATCATTATTATTGCTGCTTTAGCTGTTTTATTCATATTTTTAAGCTCCAATACTCTATGTATTTCCTCTTCCTTGCTGCTTCTTACTTATTATTACTTTATTATTGCTAATTTACCGATCTTCTTTGCGCTCGAGTTCGGCACCTCTACTACATAAAAATATACTCCGAAGGCTACATCTAGTCCTTCGCTGCTACGCAAGTCCCACGTGACTGACCCGTTGTTTATATCTCCGTTCTGCTCTAGTGTACGTACCAAGTCTCCGCTTGAGGTAAAGATCTTTATTGTACAACGCATAGGAAGGTTCGTGAACTCTATTATCCTTTGACCGCGGCCTCTTATTGTCGACGGCAACGACTGCTCGAATACATCTGTTACTACATACGGGTTCGGCACCGCCTTGATCTTATTTAACTGCGCTTGTATGCTGCCCGCGTCTGTTGTCGGACCTTTTGTCGTAAATGTAAATGAATCCTTCGCTGACAATGGCTTTGTAAAGTCTATCGTTAATGTGTCTCCTAATTGCGGGATGTTGGAAGAA
>Ga0187812_1000020_pt1 | contig 58368 bp, 46 predicted proteins | sample NC_S_2_FD_130582 | JGI IMG/M metagenome (GOLD analysis project Ga0187812, IMG submission 130582) | Wetland sediment microbial communities from Neuse River Estuary, North Carolina, USA - ASW-S_2 | ecosystem: Environmental > Aquatic > Freshwater > Wetlands > Sediment | place: USA: North Carolina...
GTATTTTATTTTCTTTGGAAGTAGTATCCGTCGGATCGGCTTTGGTTTTCATCTCAAAAATATTTCCAAGAGAAAAATTTATGCTTTGCTGTTCTCCTGAGCCAGGTCCCCCATAAACTTCCTGCTGGTATTTATTATATAAGATTGTTTGTCCATTAATATTTTTATAAGAACCGTAATAATTCCACATCGGCTTGGAGAAATCGGGCTGAAAATTATATGATATACTTGGCATAACAGTATGCCTAATTGCGCTGATCCCAAAAACGTCCGGCTGAAACATTCCGTAAAATCTTGTAGAAGCCGAAACACCCATGCTAAAAGTTCTAACAAAATTTATCTGATGAATTTCTTTTGAGATAACGGAATCACCGCCTCCCGAAGAAGATCCCGCATAAATTTCTTCAAGACGTTTGTTATACCAGTCCTCGGTATAGCTTACGCTTGGGGTAAGACTAATATATCCCACTTTGGGCGACGCGCTGAAACTTAACTGATGCTGGATTCCGCCATGAATACTTAAATCGCCGTTAGATTTATTTCTATCATTCTGGAATTGACCGGTATAATTAAAGCCGAGTAATTCATACCATTTTTGATCGTTAAAAATTCCTTTGCGTTTGAATGGATAAGTTTGCGGAACAGTAAAAGTTAAACTTGGTAATACTTCGGATATGTTTCCGGACTGCAAATCTTGAGTGCGACTGTAACTTAGTGAAAGACTATTGCCTGATTCGTCCCACGACTTGAATAATGTAGCATTAGAGACAATCTGGCTAAGCAGCTGCTGATTTAAATCTTGAACATTCTGCTGGAAATAATTTCCGGATGCGAATTGAATATTTGCATCAAGCCGCAGAGTTGGCGTAATTGTTTCGTTATGTCGCCATGCAATTGTCCAATCAATTCTTTTTTGATAGCCGGGATCTGTCGGGATTCCGTTAATAAAATCCGAATAACCGGCTTCAAGGCTTCCACTGTAATCGTATCTCTTCGCATATCTAAAACGAGTATCAAACTTATAACTTCCTCTGGTATAATAATCGCCTGTTAAGTTCCAATCCATATAATCATTAATTGCCCAAAAATATCCGAAGCGTGAAAAATAGTAGCCGTATGTCTGATCGTTTCCAAAAGCCGGAACTAAAATACCCGAACGCCTCCCCGATTCGATTGGAAAGACCGCAAACGGAACAGGGATAGGAAAGGGAACGCCTCCGAAGTAAAGCCAAATCCACTTAGCCACAATTTCTTTTTTCTGAATTACCTTCATTTCCGGTGAATAAAAAAAGTAATCCGGCGGCTTGGCATCGCATGTTGTATAAATTCCGTCTTTAATGAAGTAAGTATCTTTATCGACTTTTCTAATTTTTTCTCCGGTATAAAATGAGCCTTCTGTTTTAGTCGATGCAGCCGATATAAAACCCTGGTTGGTCTTAAAATTATATATCATAGTTTCACCGTCATAAACTTCACCTCCCTGAGTAAGCACAGGAGTATCTTTATATTTATTTGGAAGGGAATCGTTCGGAATGCCGTAAGCGTCGATATTGCTCGTTGTAAAATCAACAAATATTTTGGCGCTTTTAAGATCGGTATCTTTATATTTTAAATCGCTTTGTCCGTAAAGGTTCATTTTTTTTTGATTGACATAAAAGAATAACGAATCCGATGAGCTTGAATAAATAACAGAATCAACATCGAAACCTTTCTTTTTAGTAGTATCTTTTCCCGATAAAGTATCCTTGGGTATTGTGTTTAGTGAGTCTTTTGAAGAATAAAATACCCCGCTAAGGGTTAGAGAAAACCCGCATGAAATAATGAAAAGAGATATAAAAATTGAAAGAAGAAATTTCATATTGAAAGATATTCATTGCTGCAAAATTTTGAAATAAATCTATCTATAAAAAGCCAAAGCAGAAGCGCCTTTAATTCCCGCATCATTCTTTAGTTTTGCCGGAATTATTTTAATTCTTTTCCTCAACGACTTTAAAACCCTCTCTGAAATAGTTTCTTCAACACTCTGGAAAAGCGGAGAGCCGAAACCCGCAACACCTCCTCCTATTATAAATGTCCCAATGTCAAGACAATTTCCAACCGAAGCCAATGCAACGCCTAAATATTTCCCAAGATTCAAAACAACTTCTTTGGCATAAACGTCGCCTTGCTCAAGCGCTGCTTGAATAATTTTAGGAGTTATTAAACTTAAATCGTTATTTATTAAATCCAATATTTTGGATTGTTGATTATTTCCAAGTTCCGATTGTACTTTCTTAATCATGTACTGGTTTCCAAGATAAGTTTCAACACATCCATAAGAGCCGCAATTGCAGGGCTGCCCATTAAGGTCGATTGATATATGTCCAATTTCTCCAGCGGCTCCAAACTCTCCGCGAAATAATTTTTTGTTAAAAATAATCCCGCCGCCGACTCCCGTTCCTAACGTTACCATTACAAACGAATCATATTTTTTACCAGCTCCGAAAATCATTTCTCCAATCGCGGCGGCATTGGCATCGTTCTCAATTTTAACATCAAGGCTAAATTCTTTTCCAATTATTTTTCCAAGATTAACTTTTTCCCATCCGGGCAGGTTAGGAGGATTTTCGACAGTGCCTTTCTTTGTTGAAACTGTTCCAGGCGCTCCGATTCCTATTCCGTGAATAAATAATTTATTCTTATTTAAGACTTCGTTAATCCCTCTTTTAATTTGGCTGACAACCTTTTGAGGTCCGCCATCTGCATTGGTATTGAGGCTTGTTTTTTTGACAATCTTGCCGTCGCGAGAAACTATCCCGAACTTTATATTGGTCCCTCCGAGATCAACACCAACTGCATATTTTTCTTTTTGCGACATAGAAATTTCCTTATCGATTTTCAGTTTCAAATTAATTTGTAAAACTCATTCCTACTATTTTTAGCTGCCCCGGATAAGTAATATCTCCAATTGGTGTTGTAACTGTCGGCTGAGCATAGAGAGTAAACTTAGCCGATGTACCTTTTGTCCGGTTAATCGCGAGCGCAAGATTTACTAAATCTTCATAGTCTTTGTCTTTGAAAAATTTGAATAAATCTACATTCATTCTAATCGGAATTATCGTAGACTCACCTGTACCGGGGATTATTACAGGTTTATCAATGTTGCCTGAAATAGTTTGTTTGTCATCAATATATAAATTCCACGGAAAAGATTTTAATGTTATGTCGGTGCGTGCGTAACCGCCGGTTCCGTCATTCGGATTATATGCTTCAACATTTAAAATAAAGGTAAGAGGCATCGTTCTTCTTGCAACGGAAGCGGTTAATTTTATAACTTCAATAGAATTGAAATCCGACAAAGATTTTTTATTGTCAAGATTAACGCCGCTAAGTTCAATATTTTCAACGTTGCCAAGCTTAAATTTCAGTCTTGAGACATTAACAATTGTCTTGTACACACTGCAGCTTATACCGCTGAGAGATAAAAAGATTAATGTAAGCACGAACAGTTTTTTCATTTAATTAGTTTCAATGATTCTTCAATCTTCTGCATAATAATTTCTGCGACTTTTAAAGCACGCAAACCGTCTTCGCCTGATACTTTCGGCTTTTGATGTTTCAAAACGGAGTTAACAAAAAGTTCAAGTTCATATTTTAACGCATTAATTTCCTTTATCTCCGGCTGTTCGTAGACAATTCTTTTTTTCTTATCGCCGATGCCAATTTCACCAAAAGATATAAATGATGAGTCAACTTTTTCATCAACTGGAGTCAAGCGAAAAACTTCAGATACGCCGGTAATAAAGTCCAGTGATAAATAATTATCTCTCTGAAAAATTCTCATCTTTCTCATTTTCTTTTGAGAAATTCTGCTCGCTGTTACGTTAGCAACCGCTCCGTTTTCAAATTGAAGACGCGCGTTTGCAATATCAATTGTGTCTGAGACCACCGCTACTCCACTCGCATCCACATGTTTTACATTACTGTTAACAAGGCTCAGGATTATGTCGATGTCATGGATCATCAAATCTAATACAACAGCCACGTCGGTTCCACGCGGATTAAACTGGGCAAGTCTGTCCGTCTGTATAAACATCGGCTCAATGATATATTTATCTAATGACACAAGCGCCGGATTAAATCGCTCGATATGCCCGACCTGTAAATTCAAATTTTTATCTTCAGACAGCTTTACAATTTCTTCCGCTTCTTTGATTGTTGTAGTGATCGGTTTCTCTACAAATACATGTTTGCCGTTTAAGAGAGATTTTTTAACGAGCTCATAGTGGGCACTTGTTGTAGCTGCCACTGAGACAGCATCAACCGCGTTAAAAAGTTCTTCAACTTCTTTAAACACTTTTGTGTTGAATTCTTTTCCTACCATTTCTGCTTGTGGAATATTTGAGTCGTAAATTCCAACAAGTTCGCAACCGGCAATGTCACAGTACATCTTCGTGTGAAGCTTTCCAAGATGTCCCGTTCCAATTACTCCAATTTTTAATTTATCCATTTATTTTCCTCAATTAGAGATTGAATATTTCGACGCATTTAATTGAAGAATAAGGAACAAATATTTTAATGTGTTCTTTTTCCCTCACAGTTTCTAACAATAAACCGTCATCAAACGGCTCTACAAGCTTGCCGGTCTTAAAAACGATTTCATAAATCGTCGTGTCGGATTTTTGATCCAGCGTTAAGCCGTAGTTTTCGTGCATTGTAATATTCAATGTTTGACCGATATATTTTTTCCAATCTAATTTCATAATTTATTTCTCTTGTAATATTTTATTTAAATTTTGTTCAAAACTATTTGCATCATCACAGTGATAATATTCTCTTATAAACTGTCTTGCTAAAATTTTATCGCCTGAATGAAAATAATTGATATAGCCCGCCGATACCGCCGCTTTAACAAGGTTAGTTGAATTGCAGTCCGGTTTTTTGTTTTCATAAAAGTTGTCTAAGAAGTCAATAATATTTTCGTTTTCTTTTACAAATATTTTATAAAGGTCATCATTTATTAAATAGAGCTGTCCGTTTTCATACTTCCAGCAATTTATAGGTAAAAAAATGTTATCGTAATCTATATTTAAAGAATCAAGATACGGATTGCCGGAAACAATTATTGTTCCGCCCGCTTCGTCGGATTTAGTTTCATATGGTTCAACGAGCCCGGAAAAAATTGAATCAGCTAAATACAGTGAGTCAACTGTGTTAAAAATATAAAGAGTATAATATGTTTTTCCGGAATCGACAAAAGAATCACTGACTAATAGCTCATCGATGCCGTCAGCGTCAAGGTCCATCGTAAAATCTTGAGGAGCATTAAAATGTTTCGTAAAAATAACTTTATTATTCTTGTCAAATTCGTTCAGATTAGAACCAACAATTTTTACTGAGAAGTTATCGTAACGAAATAATTTGCTTTGTGCAAAATCGCTTGCAGCCATTATCAGGGATGAAAGCAAAAGCAAAAATATAGCACGCATATTTTATAAATTACCCAAAATTATATTGCAATATAGATTATTCTTTTAAATTTATCATTATTATCCGGAGCATAGTTTTCACAAAGCAGGCTGCTCATGCGTTAAACAATGAATAGTTCCCAACCCCCATACCAAATCGACCGAATGAATACCGACAACCGGTCTGCCGTGAAAAACTTCAGATAAAATACCGAGCGCAGTTTTGTCATTCGGATCGTTAAAAGTTGGAACTAAAACAGCCGCATTAGAAATATAAAAATTAGCATAACTTGCCGGCAGCCTCTGTCCTTTAAATATTACAGGTGAAGGCATTGGTAGTTCAACGACATTTAGCTTAGCACCGTCTTCAAGCTTCATTGACTGAAGCCTTTCTCTATTTTCATTAAGTAAATTATAATTTTCGTCAGCCGGATTTTTTTCTTGAACTACAACAACGGTATTTCCATTAACAAATCTGCAAAGGTCGTCAACATGACCGTGAGTATCATCGCCTGAAATTCCTTTGCCGAGCCACAATACATTCTTTATTCCTAAGTAAGTATAAAATAATTCTTCGTAGTCGTTTTTAGTGAACGAAGGATTTCTAACCTGCTTCAGCGGATCGAGCAAACATTCTTCCGTAGTTATTAATGTTCCCCTGCCGTTTATATCAATGCTTCCGCCTTCAAGCACTACGTGACGAGTTTTGTGTACCGGAATAATCTTTTTAATTCCTAATTTCTGTGAAATGAATGATGGAAACTTCGCATCCTTTTTATAATTAGAATATTTTGCCCACGCATTAAATCCAAAGTTTATAAGAGCAATATCATTATTGTTCTTTACAAACGCTGGACCTGAATCGCGCATCCACCCGCGGTCCGTAGGAAGAATAAAAAAATCCACCTTGTCTTTTTCAACTCCTGCCGAATCTAAAACTCTCATCGCTTTTAATTTATGCGAAGCTGATTCCACAACAATTCTCACCTGTTCGCCGGCCGAAATTTTTTTAACTATTTCAGCGTAAACCCACGGGATTGGAGTCATCTTCCCGGGCCAATCATATTTATTATGAGGCCATCCGATCCACGTAGCTTCGTGCTTTTCCCATTCAGCGGGAAGAAAATATTTTAACGATGAAGGCACTTTAATATTTTCCTGCATTTATTTTCCGTCCAGAAATCTTTTTTCAATTTTATCATAAGCGTCAATTCTTCTATCTCTTAAAAAAGGCCAGTTTTGCCTGATGTATTCAATTCTATTTAAATCAACATCTGCAAAAATTATTTCTTCCTTATCTGATGACGCCTGAGCAATAATTTTTCCCTGCGGGTCAGCAATAAATGAAGAGCCCCAAAACTCTATGCCCGCAGAAGAAGCATTTAGTTGTTCCAAGCCTACCCGGTTTACAGCAGCGACATAAACTCCATTAGCTATTGCATGTCCTCGTTGGATAGTTTGCCATGATTCAAACTGTGCTTTGCCGTGTTCTGCTTTCTCGTGAGGATGCCATCCGATAGCAGTCGGATAAAATAAAATATTTGCGCCCATTAATGCCGTAATGCGAGCAGCTTCGGGATACCATTGATCCCAGCATATTAAAGTGCCAATATTTCCGGCAGAAGTTTTAAAGGATTTGAAACCTAAATCTCCCGGCGCAAAATAATATTTTTCATAGAATGCCGGATCATCAGGAATGTGCATCTTCCTATAATGACCGCAGACTTCGCCGGACTCATCTATTACCACCAGGCTGTTATGATAAACCCCCGCAGCTCTCTTTTCAAATAAAGGAACAATAATTATCACTTCCCTTTTTTTAGCGATGCCGCTTACAGATTTAGTCGTTGGACCGGGAATGTTTTCTGCCAATTCAAAATTTTTGATATCTTCTTGCTGGCAGAAATATCTTGATCGAAAAAGCTCGGGCAGGCAAATGACATCAGCGCCGCCGTCAGCGGCTTTCTCAATCATATCAACCGCTTTATTCAGATTTAGATTTACATCATCTGACATACTCATCTGGATTAAAGCTATTTTAAATTTTTCAGGCTGATCTTTTACTGTCATAACATTCTCTCGTTTAGAATATAAAATACATTCATAAAATTATTTTGTAGAAACAGGATTTCCCTTTTCATCATATTCTTTTGAGCTCTGAAGCTTACCGGCAATATAATATTCATCTTTCATTAACTTTCCATCGGGGAAAAAATATTTTGTATCGCCGTCCAATTTACCTTCCCAGTAATTTTCAATCTGCTTCAGAGAGCCGTAACGGTAATAAGTTTTTTTAGATCCGTTAATAATGCCGTCTTTATAGGGAGTCTCTGAAAGTAGAGTGCCGTTATCATAGAAAGTTTTATACACACTGTCGGGCTTGCCCCACTTTGTAAAATACCAAGATTCCATTTGACCGTTAGGATAATACGTTATTATAATGCCATTCTGCTGATTGGAGTCGTAATTTTCTTCCGACTTAAGCGCCCCGTTTTCATAATAACTTCTTACAATACCCTGCTTGACGCCATTTATATAATCGACGGAAGATTGAATGATTCCGCCCTGGTAAAATGTATAAGCATTTCCCCAAAGGCTGTCATTCTTATAGCGCCATTCATCTTTCAAAAAGCCGGAGTCGTAATAGTCGCTTGAAACTCCTTCTCGTTTGCCGTCTTTATACATAATTTTTTCTTTAAGCGTTCCATTTGGATAATAATCTATAGTATTATTTTCGGTTGATTGCAGCTTGCCCATGATGTCATATTTTACGCGGTGGACCAATTCTCCGTTAACGTAATTATCTTTTACTCTAATATTTCCCGCAAGGTCATACATCTTTACTTCACCTTCAAGGTGATCGTTTTTATAGTTTGCGGTAAGAGAGACAGCGCCGTTATCGAAATATAAAATTGTCGGTCCTTCGCGCAAGCCGTTAAGATAAGTTTTTTCAACTTCTACTTTGCCGTTTTTAAAATATGTTTTACAAATGCCATCCAGCTCGTTATCAACATAATTCCAGTCGCCTTCCAACTCACCGGTCTTATAATAAGTATGAGTAACGCCTTCCAATTTACCGTGCACATAGTTTTGGACCGACCATAATTCGCCGGTTTCATAATACCATTTGGAGGTATCTTCTTTAAGTCCGTTGCGGTAATTCCAAGCGATGCTGAGAATGCCGTTTTCAAAATACCAGTATTGAATTCCTTCCTCTTTACCGTTAATAAAATTCCATTTTTTCCAGAGATGACCGTCGGGGTAATATTCATTGTATGCGCCGTTTAAAGAACCGTTGACGTAATTGCCTTCTGTTTTCAAAGTGCCGTCAGGATAAAATGTTTTTTTTACTTCCGGGTTTCCCGCTGTTTGCGCAAACAGATTACAGGAGGTTAGCAACAAGAATAAAAATAAAATATATTTGTGCATCAATTTGTATTGATAGGAATAATTTCTAAATTAATTTCAAATTTTTCTATACAAAGTTAAAACATATTTTACTTCTATGAAATCGGCTTCGACAATTTGCATAACTGTTTGCGCGGAGAATTCAAACTTAATTTTATAAAAGAAGACTGACATTTATGCCCCATCGCCATAATCTTAATAATGGAATCCAGAAGAATCTTACAATATCAATCATTCTAAATTTTCTGATTTCTGTAATTGAGTTTACCGCGGGAATCTTTAGCAATAGTTTAGCGCTTGTTTCGGACGCGCTGCATAATTTCAGCGACATGTTCTCATTGGTGCTTAGTCTTGCGGCAGTCCGAATGTCTAAATGGAAAGCAAACCCGGTAAAATCTTACGGATACATTAGAGCCGAAATAATAGCGGCGTTCATAAATTCAATTGCGCTTGTAGTAGTTGGGATTTATATTTTTTACGAAGCCGCTCATAAGATATTCGTACCGGAGCAGGTCGCAGGCAAAACGATAATTATTGTCGCGTCGTTTACATTCATCGCAAATATCTTTTCAACATTGCTTCTTCATAAACATTCCGGTGAAAACCTTAACGCAAAAAGCGCGTACTTACACCTGCTGTTCGATTGTATAAACTCCCTGCTTGTTGTAGCTGCCGGAATATTTATCTGGCTATACAACTGGACAATACTCGATCCTATATTTTCAATTGTAATAGGAATATTTATTATTAAAAGCGGATGGAATCTAATACTGGAGACAGTAAATATTTTAAACGAAGGAACGCCGAAAGAAATCAATTCTGAGGAAGTGACAAGATTCATCGCAGAATTTCCGGACGTAAAAGAAGTACACCACGTTCACATCTGGAGCTTGTCGTCGACATTTATCGCATTGTCGGCGCATGTTGTAGTTGAAGACCAATTATTAAGCAAAGGATATTTAATTACACACAGACTTGAAAAAGCGCTTGAAGAAAAATTCGGCATCGGGCATCCCACGATACAATTAGAAGCCTATATGGATAAAGATCAAAAAGACGTAATTAAAATTTCATAGAAACTTTAAGTGTGTCACAAAACTCCGTTTTGAAAATTGATTCCTATTCGTTTAATTTGAAGCCGGAGTAAATCAACTTTAAGGTTACCATGAAAAATAAAAAGTTCGTCATAATAGACGCGATGGCAATTGCCTACAGGGCTTATTTCGCTTTTATAAGCAGACCTCTTGTTTCATCAAAGGGCGAACCCACTTCAGCGGTGTACGGGTTTATCAATCAGCTTATAAAAATACTTGAGGACACTAAGCCGGATTATATTGCTGTGGCATTCGACTCAAAGGAAAAAACTTTCAGGCATGATAAGTATGAAAATTATAAATCATCACGTGACGCAATGCCTGACGATATGATCCCGCAGATCGGTCGCATTAAAGAAATTATAGAGACTTTGAGAATCCCGATCTACATTATGCCGAAATACGAAGCCGATGATATTATCGGAACCGCGGTGAAGAAAGCGGAAAAGAAAGGGTTGGAATCTTTCGTCATTACACCGGATAAAGATTACAACCAGATGGTTACTGAAAGAGTAAAAGTAATAAAGCCTGGGAAAACCACAGAGGAAAATGTTTTATATGATGTGGCGAAAATAAAAGAAGAGTTCGGATTCGAGCCGAAGCAGATGATCGACTACCTTGCGCTGATCGGCGACTCTTCAGATGATATTCCCGGAGTTAAAGGAATTGGTCCGAAAGGCGCAATACCGCTTATTCAGAAGTTCGGCTCTGTTGAAGAAATCTATAAGCACATTGATGAAATCGACAAAGCCGGAATCAAAACAAAGCTGACAGAAGGAAAAGAGAACGCTATTATCTCTAAAGACCTCGCTACAATTCACTGCGAAGTTCCTATTGAAATAAATTTTGATGACGCTAAATTTGAAAAGCCGGATTTCGACAAGCTTAGAAAAATATTTATCGATCTTGAATTTAAAACTCTTTACAGCAGGCTTCTAAACTTTTACGGCAGCAGCGATCAGCAGGAACAAATACAGGATACCAAAGAGCCTGATGTTTCTTCGTTTGACAGCTCAAAGACAAAATATAAACTAATCGCAGATTCTAAAGGCGCTAAAGAATTATTTGAGAAGCTGAAAAAAGTTAAACTGTTTGTGTTTGATACCGAAACAGATTCTTTGGATACTCTAAATCTTCATTTAGCCGGAGTTTCATTTTCCACTAAGCCCGGCGAAGGATATTTTATAACGATAAATCCGTTTAAAGATAAAAAAGATTTGTTCAGCAAAGATTTAAATGACCGCCTTCATATTGATGAGTTTATAAAAATATATAAGCCTTTGTTCGCGGATAAATCCATAAAGAAAGTTTGTCAAAACGGTAAGTATGATATCGGAGTTCTTAGAAGCTATGGAATTGAAGTGAATAATTTTTATTTCGATACCATGCTCGCAAGCTATGTTATCGATCCCGATCAAAAGCACGGCATGGATGAACTATCGCAGAAATACATAAACTATAAACCGATTCCTCTTTCCGATTTAATCGGCGCGAAAAAAGATCCGACAAAGATTTTTGATGTTGAGCCTGCTGATCTTTGCAATTATTCTGCTGAAGACGCTGATGTTACTTTCCGCCTTTATGAAATCTTAAGCAAGGAAGTAGAAAAAAATAATTTAACCAAGCTTGCTTACGATGTTGAGTTTCCACTCGTGCCAGTTCTTGAAGACATGGAACGTGAAGGAATAAGAGTTGATAAGTTAGTTCTAAATACTTTAAGCAGAGATTTAGAAATATTGCTTGATAATTACACGAAAAAGATTTTTGAATCAGCCGGAGAGAATTTTAATATCAACTCGCCGCAGCAATTGCAAAAGATTTTATTTGATAAGCTTGGTCTTCAAAAAGGCAAGAAGACAAAGACAGGATTTTCAACAGACGCGCGTTCGCTTGAATACCTAAGAGGCGAGCATGAAATCATTGATATAATTTTAGACTACAGGCAAGTATCAAAATTAAAATCAACTTACACCGATTCGCTTCCGGGATTGATAAATCCAAGCACCGGAAGAATTCACACTGACTTTAATCAAACAGTTGCGGCAACAGGAAGACTATCGAGCAACAATCCGAACCTTCAAAATATTCCCGTAAGAACAGAAATGGGAAAAGAAATCCGGAAGGCTTTTATACCAAGAGATAAGAACCACTTAATTTTAAGCGCGGATTACAGTCAAATTGAATTAAGAATTATGGCGAGCATCTGCGGCGATGAAGGATTGACGAAAGCTTTCAAAAACGGTGAAGACATTCACAGAAGCACTGCAGCGCTTGTATTCATGGTTAAGCCTTCGGAAGTCACTCCGGACATGAGACGGAAAGCCAAAGAAGTTAACTTCGGGATTTTATACGGCATCGGTCCGTTTGGTTTAAAGACACGATTAGGCGTTACACAATCTCACGCGAAAGAAATTATTGAAACTTACTTTAGCACTTTCAAGCGGGTAAAAAACTTTATGGATGACTCAGTGCTTAAAGCAAGAGAAAAAGGTTACGCGGAAACATTGCTCGGGCGCAGAAGATTTTTACGGAATATTAACAGCAATAACCGCGTTGTCAGACAGTTTGAAGAAAGAGTCGCTATTAACATGCCTATTCAAGGAACTGCGGCAGATATGATAAAGCTAGCGATGATTAATATTCATAATGAACTAAAAAAACGAAAAGCAAAAACCAAAATGGTTCTTCAAGTACATGACGAACTTTTATTTGACGCTCACAAAGATGAAGTAGAAGAGTTGACGCCTCTGATAAAGGAGTTAATGGAAAATTCTCTGCCGATGAAAGTTCCAATATTGGTTGAAACAGGCACAGGCAATAACTGGCTTGACGCGCATTAAAAACCTTAAGTTCAAGATTAAGAGAATTTTTTTGGGAAAGAATGACAGAAATAAATAAGGATAAAATAAAAAAAGTATTGTGTATTAAGCCGCGCGGGATCGGAGATATTGTTCTTTCTACAATAGTCCTTGAAAATTTAGCCTCATACTTCCCTTATGCCAAGATTGATTATCTTGTTGAAGACTTTGCAAAAGACTCTCTACGGAATAATCCCTTTGTAAATAAAATTCTAACGATGCGCAACAAAGAATTTTCCTTAAAGGTCGCAAGAAGAATACGTAAAGAAAAATATGATTTAGTTTTAGACTTATGGTCTAATCCGCGAAGCGCGCAAATTACTTTTTTTTCAGGAGCCAAACATAGAGTCGGCTTTTCTTATAGAGGAAGAAGATATGCGTATAATCTTTTAGCGTCTTCAAGCCGTGGAGATCATCATTCCGCAGAACATAACCTTGAATTGTTAAAGCCGATAAATGTCCCGGTAACTTCAAAACGAATTCATTATTACGTTTCAGAAAAGGAAAATGATTCCGGGAAAAAATTTATTCAAGATCATTTCAGTGCCGGTGATATAATTATTGGAATAATTCCCTCAGGAGGCTGGGCGTCTAAAAGATGCGACGCAAGCAAATGGGTAAGCGTTTGTGAAAATATTTTTACTTCGTTTGATAAAATAAAATTTCTAATACTCTGGGGACCTGGTGACGAAAATGACGCCGAGTTTATCAAAGCACGTTTAGGAGAAAAATCCGTATTAGCGCCGGAAACAGATGTCTCTTCATTATCAGGATTAATAAAGAATTGCACGCTGGTTATTGCTAATGACAGCGGTCCCATGCATATTTCAGCGGCATTAGGAATTCCTACACTCGGTTTATTCGGTCCTACTAATCCTAATATGCACGGACCTTATTCTTCAAAATCAGATTATGTTATCAAGGAAGATTTGTTCTGCATAATTTGCAATTTGCAGCGATGCCCATACAAGCATGAATGCTTCCTTGATTTACCGGTTGAAAATATTCTTATAAAGATAGAATCATTATTCGCAAAGAATAATATTGAAGTAAAGAAAAAATGAAAAAGATAGAAATATTTTTCCGTAAGCTGTTAATAAATATTTTACTCAGTTTTCGTTTTGAGGCAAAACCAAATAAAGGAAATTATTTGTCGGAAGATTCAAAGATTTTGTTCATTCGTTTGAACAGGATTGGCGATGCTCTTGTTATTACTCCGCTGCTTCATGAAATAAGGAAAGCGGTGAAAGGAAAAATTTTTCTGCTTGTAGATAGAAAGAACTATTTTGTTTTTGATAATAATAACGATGTTGACCAGATAATAATATTTGAAAAAGGGATTAAGGGAATTTTCAATGTGCTTCGGCTTATTAAAGAAAATAAAATAGAAACAGTTGTAGACTTGCATGATGATGTTTCGACAACTGTAACTTTTCTCTTAGCCTTCGCAAAGTCATCAAATAAATTGGGATTGGATAAAGAGAATAGAAAAGTCTACACATCAACAATACCCCGCATGGATCCGCAACGGTTTCATATAATCGAAAGAATGATGTCAATCGGGAAATTTTTTCAATTGAGCTATTCAAAAGATGACTTGAATATTAAATACAAACCTGGCTTAGAATCAGAAAAAAACGTACAGTGTTTTTTGGAAGAAAATAATTTGCAAGGAAAGTTTCTTGCCGGGATTAATATTTCTGCCGGCAGCGACGCCCGCTTTTGGGGAATAGAAAATTATAAAAAGCTTTTAACATTCTTTTCCGGCTTGGATATGAATGTACTTCTTATTACATCGCCGCGAGATTTGGAACGAGCAAAGGAAATTTCAAATAATAAAATAAATATTTATTATTCAGATAGTTTTGATGAATTTGCCGCAGCTATATCTAAGCTTGATTTTTTATTTACACCGGATACTGCCGCAGTTCATTTAGCTTCGGCTTTTAGAGTTCCTGTGTTTGGTTTATACGTAAAATATAAGACCAACGATATGATCTGGTCTCCATACTGTTCGAAATTTGAATACGTAATTACCGAAGAGCAGACTTTAAAGAATATAAAGTTTGAAGAAGTAAAAAATAAATTAGATCCATTTATTAAAAGCATTCTTTTACAAAATGTCCATCAATAACTCAGTAAATCCTTTTTCATTGGCAAGAAGAATAAATCGTCCGTTAATTTTAGACGGCGCAATGGGAAGTATGCTTCAAAAAAAGGGATTAAAAAGCAGCGGCTCTATGTGGATGTCTATGGCGAATGTAACCGATGCTGATATAGTTTATAATATTCACAAAGAATACATCTCAGCCGGTGCTGACATAATTACGACAAATACTTTCAGAACCAATCCTGAGGCTGTAAAAAATTTTGCCGTGAATATAAAAGTAAATACATTAGTTAAGCAGGCTGTCACGTTAGCAGTTAGCGCGTCAGAAGAACTCCCTATTTTTATTGCCGGCTCAAACGCGCCTGCTGAAGATTGTTATCAAAAAGAGAGAAAACTATCTTTTAGAAAAATAGAATACAATCATCAAAAGCATATTAATTTACTCATGGAAAACGGCTGTCACTTTATACTTAACGAGACACAAAGCCATCTTGATGAAATAAAATTAATATGTAAATACTGTTCGCAGAAAAAAATTCCGTATATAATAAGTATTTTTGTTGATGAGAATTTAAATTTACTTTCCGGAGAAAATTTACTTGAAGCTATTAAAGTTGCAATTGATTATTCTCCTCTCGCGCTGGGTATAAATTGTATAAAACCGGAAACTTTTTTAAAATTCTATAAAACAAATAAACTTGATTTTAACTGGGGAGTATATTTAAATGCTGGAAGAGGCTCTTTTACAGAAGAAAAAATTATAACCGGACTTTCCCCGGAAGATTACGCTGTGACAATAAAAAAAGCTTTAACAAAGTCGCCTTCATTTGTCGGCGGATGCTGCGGCACAACTCCAGCTCATATTAGAGCAATTAAGAAAGTGATAGATGGAAAAAATTGAAATAAATTCACCCGCAAAAATTAATTTTGGATTAAACATAGTTGAAAGAAGACACGATGGATACCATAATATCGAAACTATTTTTTATCCCATCAAACTGTGCGACAAAATAGTATTTCATAAATCCGACTCAGATTTATTTACGTGCAACGACAAAGTCCTTGCGTTAGAGAAAGACAATTTAATTCTGAAAGCTAAAAGACTTATTGAAAAACATTTTAATAAGAAATTTAATCTTGATATTAATCTAATTAAGAATATACCTACAGGAGCTGGAATGGGCGGCGGCAGTTCCGATGCCGCATCAACTTTACATGCAGTTAATTTGTTGTTCGATCTCGATTTATCTAAAAATGATTTAAACAATTTCGCTATGCAGATTGGCTCTGATGTATCTTTTTTCCTTGATCCAAGACCAAGCTTCGCAACAAGCCGCGGAGAAAAATTAACTGTAATAGATTTTTCAATTAATTTTCCAATATTAATTGTAAACCCTGGAATTCATATTTCTACTAAATGGGCGTACTCTTATATATGGGCTAAAGTTCCGGCTAACCCTTTACATGATTTTGTAAATTACGAGCTTGATTTCGATAAACTTAAGCAAGTTGTTACGAATGACTTTGAATATCCAGTCTTTAAGAAATTTCCGGAAGTGAAATTGATTAAAGAAAAGATGTATGACTTTGGCGCAGTTTTTTCTTTAATGACAGGCAGCGGCTCAACCGTATTTGGAATTTTTGAAGATGAGGAAAAGGCAAGAACAGCGATGAATTTTTTCAGCAAAAATTATTTTACATTTTTGAATTCCAATTAGCAGCTGCTTAAAAAATTCTATATTCTAAATTTTGAATCATATTCACTTAACAGCAGGTTCCAAATATTCAATAATGTTTCTGCTTGCATTAAGACGTACGTTTATGCCAAACGGAACTGTGATATTGTCTTTTACATGCCCGTGTCTGAAATTATAAATTACAGGCACTTTTAGCTCAGAAAAATAATCTTCAATTACCTCTCCTAAAGTTAAACTATTTTTGGTAGGATCTTTTTCATTGCAATCTATAAATGCTCCTAATACAGCACCGTTTAGTTGACTTAAGATTTTGGAAAGTTTAAGCTGGTTAAGCATTCTATCAATTCTATATGGAGCCTCACCTATCTCTTCGAGTAATAATATTTTCCCTTTCATATCCGGAAGAAATTTTGTTCCGACTAAAGAAGTAAACACCGCTAAATTGCCGCCGAGAATTCTTCCCTTCTTATCACCTTTATTTAGTTGAAACAATTTTTCATCGTGCGGCATTTTAATTTTTCCGAAACTTTTATTGGAGGTAACAGCCGTCCAGAAATTTTCCTCCAAAGAAGGATCCATATCCTTATTGAAATCAATAGCGACCATCGGACCTGCAAATGTTACTAATCCAACTTTATTAAAAATAGCTAATTGCAAAGCAGTAATGTCACTATAGCCGACAAATATTTTAGGATTTTTTCTAATTAAATTATAATCAATTTTATCCAAAAGCCTTGCTGAACCGTAGCCGCCGCGTATTGTAAAAATTGCTTTTACATTTTTCTTCTTAAACATATAATGAAGATCATCCAATCTTTCCTCATTGCTTCCCGCCAGATAGCCGTGAAGCTTCCCCACATTTTTTCCAACCTCAACTCTGTATCCTAATTTTTCAAAATAACGTACGCCTGACTCGACTTTTGATAAATCATCCGGTGAAGATGCCGGAGATATTATTCCAATTAAGTCGCCTTTTATTAACCTTTTTGGCTTTAAGATTTTCATAACTGTAAACCTTTGTTTTTGTTGGACAATTTAAATTAAGAAATGCTATATTAGTAAACAATGTTTTGAAGCTATAAATTTATAAAATTTAACAGGTTAGTTATGAATAATAAGGAATTAGCGAAAAAAGCAACTAAAATAAAATTGGTTTTAACAGACAATGACGGAGTCCTTACTGATACCGGTGTTTATTATTCTGAAAAAGGGGAAGAGTTAAAAAGGTTCTCCATTCGGGATGGAATGGGAGTTGAACGATTAAGAGACTTGGTGATGATTCCAACGGGAATTATTACAGGCGAACTTTCAGGTACCGTAAAAAAACGTGCTGAAAAGCTTCAAATTACAGAATTGTACCTCGGTATAAAAGAAAAACATAAAATATTTCGAGATATTCTTGCCAAGAATAAACTAAAACCTGAAAACATAGCTTTTATAGGAGATGATATGAACGATTATGAGTTATTAAAGCTTGTCGGGTTTTCTGCCGCTCCTTCGGATGCAATTGAAGAAATAAAAAAAATAGTTGATTATGTCTGTACCAATAAAGGCGGCAACGGCGCATTTAGAGAATTTGCCGAACTAATTATAAAATTAAATTTAAAATAATTTCCTTCACGAGCATCCGGCACCAAACAATCTGCATACACTTACAATATACAACATATATTTTCCTAATATTTTTACTAATTTTTATTATTAAGCACATACACTGTATTATTATTCATTTTGCTGTTGACATAAATTCTCCGTTTTTATACATTAGTCCCTAAATTTTCATAAAAGAATATTTATACAAAGGTATATGTTTCATGATTTCAGTTGGAATAGTCGGAGGCAGTGGTTATACTGGCAAAAAGTTAATAGAATTTTGCAATATTCATCCTCAAATTGATGAATTCAAAGTTTATGGCAATTCATCTTCTGGGAAAAAACTCTTAGATCTTTTCCCGGAGTTTAACAATATTATTCAAGATGATGAAATTGCAAGCATTGATTATCTTGGCAATCACGATTTATATTTTATCGCACTTCCTCACGGCGAAGCTTTAAATTACGTACCTCAGTTAATTGCTGAAGGTAAAAAAGTTATTGATCTTGGCGGCGATTACAGGCTTGATTCGCAAGACGAGTATGAAACTTGGTATGGCAAAAAACATAATTCCGCTCAGCTTTTAAGCTCAAAAATTTATGGACTCGCAGATTATCAAGCCCAGGATTATTCAACTTCAAATTTAATTGCGAACCCAGGTTGTTATCCCACCGCGACGCTTCTCGCGCTTCTTCCTTTTGCAGATGCTTTCGCGGATGAAATTCTTACTGCAAGTACGGTTGCCTACTCCGGAACGAGCGGCGCCGGGAAAACTCCAAAGCAGGAATTATTACTTTCAGAAATGGATGGAAATGTCGCCGCTTATAATTTAAATAAGCACAGACATCAACCTGAAATAGTTCAAATGTTAAATAAATTTGGATTTGATAGTCCGTATTCATTTTCAACCCATTTGCTGCCGGTTGCTGTAGGAATTTATGCGACTACAACCGTCCATCTAAAAAACGAAATATCAGATAAAGATATTCTTAGTAAATACAAATCGTTTTATTCGAACTCAATTTTTGTTAGGCTTAGAGACGTTCCGCCGCAATTAAATTGGGTCGTAGGTACAAACTTTTGCGACATAAATATTTCAATTAAAGATAAAGTCTTGGTTATTACTTCCGCCATTGATAACCTTATCAAAGGCGCTTCCGGACAGGCAATACAAAACATGAATATACTTTTCGGCTGGGATGAAACCACAAGCCTAATTAATAATGGAGTTAAGAATGTATCAGTTTATTGAAAACGGCTCCATTACTTCAGTGCCAGGATTTAAAGCTGCAGGTATATTTTGCGGAATAAAAAAAAGGAAAAAGGATCTTGGTTTAATTTATTCGGAAAAGCCATGCACCGCGGCAGGAACTTTTACATTAAATAAAGTTAAGGCTGCGCCTCTTATTATTTCTCAGAATGTTATAAAGCTGGGTAAAAAAGTAAAGGCTGTTCTTGTTAATTCAGGCAATGCGAATGCGTGCACTGGCGAAACAGGTTATGATGACGCGCTTAAAATGCAAAGATGGTGCGCTGAAAAATTAAATATTCTTCCCACTGAAGTTTTAATTAGCTCAACAGGAGTGATTGGACAAAAACTTCCAGTTGAAAAAATTGAATCAGGCTTAAACGAAATTATTACCAGGCTTTCAAGTGAAGGCGGGTTTGATGCCGCAGAAGCAATAATGACTACCGATACGAAGATTAAATCTTTTGCTGTAAAAGTAAAATTAGCGGAAGGGGAAGTAACTATCGGTGGAATTGCAAAAGGCAGCGGGATGATAATGCCAAACATGGCTACAATGCTCGGTTTTATTTCTACGGATGCGTCGATAGAAAAAAATCTCTTGCAGGAAATTTTAAGAGAAGCCGTAAATATTTCTTTCAACAAAATTTCTGTCGATGGCGAGACAAGCACAAATGATATGGTCATTTTACTTGCTAATAGTCTCTCCGGTATCTCTATCGAAAAGAACTCAAACGATTATACAGAGTTTCTTTCCGCTTTAAAATCTATAACCGTTGAAATGGCTAAGTCTATAGTTTCTGACGGCGAAGGTGCCACAAAGCTTGTTACAATAAAAGTTAAAGGCGCTAACACAAAAGAAGATGCCGATCTTGTTGGAAAATCTATTGCAAACTCTTCGCTAGTTAAGACCGCTATTCACGGTGCTGATGCAAACTGGGGCAGAATATTAAGCGCTGCCGGACAAAGCGGAGCTGACTTTGATCCTTCAAATGTTTCCATCAGTTTTAACAACTTGCCGATTTTACTTCCTAATTATACTCTGACAATTGATGAAGAACTTGCTTCCGAAATATTATCGCAAAAAGAATTTGAAATTAATATTGATCTTGGCTCAGGCAACCAGGAAACTACTTGGTGGACTTGTGACCTAACGGAAGAGTATGTGAAAATTAATGCGGATTATAGAACTTAATTAAAACACAAACTATGAGAATAGCAGTATTAAAAATAAGCGGTAAAACAATTTCAGAATTCGTTTCGACGGATGTCTGGACTGAAGCAATTAAAAATCTTTACAATGATTTTGAAGGAGTTGTAATTGTTCATGGCGCCGGCAAAAATATTTCCGAATGGTCGGAAAAGCTTGGACACAAAACGGAATTCATTAACGGGCAGAGGGTAACTTCCGCGGGTCAAATGGAGGTTGTAGCCGCTGTGCAAGCTGGTTTGATCAACGCTCAGCTTGTGGCAAAACTTAACTCGTCAAATTTTGAAGCCGTGGGTTTATCCGGAGTTGACCGCGGAACTTTTATTGCAAATTATTTTGATAAAGACCTTGGCTACGTTGGAAAACCTGAATTAGTCGGTTCAACAAAATGGATTATCCAGCTTTTGAAGGAAGGAATCATTCCTGTTTTCTCAAGCGTTTGCAGAGATGCGCAAGGCAATTTGATGAATGTAAACGCAGATATTTTTGCCGAAGTTCTTTCGCTTGCCGTAAAAGCCGATTCTGTATTTTTTGTCTCTGACGTTGATGGAGTAAAATTAGACGGCGGCGTTGTAAACTATCTAAATGAAGATGAAATTATCAAAGGTATTATTGCAGGAGAAATTACAGACGGCATGATTCCAAAATTAAAAAGCTGCATTGAGCTTTTGAAAATGGGAATCAACAAAATCTGGATCGGATCGAGATTATCCAAGCATGAAGAAATTAACGGAACGTGGATTACTACTAAAACAGAAAGCGGTTATGGAAAAGTCGGCATTGCTTAAAAATTACAATAGATTTCCAGTTGAATTCGATCATGGAAATGGATTTTTTCTTTACGAAAAAAACGGCAAAGAATATATAGATTTTTACTGCGGCATAGCCGTTACAAGCTTTGGGCATAATAATTCAATCCTTAAAGCTGCAGCTGTTGAACAGATAAATAAACTTTGGCACACTTCAAATTTATTTACTTCTTCATTACAGGAATCATTAGCAAACAAGCTTTCCGAAAAATCCGGAATGGATTATGTTTTTTTCTGCAACTCGGGAACAGAATCCGTTGAAGCTGCAATAAAGTTCGCAAGGAAATGGGGCTGCGGAAGAAATAATATAATTACAACTCACGGCAGCTTTCACGGGAGAAGCTACGGCGCGTTATCCGCCACAGGTCAATATAAATTCTGGAAAGGCTTTGAGCCTATGGTGCCCGGCTTTTCTCACGTGCCATACGGCAGTTTATCAGCAGTTATAAACGCAATAACCGATAATACCGTTGCTGTTATGGTTGAGACTATTCAGGGCGAAGGAGGAGTTAATGTTCCGCCGGAAGATTATCTAAAAGGACTTAGAGAGTTATGTTCTGAAAAAAATATTCTGCTTATCATTGATGAAATTCAAACAGGCATTGGGAGAACAGGAAAATTTTATTCATACCAGCATGAAAATATAATTCCTGATATTGTTACCTCGGCAAAGGGACTTGCAAACGGAATTCCGCTCGGCGCAACGCTGTGCTCCAAAGAAGTTGCTGAAGCCATAAAACCAGGCGATCACGGTTCTACTTTCGGAGGCAACCCGATAGCCGTTGCTGTTGCAAATAAAGTAGTGGACATGCTTGACGAAAATTATCTTATTGAAATTGAAAGAACAGGAAATATTTTATTGAATGGGCTTCACGGGCTGCATCATCCGTCAATAAAATATATTCGCGGTAAAGGACTGATAATTGGAGTCGAATTTACTCCTGAAGTTTCCGCAAAAAAAGTTTCTGCACGCATGCTTGAAGAAGGTTTTGTAGTTGGCACTGCCGGTGATTACGTTTTAAGAATTCTTCCGCCGTTTATAGTTACTCAAAATGAAATTGCAAAATTCCTATTAACTCTAAAGAAAATAATAGATGAATTATCTAAACTAAATAAGTAAAGAAATATTATGTCAGCAAAATTAAAACGACTAAACAGGATTAAAGAACTGCTCAACAACAGGTTTATTTCATCGCACGAAAACCTTGTTAAGATACTGGATGCAGAAGGGATTGAAGTTACGCAGGCTACGCTAAGCCGCGATTTCGCCGAGATTGGCGTTGTACGTACAATCACCGAAAAAGGTCCGCGCTATATTCTCGATTCGCACGAATCAGGTAAACAAATTGCTAAGCTTATCGGCTTTGAAATTCTAAGCGTTCATAATAATGAATCTCTTATCGTAGTAAGAACTCTCGCAGGACGCGCTCAAGGCATTGCTCATTTTATCGACCGCTTAAACAGTCCTGAAATACTCGGAACTGTTGCCGGCGACGATACGGTTCTCGTTATTCCAAGTTCGCACAATCATATTCAAAATATTGTTTCATTAGTAAAAAAAATGATGATCGAGCATGTCGGTTAATTAAAAGTTAGAAGGAGATAATTATGTCTAAGAAAAAAATTGTTGTGGCTTATTCCGGAGGATTAGATACTTCCGTTATGGTCAAGTGGTTAAGTGAAAAATACAACGCGGAGATCATTACTGCTACTGGTTTCCTCGGTCAGGTAAAAGAGATTGAAGGCGTAAAAGAAAAAGCTGCTAAGACCGGCGCGGTTAAATCTTATGTTTTCGATTTAAGAGAAGAATTCTTAACACAATATGCATGGAAGGCTTTGAAAGCCGGCGCTCTTTACGAAGGATCATATCCAATGGCGACAGCTATCGGCAGACCGCTGCTTGCAAAAATGCTTGTTGATGTTGCTCTTCAGGAAGACGCCGAAGCAGTTTCGCACGGCTGCACAGGAAAAGGAAATGACCAGGTAAGGTTTGAAGTCGGCGTACAAACTCTTGCTCCGTCACTTGAAATTATTGCGCCTCTAAGATTATGGGAATTTAAGAGCCGCGAAGAAGAAATGGATTACGCTATGCAGCATAAAATTCCGATTAAAGCCACAAAAGATAATCCTTATTCAATCGACGAAAATCTTTGGGGCATCGCAATTGAATGCGGCGTGCTTGAAGATCCGGAAGCTGCTCCGCCGGAAGACGCGTATCAAATTACAACCAGTCCAAAGAACGCGCCTAATACGCCTGAAGAAATTACAGTTGGATTTGAAAAAGGAATTCCTGTAAGTTTGAATGGCATAACAATGAACGCTGTTGACCTTGTAACCAGATTGAAAGAAATCGGCGCGGCTAACGGGATCGGCAGGTTAGATTTGATTGAGAACAGAGTTGTAGGAATTAAATCAAGAGAAGTTTATGAAGCTCCTGCGGCAGTCATCCTTCATCATGCCCATTTTGAACTTGAGAAATTAATTTTGGATAAAGAAACTTTTAGATATAAACAAAACGTTTCCAATAAAATCGCGAACCTTATTTACGACGGTTTGTGGTATTCTCCTCTTTTCAAATCGTTGATGGCTTTTGTCGACTCGACACAAGAAAATATCACCGGCGAAATAAAATTGGAACTTTACAAGGGAACAATTAAAACACTTTCGAGAAGCTCTGTTTACAGCCTTTATAGTAAAAACCTTGCAACGTATACTTCCGAAGATACTTTTGACCATAAAGCTTCAGACGGATTTATAAAGATATACGGGCTTCCTTACAAAACGATTACGCAGGTGCAAAGTTCAGTCAATCTTGAGGTAACTGTATAATGCTGTGGGGAGGACGTTTTAAGGAAGGTCTCAATTCAAAAGCGCTGAAGTTTTCTTCCTCATTAAACGCCGATATAAATTTAATTGAAGAAGACATTGAAGGAAGCATTGCTCATGCTGAAATGCTTTCTAGAGTCGGAATTATTTCACCTGAAGAATCTGGTAAAATCATTAGTGGCCTTCTTCAGATTAAAAATGAATGGGAAAGCAATTCATGGAGACCTGATGAAAATGAATTTGAAGATATTCACTCGGCTATTGAAACAAAATTATTTCAGGTAATCGGAGAAACAGCTGGCAAGCTTCACACAGGCAGAAGCAGGAACGATCAGGTTGCGACTGATTTAATTTTGTGGACTAAAAAAACATGCCTTCAGCTCGATTCAGTTCTTACAAAAATTCAAAAAACTTTTGTCAATATTGCTTCCAAATATACCGGAACATTAATACCAGGCTACACTCATCTTCAAAGAGCACAGCCAGGCTCTCTCGCTTTTCATCTTCTTGCCTACGTTGAAATGTTTCAGCGGGACAAGCATAGATTTAATTATTTAAGAGATTCGTTAAATCAATCGCCGCTCGGTTCCGGCGCGCTTGCAGGATCAACTCTGCCGCTTGACAGGAGCTTTACTTCAGAAAAACTCGGCTTTGATTCCCCCACTGGTAATGCGCTTGATTCGGTTTCAAACAGAGATTTCATTCTTGATTTTCTTAACGCCGCTTCGATCGGCATGATGCATCTTAGCAGGCTTTCGGAAGAAATAATTATTTGGTCAACTTCGGAATTCAATTTTATTAAGCTTGCGGATAATTATTCTACCGGCTCATCACTGATGCCTCAGAAAAAAAATCCGGATCTCGCTGAACTTATCCGCGGCAGAACCGGAAAAATTTACGGCAATTATATTTCTTTTGCCTCCACCATGAAAGGTCTTCCTCTAAGCTATAACCGCGATCTTCAAGAAGATAAAGAACCGCTGTTTAATTCCTTCTTTACTTATTTTGACTCGCTTGAAATTATGAATGAAATGATTTGGACTGCCGCATATAATACTGATAAATATATTGACGAGCTAAAGGGAGATTTTTCGCTTGCAACCGACATTGCGGATTGGCTCGTTCTTAAAGGCATTCCTTTTAGAAAGGCTCACGAAATTGTCGGCGAGATTGTAAAACAATTAGAAGAAAAAAATACAAACTTTAGCAGCGCCGATTTAAGCTTCTTAAAAAATATAAATCCTATCTTCGATGAAACCGTTCTTGATTGCTTAACTATTTCTACTTCGCTTCAAAGAAAAAAAACTTACGGCTCGCCGAATCCTGAAATCGTGAAAGACAGAATAAACTACTGGAAAAAATTGCTTCCTTAATTTCACGATAATTTTATTTCAACAGCATTATCTTAGTCGAGATCATCCGGTCTTCAACTCTCAAGTTAGTTATATAAACGCCGCTCGAAACACTCAAACCATTTTCGTTCTTTCCGTCCCACTTGTATAAATAATCCCCGGAGGATAAATTTTTATTTATTATTCTCTTTATCAATCTTCCTTGTATATCATAAATCGAAAGCTGAACTAAAGAGTTAGAATATTTCTCCGGAATATTAATGCTCAATATTGTTGACGGATTAAACGGATTCGGATATGCTTTTACAGTTAAATAGGTATCCGGAAAATTCTGCTGTCCGCCGCCGTTTTTAATCCCGGTAATTAAGCTTGCACCGGGACCTCTGCTAGCGCCCTTGTTATCAGCTAAATATCCATTTACCCATGATGGACGAAGCGCTGAACTTAATGCAGAATCCTGCCATTCCTGGTCTGTCAATCGTAAAAAGTTTGTTGAAGTATACTCATAATAACTCGAAACCGGACCAACGAATGCCGTCATCTGGTTATTAGGAAGAGGCGCCATGAAAACTCCTAAGTTTACCTGACCGGTTCCTACGTGCTTTATCCATCCCAAAGGATTTCCCATACAGTCTATAGGTGCAGTATGAATATCTGCCACGATGTAGTCATTTTTATAAACATTTACATCTTGAATTTCGTAATATAATGTATTATACCATCCTAAAAATGAAACTGAGGGACCTCCGCACGCATCAAAAGGGGGACTAAAAGTGTGTTGAAGAAAATTTATTTCGTCACGAGTAAATGGAGTTGAATTCAATTCCTTTGTTGTAATAGTATAAAGAGTATCAGCAATCTGCCCTAGATTGTTAAAATAATAAATAACATTTTGCATAAAACCGCTGTTGGATATATTTAGTTTGGAAAAATCATTTGCGGCTGTTTCAGCTAAAGCCTTAAGGTTAGAATAAAACAATGTGAATGGTTCAATATAAGTATATGGGAATGAACAAGTATTCCCAGCTGAATAAGACTGCTTCGCATACAATAAATTATCGTGTCTTAATTCAGCCCACGAAGCAAGCTGGGTGTTCAATTTTTCCTGCCAGAAACCTGCGGTTTTCATAAACGCAGGTAATGAACTTCTATCTGTTGGAGGATTTAATGCGCGTATTGAATTCAGCCACAAATTATAAAAGCTTTGCTGCCAGAAATCGGTTCCGTAAGAATCAATTAAATATCTCAACGCGGCAAGATTCGCCCCGTAATCATAATTTGAAATCTCATCCTGCAGTAATTGTCCCGCAGCGCTGTTGCCGAGCGCAAACATCGGGTCTAAAGATGATGGCAAAAGTCTGCAAGATTTTGTTCTGTCATAAACTACATTTGAAGTAACATAAGAATCGATAATAAATCTTTGTCCGAATAATAAAAATGAAGACGCCGGTATTATACTATCCGGTTTAAAAGGATCATGTATTAATATCTGCGATAAAATTGCCTGAGACGCAAATGATTGGTTCCTCAAGGTATCCTGAAACGTCATTAGCTTTAAGCTGTCAAGCAGATCGCTTGCTTTGCTGATGTTTACCGCATTCTTCATATAAGCAAGATTATCTATCGTAACATTGTCCTGATCACCGATAAAAAATTTCAATATATTTTCAATCGTGTTATATGTTCCGTTTACTTTTGCGGCGTCATACAATTCCCGAATCAACATCGCAGCGATTGTCTGCCGTTGAAGAGATTTATAGGCTGCAATTGAGTCGACTAAAATTTGCGCTCTCGGCAATAATAAATAAATTTCCATTCTTCCAAGCCAGATCATTGCACGGAAGTAATTCGCGAGTATTGGATGCTGTTCATCTGCATAATGCCCGCGCGGCTTAAACTGGCTCCAATCGTATGTCACTGGCATGGCGGAAAATAATGTGTCTTCTCCCATTCCGTCTGCAGCCATTATTTTAGTCATCACTTCGCTGATCTTAGCTTCGTTAATAGAATATATTGGAGTTGCCTGCTGCCCGAGTAAATCTAACGGCACGGTTAGATAAAAGTCCGCATCAGCTAATGACTGCGCCATCGCCGGGTTATTTGGATAGTTTGCCGCCAATGCTGGAATGCCTTCGTGCATTTGCGTCAACATGCTTTTTACAGAATCGATTAGAACGCTAAGTTCTACGTCTTTCAAAATGTTATCGTACGACATGTGAAGCGCATGAAGTATAGCGTCGGTCGAAATGTAAACGGGCAGATCTTTTGAATAAACATCGTTAAGAGCAGTTCCGTATGAATTGCTGCTAAGCCGCTCGCTCACAACAAATCCGTTTTGCTGAAGCAAAGATTTTTCATAATCCGTTAATTTATATTTTATGTCTATACTGTCGAAGTAAACAGCGGAATTATAATCCTGGTTTATATTTCCGGCGAACTTTCCTGCGTCGTATAATTGCAGCAGCGCCTGCGTAGACATGTCCTGATGAGTTTGAAGAAATTGTTTGTATGCTTCTAAATTAAAGTTAGAAGTTTGTGCGTTGACGTTTGTCAAGAATAAAATCTGGAGGAAGAAAAAAAATAAAAACTTATAAATATTTTTCATTGCGAACCCCGTTGATATTGTCAATTGAATATTAAAGAAATTGGAGGAAAGAATCAAAGAGGATAAAGTTTAAGCTGGAAAAATATTTTCTTTAGCAAACTTACCTCAATGTATACTTATTTTCCCCAAGACAGGCTGCGGTCTGTAACGCCTGTTAATGATGTAACTGTAGTCAGCCCGGTTCCGTCAGCGTTTATCATATAAATGTGCGATGTTAAATAACCTTCCCTCCTATTAAATAATATTTTCGAACCGTCTGGAGACCAGCATAAAGAGTAATTGCTGTTTCCACTCCAGCTTGTTGTTATTTCCCTGTCTGCTGATGTGAAAATTTTTGTTGAGTCTGAACCATCTGAATTAAATAAAATTATATTCATTTCTGTAGTATAAATAAATAACGAATCTCTTTTCAAAGCCATAACTGCTATCTTATTTCCTGACGGGTTCCAGGCGGACGAATAATAATTATATCCATCCGATTTGTTGACGATGGTCTTAAAATATTGTCCGTTTTCGTTGAATGTACATATACCTTTACCACCGGAAAGGCTCGTTACTAAAATACCATGGCTTGAGGGGCATATATTATCCATCGGAGAATATACATACGGATAATTTATATTAATAAGATCCATTACTTCATTCGTTGTCCCCGCATTAATATCATATATATAAACGGGAAGCACTTCATTGGTATTAAATGAGTATGAACTATAAACTATCTTTTTATTATCCGGGAACCAAAAGGGGCAAAATTCCTGTCCTTTAACACTGGAAATTCTTGTTAGGTTATTTCCGTACGTGTCGGTCATATAAACATCCCACGCATAAGTTTGATCTGTATACTTTGTAAAAGCTATCATGTCTCCTCCGGGTGAAATTTGAGGTCCATCAATAGGTGCAAGCGTTATACCCCAACTTTTTTGATTATTAATATCAATTACGTAAGTACCTTCATAGCTATTATTCACCGGTCCAATCCTTTGAAATGCAATTTTACCGGAGCCTAACTTAGTATAAGGTATTGAATCTGCTAAAGCAGGTAATTGGGGTATTCCAGAATTATCCGGCCCGCTGACGTTATTCTTGCAAGAGTTTATCAAAACTAAAAGAGTAATAAGAATAATTTCCCGCGTTTTCATTTCTTTCCTCCTTAGTATTTTAATACTATTAATTCTTTAGTTTTAATATAACTTTTTTTAATCAGATAAAAAAAACATACATTTTTATTTGAAGTTTTTTTCCTTCCTTTTTTTGATGTGTGAACTGAAATTAATTTAACACATTCTTTATCTGTAGAAAACTAGCAGCAAAACACCGCCAAGCTGTCACTAACTTTTCACGTTTTCAAATCCAGTCCCCAGTCACAGCATCCATAATTCGCCTTATTAATTCTTTATTATGCCGGTTGATTTCCTCTTTCCTCGGTATCGCGTCAAACGCAGGCAACGCATCATAAAAGATTTCCGGAATTTTCTTGCCAATTTTCATTTCCCATTTTTCTCTCCATGCTTCGGGGATTCTTTCAGGTATTGCTAAACCAAGAAAAGTCATATATAATATCGACCAAATTCTAAAAGTCGCCATTATAGAATAACCTCCGCCCAGAGTAAATAATGCGCGTCCTTTGGAATATTCATCGGCAAACTTGATTAATGTTTGAAATATTATTTCGAAGTCTTGCACAGTTAACATCAAATCCGCTAACGGATCAGAAAAGTGCGCGTCTGCTCCGGCTTGCACTACAATTGCATCCGGCTTAAACCATTTAAGCGCAGGAACGGCGATTCCTTTTAATACTTCAATGTAAGATTCGCCTTCCGTAAAAGGTTCCAGCGGAACATTTAATTTTAAAGAGCGCCCCATCCCCTTTCCAAGCTCATGTATCCAGCCTGTACCGGGGAATAAATATTCGCCCGATTCATGGAAAGAAATGCACATAACATTTTCATCCGAATAAAATGCTTCCTGCACGCCGTCGCCGTGATGAACATCTATATCAATATAAGCTACATGCATTCCTGCGTCTGTCATTTTTTTTATTGCGGCAGCAAGATCATTATAAATACAAAAACCAGCCGCCAGGTTTTTATGAGCGTGATGAAACCCGCCGCCAAGCTGTAAAACTTTTTTTGCCTTGCCCTCAATAAGCAGCCTTGCACCTAAAATTGTCCCGCCTGTTTGATGGCGCGCTCCTTCAGCCATTCCTGCAACAACCGGGTTATCAAATGTACCGAGCCCGAAGCTCTCTATGTCGCTAACTTCTTCACCGCGGCTTACCGCTTCAACAGCATCTACATAATCTTTATCATGCACAGTTAGCAAATCATCTTCAGACGCAATTTCAGGCACCAAAGTTTTCCTTTGGCAGCCAAGCTCTTTCATCAGATCAAGAACCATTTCAATCCTTAAATGATCAAACGGATGATTGGAACCGAGGTTGTATTTTTTATATTGAGGGCTATATATTATTTGACACATGCTATATGAGGCGGCCAGATTACTTGAAAACCCGCATTGCAAATCTCCTGCGCAATGAATTTTATTTCTATGGTATCTATTCTTAAAACTAATCTTACATTTTTATTCTCATCAGGATATGTCAGTATCGAATGAATATTTATCTTATGCCCGGCAAGCAGCGAAGCGAGCCTTGCAAGCTCGCCGGAACGGTTTGGCAGGCGGATGTCTAATCTCCCGGAGGGCTGGTGAACTCCGGTTAACTTCAAAAGCGCATCAAGAAGATCGGATGTTGTTACCATTCCGACTAACTTTGATTCTTCAAGCACCGGCAGACACCCGATCCTCAATTCTCGCATTAGCTGCGTCGCTAATTCAATCGGGTCAGAAGGATGCGCAGTCTTTACCGGGAAGCTCATTATCTTTTTAACTTGAGTTTCAGGATCAAACGGCTCTTTGGATAATTTACTTGTCGCAAGCCGCAGGTCCCTGTCGGTAACAACTCCGGCAAGCTTTTCACTATCAACGACAGGCAAATGCCTTATCTTTTTCTGCTGCATCAGGCTGTAGGCATCGCTTAATTTTGTTTCCGGTGTAATTGTAACCAGATTTATTTTCATTACTTCATGTATTAACATTTTTGTTTTCCCATTTTTTATTTAATATGACGGTCGCTTGGCGCCGCCGGATTTAATTGTCATTTTAATATTTGAAATCCTTAAAGGTGTCTCTACTGAAACGATCTGTAATGCGAGTTCCCACAGCCATGGAATTTCTTCAATTAACTGCGATATTCTGCCGAGAAGTTCTTCAATTTTATTTCTTAATTCCAGCGGAAATTCTTGAAGCGTTTCTTCGAGATCACGGTCTGTTAAAGGTGTTATCCTTACAACAGTGCGAACACCAGGGAAATTAAATTTTATAACGGGACCAAATAAATTATCCGGCTTTACCATCAAGAATATTTCACCATGCCTAAGACTTTCATCGTGTTCAGTATGAATTCCAAAATATTCCATTATCTGAACTGCATGATGTTTTTCTAAATTAACTATATTATTAGAAGCTGTTTCATTGGATAAAATATTTTGAACAATGTTTCTTGCTTTCTCTGCCGATACGTCTCCATACCAAACAAGCTTGCCGAGCGGCTGCTTTCTGAATTCAACGTACCGGACAATTCTTCCCAAAGCATTCACTGCAAGTTCAGGGAATCTAAACGCGGGGAATTTCCTCATGCCGTTTTTCTTTTTATCATCTTCCAGAAAAGAAATAGTGCCTGCCGCGCCCATTAAACATAATAGGATCGGCTTTTCAATTCCCGTACTTGCTTCCGCGGTTATTACCGCCCGTTTGATTGATTCGATAACCGCCTCAGTATCGCAGTTGCCTACACACGCAAAACCTATAAGCAGTGTATCAACATTCTCATTTATTAATGATTCTCTTACAGCCACTTCATAAGCTTCAGGTGAAGTAAAAGCGCCTAAATCAATAACGCCTGCCTCGCCTAAAATCAGATTATTCATCTCGCAGGCGTCTGCAAACAATGTTGCCATGCCTGATGAATTTGCAATTATACTTACGCGGTTTCCTTTCGGCAGAGGCTGGTTTGCAAGCACGAGAGCGACATCAAATAGATCTTCAAGGTGAGGCGCAAGAATAATTCCCGTCTGCATGAACAAAGCTTCAACTTCTAATTCACCGCCGGAATCAACTCCGCTTTTCGATTCAACAGCTCTTCTGCCTGCGACGCTTCTAGCGCTCTTCACGCAGAGGATCGGTTTCTTGTACGTCATTCTTCTTGAAATTCTGACAAACCTCCGCGGGTTGCCGAAAGTTTCCAGGTAAAGTATAGCCATCTTAGTGTTCGGATCTTCCTCCCAGTATTCAAGGAGATCGTTGCCGGAAACATCAGCGCGGTTTCCCGCAGATACAAATGTTGTAAACTCTATACCCTTCTCTTTCGCGTATTCAAGTATTACTAAACCAAGCGCCGCGGAGTGTGAGAAAAATCCAGCTTTACCCGGAGTCATAATTGTCGGTGCAAGACTCGCGTTCAATCGTACTTCGGGATCGGTGTTCATTAATCCGAGGCAGCTTGGTCCCAGCAGTCTTACGCCGTGAGCGCGCACTAATTCAAACAATTTTTTCTGCCGCTCCTTACCCGCCGGTCCGGCGTCGGCAAATCCTGCTGATACAACTACAATTCCTTTTGCGCCCGCATGGATCGCTTCTTCCGCCACAGGCTGTACGTTTTCTGCCGGAACCGCGATTACCGCGAGATCTATTTTCTCCGGTATTTCTTTTACTGCTGAATAAGTTTTTATACCGTATATAGAAGCCGCATTAAAATTTATCGGATAGATCGTCCCGTTGAAATCCGCATTCAAAATATTTTTAAATATAATATTGCCAACAGATTTAGCGTCTCTTGACGCGCCTACCACCGCCACTACCTTCGGACGAAGCAGCGGAAGCAATGAATTAGCGACGGAAATCCTCTCGCGCAAATCGGCAATTTCCCATAATGAAGCCGCACCGCTTACAGGCAGTTCAATATGAACCGTATCGGAATTCCAAACTTTATGTTTTTGAAACCCGGAACTGTTAAATACATTAATCATCGATTGATTATCAGGCAATACTTCAGCTTCAAGTTCGATAAACCCGTTTGCAGCCGCCAAACCTGCAAGCCGTTCCAGCAGAAGCGTACCGATTCCTTTACCTTGGTATTTATCTTCTACAAGCAAAGCGACTTCAGCGGTATGACCGTTACCAACGGCAATGTAATTACCGATCCCGACAACTTTTTTTTCTTCATTATCTCCCGTGAGAGCAAGAATGGAACCAGACTGCTTGAAATCTCCGCTGCAAAGATCTTTTATTATATTTTGTGAAACTTCCGAAACGGACGCCATAAATCTCATCCGCAGGCTTTCTCTTGAAAGCCTTTTCATAAATGATTCCACATGCGGAAAATCTTCTTGCACTGCTGGTTTAAAATAAAGACCCTGCCCGTCTTTCAACAGCACATTCTCTCGATAAGCAATCCCTTCAGGAATAATACGAAACATAATTCTATCGCCTTTTAATTACCTATCAGAATTATATATAAAAAAACCGGAGGTTCCAAATTTTATAGAACCTCCGTTTTAAATATTTAGTACGTTAAAAATAGTTTAGCACATACTCTTGAAATAGTTGTGTGCAATCGACTTATAAATTTGACTTAGAGCCGTTAGGACATCTTTTGAATTTCTTCAACGACCTGAGGATTAGCTAATGTTGTAATGTCGCCTACATCCTGTCCATTGGCAATCGCAGATAAAACTCTGCGCATAATTTTTCCCGACCGTGTTTTGGGCATATCGGGAACTATCCAGACTTTACCCGGCTTTGCAATCGGTCCGATTTCAGTTGCGAGAGCGTTGGTTACTTTCTTTTCTATTTCAACGCTCGGCTCAAAGCCCGGCTTTAACGAAACAAATATGTGCGGCACTTTGCCTTTTATAGGATCAGCGACAGGAACAACCGCAGCCTCACCTATTTCGTTTACCATCAGCGCAGCAGATTCAAGCTCCTTCGTGCCCAATCTATGTCCCGCTACATTTATTACATCGTCTATCCTTCCTAGGATTCTAAAATATCCGTCCGGCGCTTCAACCGCTCCGTCGCCAGCAAAGTAAGGCCAGTCTTCCCATTTCTTACTTTTAGCGTCTTTATTATATCTCTGATAATATTGCCGGACAAATCTATCGTCGTCGCCCCAGATAGTCATCATTCTTCCGGGCCACGGATTTTGAATACAAATATTCCCGGCTTTACCGCTTCCCGCGGGCAAAGGTTTTCCTTCTTCGTCAAATATTATCGGATAAATCCCTGGTACGCCAGGACCCGCGCTGCCGGGCTTCATATCATGAACACCTGGAATTGTTGAGCATAAAAATCCGCCGGTTTCCGTCTGCCACCACGTGTCAACTATTGATGCTTTTTTCTTTCCAACAACATTATAATACCACCGCCAAACTTCAGGTTCAATCGGCTCGCCGACAGTAGTCATATGCTTAAATTGGAAATTATATTTTTGCGGTAGATCAGGCCCAACGCGGCGCAAAGCTCTAATAGCAGTCGGCGAAGTATGAAAAATATTTACGCCTAATTCTTCTGCAATACGCCAGGGTCTTCCTGCATCCGGATATGTTGGAACACCTTCATAAATTACCGATGAGGCTGCAAGAGCAAGAGGTCCGTATACAATGTAGGAATGTCCTGTTATCCATCCTATGTCAGCCATGCACCAGTAAACATCTTCAGGTTTTAAGTCCTGGATATATTTTGAAGTGCCGGTAACGTAAGCCAGATAGCCGCCGATAGAATGCTGCGCGCCTTTGGGCTTACCTGTTGTACCTGATGTGTACATTAAAAATAAAGTACCGTCTGCCGGAAGCTGTTCCGGTTCAACTTCCTTATGATAATAATTTTTTATTACATCGTTAACAATAAAGTCGCGTCCCTCTACAAGCGGAGTATTTGCGGAATATTTTCCCGGGTAGCGTTCCCAGATAAGAACCTTCTCAATTTTCTGTCCTTCTTTCAACGCCTCGTCGTACGCGATGTCGGCTTTTTCTTTATGATCGATTAAAGTTCCTCCACGGTAGTAAGAATCAGCTGTGATCAAAACTTTGCTTCTTGCGTCCACTACTCTATCGGCGCAAGCTTTGCCTGAGAATCCTGAAAAAACCTGCGAATGGATCACTCCAAGTCTTGCGCATGCAAGCATAACAATAGGAAGCTCCGGTATCATAGGCATGTGAAGCGTAACAGTGTCGCCGGCTTTTAATCCGCAGAAATCTTTAAGCAAAGCGGCAAACTCATTTACTTTAACATATAATTCTTGAAAAGTAATGTGCTGTATAGGTTCGTTTTCAGGCTCGGGGACAAAATGGAGCGCGGTTTTATTCTTATATTTTGGAAGATGTCTGTCTACGCAGTTATAGCTTGCATTAATTTTCCCACCGACAAACCATTTATAAAAAGGGGGATTATCCGAATCGAGTATCCTATCATAAGGCTTATACCAATCAAGCATCTCCGCGTATTCTTTATAACAACCGGGGAAGTTTTTTATATCAAAGCGCTCAAATATTTTTTTATCTTTAACTATTGCTTGAGCTTTAAATTCCTCCGTGGGCTTGAAGTAATCCTCTTCTTTCCAGTGTACTGCAATTTGAGATTCCGATACTTCCTCATCACTTTTCTTTTTGTCCATCGATTAACTCCTAATTTTATTATAATAGAAATAAATAATAATTATTTGGAAATGTTTAAATATCAATTCTTAACAAGGGACGATATAACCAAGAGCACTAAAAAAATAAATTTAGAATTAAATCCGCTTTGCGGGTGTTAAATCTACCAAACTACATTCAAAAAGTAAATATTAATATCGGTGAAAGTTAACAAAATCATAAAATTATTTGGAAGGATTGCCCGGCTGTAAATCTTTTCTCAACTCACCGCAGCTAACACAATTCTTTATGCAATGTTTATTTAATGATATTGCCGACGAATATTATAGAATTAAAAAGCCGCTGCAATAATTATTAATTATTTAATAAAAGCTAATCAACTCATGTAAAGTCGATTACCCCTACGGAACAAAATAAATATTTTGTTTCTTTGTCCAGCTGCGACAATAAGTTTATAGAATTAAACTTTGATTGGCTTTAAGATCATTTTGCCAGAGCCTCACAATGATTTGCCACATACACAGATTGTTTTGCCAGAACCTCACGGTGATTTGCCATATATGTAGATTGTTTCGCCACACATGCAGATGAGTTTGTCAGATACGCAGATTGCTTTTGCCGGATATGAAGATGAGTTTGTCAAGACCTAATCTCCCTTCGACAGACATTAAGATCAGTTAGTTATTCACAGACTTTTGAAAAGACAGCATCGCAGCTTTATTAGTCAGGCTGTAAGATTAAATAGGCTAATTTTAAGAACACTTATCCGCAGGCGTAGAGTAATAAATCTTTTTTCAGAATAGTTATCCGCACAGTAAGAACTGAGCAGCGGTGATTAGAACTTCTTCCGCAAAGCTTTCATAAATACAATCATAAAGTTGAACTCAAATGACTTTCTCTAAAGGTACCTGGAATAATCTTACTTTGTCATCGTCGCGGATTACTTCTTTATTTAAGTTCTCGATCTTTTCGCTTATAGACGCTAAAATTTCTTCCTTCTGAACCGCGAGCATTCTAACGGCATTGTAACCTGGAAAAGTTCTGGTGCCGAGATGCGCGTCGGTCTGATGACCTTTACCTTTAACGTTTTCCCACTCGGTGTAATAATCTATTTTAAGCTCGTTAAGCATTTCGTTTATTCTGTCTTCCAGAATATCGTGATAAACAATAAAAATTATTTTCATAACAGCCTCCTAAATAATATTACATAATTTTCTTCTGAAGAAGTTCAACTTTATGAAAAGCTTTTTCATATTAGCCAAAGTTAAATCATCGAGTATCGAATACACAACGGGAACTATGAACAAAGTTAACAATGTGGAAGTAATTAATCCGCCTATAACCGCCTGCCCCATCGGCGACCTGAATTCCGCGCCTTCGCCTAATCCCAAAGCAACAGGCATCATTCCGAAAATCATAGCGAAAGTCGTCATTAAAATCGGGCGAAGTCTTGTTGGTCCGGCTTTAAGCAGTGCTTCCGTTCTGGTTAATCCTCTGCCGCGAAGAACGTTTGTAAAATCGACAAGCAGGATTCCGTTTTTAGTCACCAGTCCCATCAACATTATAATACCTATTAATGAAATTACCGAAACAGAGCTTCCGAATAGTAAGAGCATCAATACCGCGCCGATAATCGACATCGGCAGTGCGAGCATAATTGAAAACGGATGAACGAAGCTGTCGAATTGAGCGGCAAGCACGATGTAAACAAAAACAACCGCGAGTGCCAGCGAAATCAAAATGTTTCCGAAGGCTTCTTCCTGCTGCTGCCCTTCACCAACCACACTTACAGAATATCCCGGCTGAAATTTCATTTTGTCCGTCTTCTTCAGAATATCATTCAGCACTTCGCCTAAAAATCTGCCGGTTATATTCGCATCAACACGAATTTCTTTCTGCCTGGCGTACCTGTTTATTTGAGAAGGACCAACGCCTTGATCGATCTTTGCTATGTCGGATATGGGAACAATAATCGGGCTGCCGTCGGAATAGTTTTTAGTGCTCTTAACAGTTAAGTCATATAGATTTTCAACTTTCATGCGGTCATCTTTTTTCAGCCTTACTCTAACATCGAATTGCTCATCGCCTTCCTGGTACTGCGTGGCAACGTACCCGTCAACCATAGCGCGCACTGAAGAAGCAATCATATAAGGGTTAACTCCAAGATCGGAGGCTTTGTCTCTATCGATAATAAGCCTGATCTCCGGCTTTGAAGTCTCAAGGCTATTTTCAACATCAACAGTTCCGGGAGTTTGTTTGACAATGTCTTCAATTTGATCAGCATATTTTGACAGCGCAGCGATATCTTCACCTCGGATACTTAGAGTAATCGCTTTTGCGCTACCGCCCGGTCCGCCCGGCATAAGGAAGCTTATATCGGCGCCTGGTATTAGCTGCAATTTTTTCCGGAGCTGTACGATAATCTGTTTATCGCTTCTTGAACGCTCTTTCCTGTTTACAAGCTTTACAAGAATATTTGCTTTAGTAACCGGATCGTTTGATGAGCCAATCGTAGTTAAGACCGTAGTTACTTCCGGATAATCCTTTAGTGTCTTTTCAACTTCAGCACAAATATCGCTGGTCTGTTCCAATGAACTGCCCGGCGCGGCGTTGACAACAATATTAAATTCATTCTCATCACTGTCCGGGAAGAACTGGCTTCCCATGCTTCCCATCAGCATAAAGCTAAGAATGAAAACGACAACTGAACTTATTACAACAATTTTCCTGTGCGACAACGCCCATTTAAGAGCCGCTTGATACTTAACGCTAAGCACTTCAAAGAAATGATTGAAGTAAAAGAGAATTTTATTTTTTATGTTGCCTTGTTTAGAAAGAGCTTCGTCTTCCCTTTTGAGCCATTTTGAGGAAAGCATCGGCGTCAGCGTAAAAGCGACAAACAATGAAACAAGCACGGCAACGGAAATCGTAATTCCAAACTGGTAGAAAAATCTTCCGACTATTCCCGGCATAAAAGCAACGGGAATAAATACCGCGACAATTGTGAATGTAGTCGCCATTACCGCGAGACCAATTTCGTCCGATGCCGATTTTGCCGCCTCTAATGGGGTTTCGCCTTGATTCATGTGACGGTAAATGTTTTCAATCACTACGATAGCATCGTCAATTAAAAGCCCGACTGCAAGCGACAATGCAAGTAGTGACATCATGTTCAGCGTAAAGTTCAAAGCATACATAACAATAAAGCTTGCTATAATTGAAGACGGCAAAGCAAACGCGCTGATAATTGTCGCTCTAAAGTTTGCGAGGAAAAGATAAATTACGATTACCGCAAGCAAGCCTCCGTAAAAAATATCGAACAGAACATCATTTATGGAATCTTTAATAAATACGCTGTTATCCTGCGCAAGCGAGATATGAATATCGGACGGCAGTTCGCTTTTAATTTTTTCTAATTGTTTCTTAACGTCGGAGGCAACCTTTACTGTATTGCTGCCTGACTGCTTAATTATGTTTAAGCCAGCCGCGAGATTTCCGTTTACCCGCGTAAGGCTGACTTGCTCTTTAACTCCGTCAACTACATTTGAAACATCGGATAAATAAACCGGCTTGCCTTTATGCCTTGCGACAATAACATTTTGAAAATCATTAACGTTTTTATATTTGCCCATTGTTCTCAGCAGAAGCTGCCGCGGACCTTGGATTAAATTTCCTCCCGGTATCTCAACATTAGATGCGCCTACATTCTGAATTATATCGTCTATTGAAATCCCGTAGGCTTTTAACTTCTCAGCGTCTACTTCAAGTTGAATTTCACGTTCCGCACCGCCGACCAGATCAACAGAACCGACTCCGGGAATGTTTTCCAATCTTTTCTTAACAATATTTTTTGTAATCGTGGTTATTTCCTTTGCCGATCTGTCCCCCGAAACAGTTATCGCCATGATAGGCAAGCTTGCCGGATCGTATCTTTGAATGATCGGTTCTTTCATGTCTGTCGGCATGTCCGATCTTATTGCTGCAAGCTTTTCGCGGACGTCCTGCGCGGCTACTTTTCCATCCACCTCAAGCTTGAAAGCGATAACAACCATTGAAACACCTTCACGCGAATACGATTGAATCCAATCCACACCCGAAATAGGGTTAACCGCGTCTTCAATCTTTTTTGTAACATCGGTCTCAATTTGCTCAGGTCCAGCCCCCGGAAGAACAGTGGTAATTATAACATAAGGTATATCTACATCGGGATACAGATCGACATTCAGTTTGATATAAGAAAAAAGTCCTAATACAATTAGCGCCATTATCATCATAGTGGCAAAAACCGGGCGCCTTATCGATACATCAGCTAATTTCATTATACACCTTTTAAAATTTTCTTATTGAATAACGAAGTATTATTATTCCATTATTCTAACAACGCTTCCGTCTCTTAAATTATTCATCCCGATAGTAATAACAGTTTCGCCCTCTTTAAGTCCGCTTAGAATTTCAGTTGATTCATCGTTAGATAATCCGGTATCAACGGTTCTGAACGAAGCTTTATTATTCTCGGCAACAAAAACGCCTCTCTTACTATCCAGAAATACAAGCGCCTTAGTCGGAATCAGCAGCGATCCTTTCACCGAGTTCATTTGAACATTTACTCTGCAAAACATTCCGGGCTTAAACCATTTATCCGGCGTATTCGGGAAAGCTGCCTTAACTTCAAATGTCCGCGACTGAACGTCAGCAGAATTTGATATCTGAGATATTTTTCCTTTTTGTATTAATTCAGCTCGTTGATCAGAATAAATTTCCGCGGATTTTCCGACTGCAATATTCGGGATGTCGACTTCATTCACATTAAAAGAAATTTTCATATTGTTTATGCTTGCGATAGTTGCAATCACCTTTCCCGGCATCGATAAATCGCCGGTATTGCCGTCAACGAAAGTAACAATACCTGCAATTGGCGAAACTAATTCCACCATGCTTTTTGCCGCTTCAAAGTTTGCCAATGAAATATCATAAGTTGTTTGAGCGCCGTCCAGCATTTGTTTTGCGATTGCGCCGACATCATAAAGCGATTTCATTCTTTCGAGATTTTGCTTTGCATTTTCATAGCCAGCCTTTGCCTGGAAATATTGAGATGATGCGCCGGCTTTATCGAGCGATAAAATTAATTGGCCGGGCTTTACTTTATCTCCCACTTTAACATTTATTGTCATTATTCTTTCTTGGATCTTCGCTACAATATTTGCCTGTTCTTCGCCTTCCAGCGTACCGGAAAAATTTCGCGAGACATTGAAATCTTTCTTCTGCACTTTTGTTACCTGAACAGGAACTTCATTCAATGCGGTCAAACCGGTTTTATTTGTAGCGTCTGATTTATTTCCGCAGTTGATGTTTAAGAATCCTAAAATAATAATGACGACTGGGAAAAATATTTGTTTTATCATGCTAAAGATCTCCATTACATTTTAAGCAAACCAATTTCAATATTTTAATTAATACTAACGGCATATTCCCAATCTGATTTAGCGATAAGAAAATCATAAATTGCCTGGTAGTAATTTGTTTGAGCCATAGTAAGCGCGGTTTCGGTATCGATAATTTCAAGCTGGGTTCCTACCCCGCTCTTATATCTTGTTTCAGCTATCTTGAGAGCAGTATCAGCTTGAGCAAGGCTTTTCTGCTGGGCATCGATTCTTTTTTTAGATTCTTCCATCTTCAGCAAAGCCTGCTGAACCTCAACTTTTAATCCTTCTTCCAGCTTGCTTCTTCCGATGGCAACTTTTTCTTTGTCGATAATCGCTTGTTCAATCCTTGCGCCTCGTCCGAATCCGTCGAACAAAGTATAAGTTAGCTGAAGCCCGATCATAAAGCTTCTTGCCCAGTTATAATTTTTCACACTCCAGGTGTTGTCCTGGGATTGATATTGATACTGTCCGAAAAATGCGAGCGTTGGAAAATAATCCGACCTTTGTATTGTTACATTCTTATCAAGCAATGATTCTTGAATTTTCAATTGCTGAACAAGAGGGCTATTATTAACCGCGCTGCTTCCCGCGTTTTCAATCTCGTCCTGAGGAATTTCTAAATAAGTAAAATCACCTATGATTTTTACCGGGGTTTTAAGATCAATAGTTAAAAGATTTTTAAATACACTCTTTGCAAGTTCAAGATTATTTTCGGCTTGAATCAAACCAGGCTGCACATTAGCAGCCTGCACTTCCGATCTCAGCAAATCAAACTGCGACGCGACACCCTGCTTAAATAAAGCCGAAACATTTTCGTAATTTGATTTTGCTGACTCGTAGCTTCTGCGTGTTACATTAACTATCTGCTCTGCCATCATGATTGTGTAAAACGCTTTTTTCACGGAAAGAGCAACAGATTGCTTGGTCGCTTTGCCGCCGACTTGCGAATAACTAGCATACTCACCTGCAATTTTAATCGCCGTGTTCACTTTTTGGCTGTATAAAACCTGCGTTAATCCCAACGTTGCAGCAAAGCTGTTTTTAGAGCCAAGCTCGATTGTCTCGGTATTGTGAGTCGGATTGAATGCATTGTCGGGTGGAATAAATAAAACTGGGAGCAGAATATTGCGGGTGTAGTTGCCCGTAAAATCAATACGCGGGAATGCGTTTGAATAGGCTTCGTCAATTTGCTCCTGGGACTTCTCTATATCTTTCTTAGCCATCTGGATGTCCCAGTTGTTTTCAATAGCTTTAGCAATTGCCTGATCTAAAGTAAACGACAGCGTATCCTGCTGAGCAATTAAGTCTGCGGCATTAACAAAGGTTAATGCCAAAATAGAAAAAAAGAAAAAAGAAAAATACTTTATCATAAAAGCCCCTTTGCTTTTGTGAAATAAGTTAATTATTGATCTCGAACCAGGGACGTCTTTCGTCCTATGGTTTGTAAATTAAAAATTAATTAGAGCCGTTAAGAAACTCATTTATAGCCGCGGCTGCTTTTCTTCCTGCACCCATTGCAAGAATTACAGTTGCGCCGCCGGTTACAATATCTCCGCCTGCAAAGACTCCTTGTTTGGAAGTCTTCATTGTATTTTCATCCACAATAATATTTCCCCACTTCGTATAGTTTAAATCCGGAGTTGTTTTTTGGATTATAGGATTTGAGCCGTTGCCGATAGCGATAACAGCCATATCAATATCTAAAGTATATTCTGAACCAGGAATCGGCACAGGTTTTCTTCTACCCGATGAATCTGGTTCACCCAATTCCATTTTTTGTAATTTCACGCCGGTCAGCCAGCCGTTGTTATCACCTAAAAATTCAAGAGGATTTGACAGATAAACAAACTCAATTCCTTCTTCCTTTGCGTGATGAATTTCTTCTTTTCGCGCAGGCATCTCCACATCCGACCTTCGGTAAATTATATAAGCGTTCTTTGCTCCCAATCTTTTTGAAGTTCTAACTGCGTCCATTGCAGTATTGCCGCCGCCGAAGACCGCAACATTTTTATCTTTAACATGAAATACAGGCGTGTCGTAGTCAGGGAATTTATATGCCTTCATTAAATTAACGCGGGTTAAAAATTCGTTAGCTGAATAAACTCCGTTTAAGTTTTCCCCTTTAATGTTCAAGAAATAAGGAAGACCCGCTCCGACCGCTATGAAAACAGCGTGGTAGCCGTCGGATAATAATTCATCAATTGTATCTGACAAACCAACTACGGTGTTCGGTTGAAAATCTACGCCGAGCTTTTTCAAAGATTCGACTTCAGCTTTCACAATTTCTTTCGGCAGCCTGAATTCGGGAATTCCATAAATTAAAACACCGCCTAATTCATGCAGCGCTTCAAATACAGTTACATCATGACCCATTTGTATCAAGTCTCCGGCGCAGCTTAAGCCGGCGGGTCCGCTCCCGACTACAGCGACTTTCTTTCCGGTCTTCGGTTTTATTTTTGCTTCTCTAATGCCTACGTTTTGCCGTTCAAAGTCTGCTACGAATCGTTCAAGCCTTCCTATGGCAACAGATTCACCTTTTTTTCCAACAACGCATTTAGCTTCGCATTGTTCTTCCTGCGGGCATACTCTTCCGCATATTGCCGGAAGCATATTATCTTCTTTAATTTTTTCCGCTGCTTTTAAATATTCTCCTTCGGCAACAAGAGAAATGAAGTCGCCAATCTTTACTCCTACCGGACAGCCTTCAACACAGGTCGGCTTTGGGCATTGAATGCAGCGCATCGCTTCCATCTTTGCAAGTTCTTCAGTCAAGCCGAGGTTCACTTCTTCAAAATTATTTCTTCTTACCGCGCTATCCTGTTCGGGCATTGCTTGTCTTGGTATTTTCATTTTTTCTTTATTGGACAGCTTCGTCATCAAATTCTCCGGTGTTTTCGGTTTATATATTTTTAAATGTTATCGTTCGTTGGCAGTCTTTAGGATTGCTTCCTCTGATTTGCATACATGTGTTTCCAGCGCGACTTTTTCATCTTCACGATATGTTCTATTTCTACGTTCGAGGGTTTCAAAATCAACCTTATGCGCATCAAACTCCGGTCCGTCAACGCAAACAAAAACTGTTTTGTTATCTACCGTTGCCCTGCAGCCGCCGCACATCCCGGTGCCGTCAACCATAACAGGGTTTAAGCTTACAACAGTTTTAATTTTATATTTCCTCGTTACTTCCGCAACGGCTTTCATCATTGGTATCGGTCCGATAGCAAGTACAAAGTCAATTTTTCTTTTTGCATCGATCAATTCTTGAAGCTTCGTGGTAACAAAGCCTGGATATCCGTAGCTTCCGTCGTCGGTTGTTACAAAGACTTCATCGCAAACTTTATTCATTTCATTTTCAAGTATTACAAAATCTTTTGAACGACCGCCGATAATCGAGATCGTATAATTGCCGGCTTGCTTAAGAGCAACGGCGGTAGGATAGGCTATCGCTGTGCCCACTCCACCGCCAATGCTGATGGCCGTCCCGAATTTTTCTATGTGCGAAGGTTTGCCAAGCGGTCCGACAAGGTCATGGATATAATCTCCGCCATCAAGCTCGTTTAATTCTTTTGTAGTTTTTCCTATTCCCTGTACTATTATTGTTATCGTCCCGTCATTAATATTCGCGTCAGAAATTGTTAAAGGTATCCTTTCACCATGGTCATTAACCCTAATAATAACAAACTGTCCGGCTTGTTTTTTTTTCGCAATTTTAGGCGCTTCGATAACAAACTTTTTTACGCTCGGAGCAATAAATTCTGCATTAACAATCTTGTACATCTTATAATTAAACTTTCAATTTGTAATTAGCTTCAAGAACAGCGATTGCCGTCATATTAATTATATCGTCTACGGTGGCGCCTCTTTGTAAAACATGAACAGGCTTTCTCATGCCCATCAAAACCGGACCTATTACAGAAGCTTCGCCGATTCTTGCCATTAGTTTGTAAGCAATATTTCCAGAATTAAGATCAGGAAAAATTAAAACGTTAGCCTTACCCTTCAATACACTGAACGGATAATCTTTATCTAAAATTTGTGAGATAACTGCCGTGTCGGCTTGCATCTCTCCGTCAACCATTAAGTCCGGTCGATTTTTGTGAATGATTTTTACCGCTTCGCTAACTTTAATTGATTCAGGATATTTTGAAGATCCGAAGTTGCTGAATGACAGCATCGCAATTTTCGGTTCAATGTCAAAATTCTTTACCGTGTCGGCGGCTGATATTGCAATTTCGGCAAGTTCATTTGAAGTTGGATTTACGTTTACAGTTGTATCGGCAAAAAAGAAAACGTCTTTTTTAGTTATGACAATATATAAACCGGAAACGACCTTAAACCCTTCTTTTATTCCAACACATTGCAGAGCGGGTTTAATGGTCGTAGGATAATTTGTCGTTAAGCCGCTGATCATCGCATCGGCGTCATTTTGATCTACCATCATTGAACCAAAGTAGACCGGGTTCCTCATTAATTCTTTTGCTTCCTTTAAAGTAGCACCTTTCCTCTGGCGCTTATTGTAAAACTCTGCGGCATACTTGGAAACTTTTTCACAAGTTTCAGGATCAAATATTTCAAATTCACTTTGATCATAGCCAAGTTTCTGGATATTTTCTTTAATGGCGTTTTTGTTCCCCAAAAGAATGGGCTTGGAAATATTATCATTAAAAGAAACATGCGCCGCACGAATTATTTTTTCCTCTTCGCCTTCGGGAAAAACAACCCGTTTCGGACTCTTCTGCGCTTTATGGATGGCTACCCTGATAATTTCCTTTGATAGACCAAGTCTTTCTTTCAATTCTTCTTCATAAGTTTCCCAGTCGTCAATTTGAATTCTGGCAACTCCCGTTTCAATTGCCGCTTTTGCAACTGCCGGGGCAACAAACCAAAGCACACGCGGATCAAACGGCTTCGGAATTATATATTCTTTCCCAAATTTAAAATCTGCGCCGCCGTATGCGCTAATAACCATTTCCGGAACTTTCATTTTTGCAAGCCCGGCTAATGCGCGGACTGCTGCCATTTTCATCTCTTCATTTATTGCTGAGGCACGGACATCTAAAGCGCCGCGGAATATAAATGGAAATCCCAAAACATTGTTTACTTGATTCGGAAAATCGCTTCTGCCGGTTGCCATAATAATATCGTCTCGGACACTTACGGCTTCATCGTACATAATTTCAGGATCGGGATTAGCCATCGCAAAGACAATTGGATTTGGCGCCATTGATTTTATCATATCTTTGCTGACTACACCGCCAACCGAAAGCCCGACAAATACATCGGCGCCTTTCATTCCTTCTGCAAGTGTTGAGCATTGAGAATCGGTCGCAAATTCCATTTTGTATTTATTCAAATCGGTACGCTTTTTATTTAAGCATCCTTTTGAATCATACATGGTAATATTTTCTCTTTTAACCCCGGCTTTCATGTATAATTTACAGCATGAGATTGCCGCTGCTCCGGCGCCGTTAACTACTATTTTGATATCGGATAATTTTTTCCCGGCAACCTCGGCGGCATTGATCAAGGCAGCGCAAGAAATAATTGCTGTCCCGTGTTGATCATCGTGGAAAACCGGAATGTTCATGGTTGCTTTTAAAGTCTCTTCTATTTCAAAACATTCAGGAGCTTTAATATCTTCGAGATTTATTCCGCCGAATGTTGGTTCTAACAGTTGTACAGCTCTTATAATTTCTTTTGGATCTTTGCTCTTCATTTCAATATCAAACACATCGATGTCTGCGAATCTCTTGAAAAGAACTCCCTTGCCTTCCATAACGGGTTTGCCGGCGGCGGGTCCAATGTCGCCCAATCCAAGGACTGCCGTGCCGTTGGAAACTACAGCAACCAAATTTCCTTTGGCGGTATATTTATAAACTTCGTCCGGATCTTTTGCAATTTCCCTGCAAGGTTCTGCGACGCCCGGTGTGTATGCTAATGATAGGTCTCTTGATGTTAAACAGGGTTTTGTGGGAGTAACTTCTATTTTACCACGCCTTCCCTGGCTGTGGTATTCAAGCGCTTCTTCGGTACGAATTTTCATTTAATCTTCCTAACAATTATTATTGTACAAAATTAAAATACATAGACAAATATCCGTATAATTTACCATATTTTTTTATCTATGAATTTCTTCAGCTAATATTTGGATCTGAGTTTATGAAACTCGATGCACTTATTTAACCATAAAGTGTGCCATTTATGTTCTTTTTTTCCCTCTCTAAGTAGTTGAGTTGCAAGCAAAAAAATAGATTAATTAAAGAGCAGTATTAATCCTTTCCCATTTGTGAAAAATATTTTCTAAGGAATAGCAGAATTGTCACAGAATTTTTTTTCTATAGCCATATTATTATGAACAAAACATTTATAATGTCCTGCGAATATTCTTCGTTAAATGCGAAACTTTTTATAAATAAAATTCGACTCGGTAAATTGTTTCATGCAAAAAGTTTTGTTTTTTGTTCATAATAAAAACTTTCCCTTGTAAAGTCTAATAAATACGGATGGCATTTCAATTGAACTCCTATTCAAAAAATTATTTCATAACTTATTTCAGGAGTTCGACAATGAAAAAATTTATTCAGTTCTTTTTTGCTCTTTCACTTATCATTTTCTTATGCTCCGTAAATCAATATCCGCAGATGGTCATAAAAGATACATTGTCTGGACACGTTTACGCCGCAGGCGGCAATGACACTTCACAGACAGCTATTGCCGGAGCGAATGTATCTCTTCATACTTTTTCAATGCTTGGTGATTCTACTCTCTATCAAGCTACAACCGATTCAACAGGAAGTTTTATAATGGGCGGTATAACACCGGGTCAATATGTTTTAATTTGCAGCGCCAACGGATACTCTACTCTTGTCCTCCGTGAGTTTAATGTTGAGGATGCAAATCAGACAATTAATCTTTTCTTACATGATACTGCTTCTGTCATGGGCGGAATAGTATCCGGAATGGTACGCTTTGATGAGGCAGATCAGTTCGATTTTTCGCATGTCTTTGTTCACAATGCTATCATAGAATTCATCAATACAAACAATACTTCGCCTAATATTTTTGACACTACGAATGCATTTGGATTCTATAGGACTAAAGTTCCTGCCGGACAATATTATGTTTCATGCACGGTAGCGCTAACCGACAGTACAACTTTCCATGAATATTATCAGAACGCCGCCACTATCGCATTGGCTAAAGTTGTTTCCGTAAGCGACGGACAAATGACTGATGACATTGATTTCACAATTCCTTCACAAGCTGCAGTTTCGCATACAATAACTTTTAGCGGTAATGTCCAATCAAGTTCAAACACTCCTTTAGATTCTGCAACAGTCAGCATTCTCCTTTCAGGAGATAATGAAGATCATGGAGATTTGTCCCACGGTCGTAACGGATTTGTAGCTTCTACTAAAACCGATGCGTCAGGTAATTTTACAATTACTCTTGACAGCGTTTCTCAATCATTAAATGCATTTATTGTCGCCGCTCATAAAGATGGTTACAAGTTTCAGTTCTACAATAATCAGGATACTTTCTTTAAGGCAAATGTTTTATTCGCTTTTCACGATACGACTTTTTCTAATTTGAATTTCACTCTTTCACCTGAAGATACAAACCGCTATTCAATCAGCGGAACAGTAAAAGACAGTTCAGGCATGGGAATAAAAAACGCTTTCGTAACAGCTTTCGATTCAGCTACCGGGCATCATCACATGGCTGTCTCTGACTCAAACGGTAATTATTCTATTAACGGGCTGGCGCAAGGAAGTTACTATTTATTATTCACAGCGCACGGCTATCAATCTCAATTCTACCCGAACGCCTCTACCTGGGAAACAGCAACAGCGGTAAATGTATCATCATCAATAACCGGAATAAATGTTGTCCTTGCACAAGATACTTCCACCATGGCAACTGGCGGCGGAGATATTATAGGCGATGTACATTCGTCTAATGATTCTGCTTTAGCAGGCGTCCTAATAACCGTTAAAGATTCTCATGGAAATGTTGTTGGCACGGCAGTAACTGATGTAAACGGTTCTTATTCAATCGCGGGCTTAGTGCAGGGAAGTTATACTATCACTGCAAGTTTCTCCACTTACACAAGTCAGCAGCAAACCACTACATACAGTCCAAGCTCCGGCTCTACACAGGTAAGCAGCTTTACATTGCCGCAGTCAACAACCGCTATTACAACTCAGCCTAATAATTTACCTACGCGGTTTGCTTTAGATAATAATTATCCGAACCCGTTTAACCCAAGTACAATTATCGGGTTCTCTATTCCTTATTCTACGCATGTAACTTTAGAAGTCTACAATGTGCTTGGGCAAAAAGTCGCGCAGCTCGTTAATGGTAATTTGGCGGCGGGTCATTATGCTTATTCATTTAACGCGAACAATCTTTCTTCAGGAGTGTACTTATACAGAATTCAGACAGATAAGTTTGTTTCCGTTAAAAAAATGTTGCTCACAAAGTAAGGGTTTTATAAATCGGTTATTCAAGCTCCCGCTTTGTGCGGGAGCTTTTTTTTATCCCGGGCTATAAATATTTATTTTCTATTTCAGCAAAGAAGGCAGAAGCGAGCTGAACAAAATCTGATTCATGTAATTTAATTTCGTCTCCGATCTTGTATTTTACCACTGATTTATCCGGATTATATTTTATTGTTTTATCCGCTGCTAATATTTCTTTGTTTGATATAATTGAATTCACAAGCATTCTTACTTCATTCAACGGGTTACCGTCTTTCAGCTCTTTTGCTCTTGCCCGGTGAGCGAAGCAATTATCTAACGAAAGTATCATATTATTAAAGAAGTGAGGCTCGAAATCTTTAATTGCGTTTTCAAGATCATTATCGTCTTCCGGAGTTTGTTTGCGTGCCGCGGCAATTAGATTTAGATATGATGAAACACGTGCGGCGGTTCTGGAGCGGCATTCGTTTATATAATCCTGAGAATAATTATTCACACTAAGCATTACGGGACCTCATACTTATTTAGTGACCGCAAAATTAATAAAAGTTCCTTCACTCCCAAATAAATTGCGTACTAATAACGGCGGTTTACGCTTATTCTATTATGATCTCATATTTGTCTAAAAGCCCCGCCGCGCCCGCTAATGAAAACTTCGCGTTCTTGATCCGGTTACTTTCAGGATCAATTGTATAATTAAAAGATGTCCTGAAATCCGCTTTTACTATAATTGTGTTTTTGAAAACTGTCCGTGTTAATTCGCAATTGGAAAAAAGTGAGTTCGTCAAATCGCATTCGGTAAAGTCTGTCTCAACAAGCTGGCAATTATTAAAAATCGTTTTCCGGATTTTCTTACGGAAAAAAGAAGAATGGTTTAGAATGCAGTTCTCAAAATTAATAGATAAGCTGAAGTCATTGCAGCTTTCAAAACGAACTCCCAGCATTTTGCAGCCGTTAAATTTTACGCCGTTAAAAGTTGTCCCGTTAACTTTAACAACGCTGAGATCACATGCCGTAAATTTACAGTCAATGAATATTCTTTCTGAAATATCCGCGTTATAAAAGCTGCAATTGGTGAACGTGCAGTTTTCGTACTCGCCTTTGTCTAATATGTTCCTTCTGAAATCTATTTTATCAAAATTCTTTTCTTCAATAAAATTTGTTTCCATATTTTTTATTCATCGGTTTATATTAAAATTAAAACCCATACCATAACATTATTTTAATAGGAATCGTACACAGGCTGATATTTTTTGGTTACCACGAAATGCTGCCATTCGCCTGAATATTTGTATACGTTTTTTATGAATTTAATTTTATACTCTCTAACTTCCCCGCCAAGGAAATACAATTTCATCTTTAGCCCTGTAACAACTTCGTCATTCGATTTAACCTGGCTGTTTATTACCATCCATTTATCTACGGTTAATCCCGGCGGAATTCTAAAGGGAACATTCAGCAAATGATTCTGAGGAAAATAATTTTCAAGATTAACCTGGTTCTTAATCATGTTGTATCTTTCGAGCGTCAATGCTTCCCCGCTCATATTACTTAACGCCCTAAAACCTTCTTTCGTACTTCTCTTGTTGCTCAGTTCACTGCCGATTTCAGCGCCTAATGAAAGTGTACCCCAGAATAATTGCCGGTTTATCGACTCAACATTCTTTTCTTCACTCATAGAATTAAACCATACGTCAAGATCGTTTCCGCCTGTGATAATAATATTATCTTCATCGTTGTTTACGGGTGGCGTTACTGAACTATCCGGCAAAACCGAAAGAGCAATGCTGTCAACCTCAAGCCAGTTGTTGGTTTTATTCTTAATGGCAAAGTCCACCATCCCGAAATACTTCGTGGAGTATTCTTGTTTAATTTCATAGCTCAAAGTTATTATATCGTTGGCTTGAGAAATTTCGGTCTGTTGTTCTGAATTGTTCCCGCCCTCGTTTGTACGGCTTGCTACGTTTGACAACTGAGTACTTGCACAGCCCGCAAACACAAGTGTCGAAAAAAAGATAAGATACTTCATAAAGTGCCTCCTGGTTTAGTAATTATTTTTTTCCAACTATTACAACACACCGGTTGTATATATATTATTTTCCGCCGCTATTGCGCGCGGGTTCCCACAATTCTATTTTATTGTTTTCCGGATCGAGTATATGAACAAACTTGCCATACTCGTATGTTTCAATTGAGTCGAGTACCGTTACTCCGTTCTGCTTTAATTCTTCTACAAGCCCCTCGATATTTTCTACGCAATAATTTATCATAAATTCCTTTTTCGACGGCTCAAAATATTTTGTGTCTTCCTTAAATGGACTCCACTGCAGATACGATTTTTCTTCAGGTGAATCGGTTTCCCGCGACTCAAACGTCGCGCCGTATTCATTTGTGTGAAATCCGAGGTTCTTGCTGTACCACTCTTTAAGTCTTTCCGGGTCTTTTGCTTTAAAAAATATTCCTCCAACACCGGTTACTTTCTTCGTTCCTTTCATTATTTTTTCCTCTACTTTTTTGATTGTTTCCTTCACCAGCGCGTCCATTATTTTATAACCCGCAAAAGTTGGATGTACTCCGTCGTTAGTATATTTTTTATCTAAGCCTTTTCTTTCATCAACCATCTTTGAATAATAGTCCACGTAAGGAATATTATTTTCATCGCAGTAAGCTTTAATCATTGAGTTCAGCTTTAAGATCTTATCAGCGGGCTGAAGACCGTGACGCCACGGAAAGTCGTATGCGGGCAGCACCGAGGAAATGATTACCCTAATATTATTCTTCTCCGCAAGCTGCGCCATAGAAATAATATTTCCCAGAATATCCTTTAACGCAATTGGTCCGGCATTTTCGGCAATATCATTTGTCCCTGCTAAAATAACTACGACTGCCGGTTTCAGGTCAATTACATCCTGCCGGAAACGGAGCAGCATTTGAGACGAAGTCTGTCCGCTTATTCCTCTGCCTATGTATCCGTTTTCCTTAAAAAAGCCGCTGTCTATTACAGCCCACGATTCTGTTATAGAGTTGCCCATAAAAACAACCCGCTTCTCGCCCGCTGCGGGAGTTCCTAAGCTTTCATTGGACGCGGCGTACTTTTTCAAGTTTACCCAATCATTAATATTATTAACCTGGCTGTAAGCATAAAATTGTAAGAAAATAAATAAGAGAAATACACAGCCAAAAATATTTTTCATAACTAAATTCCTTTTTATTTTTAATTTGCACTAACTATTTTAAAAATGCAAGAGCGCATATTCCCTTATGAAATTAATATGCTGCCACAACAGTCTATGACAGCATGAAATAAAAATAAGCAATCAGTTCTCTTTGCTTTTTAAAATGCCGCTTCAAATCCAACTTGTATTGCCGCGATTGACTGCTCTCCCGGATCTGTAAGAAATGCGTTATACAAATTGCCTCTCATCTCGCATCCAAATGTAGATTCACCAACGGAAAATTCATATCCAAAACCCACGCCGAAGCCGACTTTTAATCCTGTGCCCGTACCGATTATAATATTCATTGATGGAATATCCAGCATTGTATAAAAGCCGCTGTTATCTCCAAAGTTAAACTCAAAGCCGGAACCCGCGGTAAATATACCTATCGGGTTTGTACTATGCGTGTACGAATATCCGTAATACTGCTCGGTTATTTCCTTGCCTCCAAAGAATGTAAGCTCTAACCTTCCCAGCACCCTTACCTCATTTGATACATTCCATTTTGTTAGGTCTGCGACGTTAAAGCCTAAGCCGTTATCCGAAGACCAGCTTCCGACAGGGAAATCTATTCCGCCTTTAATGCCGTCGGTCTTTATGTTTAACTTAGACTGCGCAAACGTATTAATACTGAATGCAAAGCAGAATAGAAATACGAAAACGAACCTGGTTAATTTTTTCATCCTTTTATTCCTTTGAAATTGATTTAATGATTTTATTTAACACAATTTATTTTAATTATTATTTCTTGTGTCCGTATTTTTATTTTACATGCTTTACTCTAACTCTCTGTACGGTCTTTAATTTTTCAGTCTCAACGTTTAATCGTATAGACAACCCGGCGGGTCGTCTTTTTCTTTATCAATATTATTTTGCGTTTAGTTAATATCATTAATATTAAAGCAGAAACGAACTCCATATATATAATTCATGTTGGTCTTAGCTGATTCATAAAAATTATAATTGATGTAAGGCTCAACGCCTAACGCAATATTCGGGAATAAGAAAAACAGCGGTGATATATAAAACTGGCTGTCCAAGGATATGCCGAGTCCCCAGAAAGACGTGCTGTTATAAGTTTCTTCATTATAAGTTTTCCCTGCGCTTACCGAAGGTCCTATGTTAAAAGAGCCGAACAATATTCTTTTTACAAAGTACGAATAGCCGATCCCGTAATTAACAGTTGCAATAAAGTTGTTGCCGCCCAATAAAGGACTCGTAAAATTTAATCCGGCGCTATTAGTATAATTATCATATTTCCAGTTAACATTCATTCCAACATTTACCAGGCTGTTGTTATTATTGCTTAACACTCTGGAGACGCCAATATTAAACCAGCCGCTCTTAAGATTATTTTGCGGTTTAGCCGCTTGCTGTATGGAAATAAATAATATAACTACTAAAACTATTCTATTGTTTTGTCTCATATAAAACCGAAACCCTTATTGTTTAGTCTGTACTTCATGTTATAAATTTGTTTTTCTCAGACGGCTCACTCGCCCCGTCTACATTTATTTTTTTTAATCGTAGAGACGACCCGGCGGGTCGTCTCTTTCTTTTTACCAGATAATCTTATTCTATCTGTGAGTTTCAATCTCGTTCCTCAAGCCAATACCATTATATAACTATTTGCACTTTCTTTCGCATTGTACGGACATAAATGCCTGACGAATGCGAGCTATAGTTTATTTCGAGTCCTTGTTGTAAAACAACAATAGTGACTTTAACAAATTATTTGTTTCGTACGTATTATGTTCTAAAGAAACGAAACAAGATAATAATTCACCCACAGCTACAACCAAAATCCCATTAATTAAACAAAGCATACCTGACATAATTATAAAAGGCACTATACTTTTAAAGGTGAAATCATTTGATGCAAGTCCGAATATACCAATCAGAACACCCACAATGCCTATAATAAATATAATCCACCCAAAAGCAGAAATAAATCGCCCTAATCCTAATAACGTCTCAAATCTTGACTTAGATTGCGACTTGGTATTTGTATATTTTGAATCAACTTCAACTCTTTGACCTGTTTTCGCATTAACAAAATATACTTCACCATTTTCAGAAGTAATTCTTTTTAGCGCCATTATTTATAACCTTTCCTTTTTTAGTAACTATATTTGCCATTACATATCGTAGAGACCACCAGGCGGGTCGTCTCCGTCTTGTCATTTTATTTGAGCAAAATTAATTTCTTCGTTGCCGCAAAACTTCCAGCCTGCATTCTGTAATAATAAACACCACTTGCAAGTTTACTCGCATTTCTGCCGGAGGTATATCCCCCTTCCGTGGAAAATTCCACACTATAATTACCTGCTGGTTTTTCTTCATTTACAAGGGTTGTAATTTCTTTCCCTAATGAATTATAAACTTTGATAGTTACTAGGCTTCTTTTCGGAATAGAATATTTTATTGTCGTAGTCGGATTAAAAGGATTAGGATAATTTTGCGAAATATCATATACCAAAGATTGATTACTATTTAATTTCTGATTGACTGATGTTACAAAACTTGTATCATATAATAGTACTTTCCCGCTATCGCCTACTATTATTCCATGGTTTTCATCTTTGAAATAAATCATCCGTAATATTGCATTAGTTCCGCTTGGAATAGAATCCCAGGTAGCTCCGCTATTTGTAGTTTTCAGAATTGACCCGTTTCCTCCGACTATCCATCCTACGGTGTCATTAACAAAAGTAACCCAATTAAAATGATATGAATAATCATTATAGCTTGTCCAGCTCTTGCCGCTGTCAGTAGTTTTAAGTATAACACCTTTATCCCCTACTATCCAGCCTAATGAATCATTGGCAAAAGTAATATTCTCAAGCTTTGCAGTTGTTCCGGTATTCAATACTTCCCAGCTATAACCATGGTCGGTCGTTTTTTCTGCTAGCCCGGCTTCTCCAACAACATAACCTGTATTACCGTCTTTCGTGTACATATATCCCATTGCTATTTGGTTTCTTGAAATATATTCTTGAGTCCAATATCCGTCCCCAAATTTAGTTCTAAATAATGAATTCGTTGCTGCGCACATCCAGCCTACTGTGTCATTTACAAATATTATTTGTGTCAAATAGTTTCCTCCGGGTCCTTGCCTAAGTATCCATGTATTGCCTTGATCTTGAGTTTGTAAAAGAGTTCCATATCTTCCGCATATCCAGCCTGATGTATTGTTGTAAAGGCTGGTAGAATATAAATCCGGCGTAGTGTTTATAAAATTAAGATTTGGTACCCAATTTTTGCCGCCATCGGTTGACCTAAGTATCAGCCCGTTTGCGCCGCATATTATTCCAGTTGTTGAATCAAAAAATTGTACGGAATAAAGTGAAGCGTTATAATTAATTGATATAGACTTCCATTGAGCATATAAAAATATATTTAATATTAAGCTGAGAAAAATAATTTTTTTCATAGATCCTCCTTGGTTATTTGTAAAATATTTAAGTGAAACATTTATTTATTTACTACACGTACTAAATTCATATCGGTATATTTATCGGCTTACCTAAAAAGCTACTGCTAACCCGCTCGCCTCGCTTTGCGTGTCGAAGCGCGTCGTCGCCCCGACTCTACATTTATTTTTTTAATCGTAGAGACGACCCGGCGGATCGTCTCTGTCTTGTTATTTTATTTAAGTAAAATTAATTTCTTCGTTGCCGCAAAACTTCCTGCTTGCATTCTATAAAAATAAACTCCGCTTGTAAGTTTATTTCCATTTTCGCCGGAGGCGGAAAATTCAACTTTATAATCTCCACTATATTTTTCTTCATTCACTAATGTCTTTATTTCCCTTCCCAATTCATCATATACTTTTATTGTTACAAAACTTGCCCTCGGAACTGAATAGCTAATTGTTGTCGTGGGATTAAATGGATTGGGATAATTCTGGCTTAGCGCATAATCTTTTGGACCACCGGTTGCTTGTTTGATACTAGTAACCGTTTCGGTTGGAGGCCCAAGAAATCTGTCAACTTCAAAGACCGTGAATAGAGAATCTTTTGAATATATTTCCGCAAGACTATCGACAGAATAATTTTCTATCTGCCAAAATTCAGCGACTGTTCCAGTAATATTTAATGTATCGCTGCGATAAATTACAGCCTTTAAACTGTCGCGGATTTTCTGAATTTCAGCCGCCGGAGTTGTTAGCTTATATGCCACGTCTAATAGTCCTCCGTAATATTTCGGCGCAGTTACTGTTATAGAGTCAATAGGAAAAAACAGGTTATAGTCAGCATATATTATTTGTTTTCCATCTTGAGTTGGTATTCCTAATTTACTTGGGATAAGTACCCACGTCCATGTTTTAGATGCTCCTGGCGAATACTGAACTTCTATGACAACACCGGGACATGTCATTTGGAATTGAATAGTATTGAATGCAGGTATTACCATACATCCGGATTCATAGACAGTGATAGTAGAGTCAGTATTATTAGAGAAAGTAACGCTTACCTGAATAGAATCACCATAAGAATAACTGCTCTTGTCTGTTTTCATCGTCCATAAACCTTGTGCAGAACATTCAATAATTAAGAACAAACTTGTTATCAAAGTCTTAAATAAAGTTTTCATCTTATTCCTTTCTATTGCCATGCCATTTACGCCGTAGATAAAATATCAAAAATCTATTTCCGGCTTTAGCCGCTTTAAAAAATGCACGATAGAGCAAAATCTGTTTAGATAATCATCGTTTATTTGATAATTTAACTATTGCTGTTTCACCACTCCAAAATCCACCACTAAGATGTAAATAGTAATCTTTTATCACAGGAACTTCAAAAATTAGAGATCCTGTCTTTATTATATAGGGATTACATTGTTTTAAAAATAAAGTGTTCTGGCCTGACATTTCTAGAGCAGTTTCACCTTCCGTTGAACTTTCATATTCAGTTCCTGTCTCATCTGTGAGTTTAAAAAATGAATTATCCAAAGTATGTTCTTCTTTATCGTTATTTCGGAATGTCATATTAACTATTAAGAATATTCCATCTGCTGTTGTCTGACTAAACTCATTACCGATTGTCTTAGCAAATTTTACATTATTTACTAAGTAAGAAAAATGACCAATATTAATTTGGGTACCAATAGTATTATATTGTTGTTCAACAGAAGTCCTATTCTCAGATGATTTATCAGTTGCAATACTTTTTGAATCTGATCGTGTTGAATCCGAATAAATATTTTTTTTGTCGTTATAATTTGACCGGCTAGTAGCATTAGGAAGGCTTTTGTCTGTTTTAAGAGCAATTGAGAAA
>Ga0187812_1000021_pt1 | contig 58355 bp, 51 predicted proteins | sample NC_S_2_FD_130582 | JGI IMG/M metagenome (GOLD analysis project Ga0187812, IMG submission 130582) | Wetland sediment microbial communities from Neuse River Estuary, North Carolina, USA - ASW-S_2 | ecosystem: Environmental > Aquatic > Freshwater > Wetlands > Sediment | place: USA: North Carolina...
GGGGTCGGGCTGCTGTACCGGCACGGGTACTTCACCCAGTCGCTGTCCGCCGACGGCTGGCAGACCGAGCGCTACCCTGCCGACGACCCCAACGGCCTCCCGCTCACCCTGCTCCGCCACCCCCACACCAGCGACCCCGTCCAGGTGACCGTCACCCTGGCCGGCGGCAAGCTGCTCACCGCGCAGGTCTGGCTCGCCCAGGCCGGCCGGGTGCCGCTGCTGCTGCTCGACTCCTACGTCGAACAGAATGAACCCGCCCTGCATGAGGTCACCGACCGGCTGTACGGCGGCGGCAGCGAGCACAGGCTCCGCCAGGAACTGCTCCTCGGCATCGGCGGAGTCCGCGCGGTGCGCGCCTTCTGCGCCATCACCGGCCACCAGGAACCCGAGGTCTTCCACACCAACGAGGGCCACGCCGGCTTCCTCGGCCTCGAACGCATCCGCGAGTACACGGCGGCCGGGCTTACCTTCGACGACGCGCTCGAACTGTGCCGGGCCGGCACCGTCTTCACCACGCACACACCTGTCCCCGCCGGCATCGACAGGTTCCCCCGCGAGCTCATCGAGCGGTACTTCGCCCCGGACGCCGCCGGCGGGACGCTGCCGCTCGACCGGGTCCTCGCGCTCGGCGCGGAGACGTACCCCGGCGGCGACCCGCACGTGTTCAACATGGCCGTGATGGGCATGCGCCTCGCCCAGCGGGTCAACGGCGTCTCCAAGCTGCACGGCCATGTCAGCAGGGACATGTTCGCCGGCCTCTGGCCGGGCTTCGACACCTCAGAAGTGCCGATCGGCTCCATCACCAACGGCGTGCACGCGCCGACCTGGGTAGCCAGGGAAGTCTCCGACCTCGGCGACACCGACACCGCCGCCTCGGCCGACGCGGCCCGCCTCTGGCGGATCCGCCATCAGCTCCGCAGCAGGCTCGTCACCGAGACCAGGAAGCGGCTGCGCGACTCCTGGCGGCAGCGCGGCGCCTCCGGCGCCGAGCTCACCTGGATCGACGACGTCCTGGACGACAACGTCCTGACCATCGGGTTCGCCCGCCGCGTCCCCTCCTACAAGCGGCTGACCCTGATGCTCAACGACCCGCAGCGGCTCACCTCGCTGCTCCTCGACCCCGAACGGCCCATCCAGATCGTCATCGCCGGCAAGGCCCACCCCGCCGACGAGGGCGGCAAGCGCCTCATCCAGCACATGGTCCGCTTCGCCGACAGCGATACCGTCCGCCGCCGGATCGTCTTCCTGCCCGACTACGACATGGCGCTCGCCCGCTACCTCGTCCAGGGCTGCGATGTCTGGCTCAACAACCCGCTGCGCCCGCTCGAGGCCTGCGGCACCTCCGGGATGAAGGTGGCGCTCAACGGCGGCCTCAACGTCTCCGTCAGGGACGGCTGGTGGGACGAGTGGTATGACGGCGGCAACGGCTGGGAAATCCCCACCGCCGACGGCGTCGCCGACCCCGCCCGCCGCGACGAGCTCGAGGCCTCCGCGCTCTACGAACTGATCGCCAAGTCCGTCGCGCCGCTGTTCTACGACACCGGCCACGACGGCATCCCCGGCGGCTGGATCGACATGATCCGGCACAACCTGCGCAGCCTCGGCCCGCTCGTCCAGGCCGACCGCATGGTCGGCGACTACGTGACCCACCTGTACGCCCCCGCCGCCGAGTCGTCCCGCGCCCTGGCCACCGACCGGTTCCACGCCGCCCGTGACCTCGCCGCGTGGAAGCAGCGCGTCCGCCAGGCCTGGCCGGAGGTCCGCATCGAGCATGTCGAGACTGACGGCGCCGAGCCGAGCCTGGGCGCCGTGCTCCACGTCCGCGTCACCACCGCGCTCGGCGCGCTCAGCCCGTCCGACGTCTCGGTCGAGGTCGTTTACGGCCCGCCCAGCGAGAACGACGAGATCCTCGAGCCGAGCTACGTCACCCTGGAAGCGGACGCCTCTGTGCCTGGGGAGCATGTCCGCTTCTCGGGCGTGGTGGAACTCGGCCGCCCGGGCCCGTTCGGCTACACCGTCCGGGTCCTCCCGAGCCACCCCCTGCTCGCCAGCCGCGCCGAACTGGGCCTCGTCACCTACCCCGAAGCCCCGGCCGGCATGACCAACGGCGACCTCAGGTAAGGCTGACCCGTTCCCGGGGCCCGCAGCGTGGTACAGCAGTGCCGTTGTGTGGCCTGTGATCCGGCGGATCGGGTCGGCGCTCAACTATGCATCACTTTCCATCACTTTTGGCCCCTAGAAACGGGACAAAACGGACGCTGAAGAGACCGAAAGTGATGGAAAGACGAAAAGTGATGCGAAGTCGCCGGGCCGGAAGCCAGCCACAGGAGCAGGAATAAGCTACTCGCGGGACGCGGGTGACAGGCGCTGGCGCCGTTGGTGTGGAGGTGGGTGGCTTGGGCGAGTTCGTGCGGGTCGAGGTGGCGGACACCATCGCGACGATCCGGCTGGACCGGCCGAAGATGAATGCGCTCAACGGGCAGGTCCAGGAGGAGATCGCCGCCGCGGCGGCCGAGGTGACCGGGGACACGGCGATCCGCGCGGTCATCCTGTACGGCGGCGAGCGGGTGTTCGCGGCGGGCGCTGACATCAAGGAGATGGCGGGGCTCGGCTACCCGCAGATGGCGGAGCGCTCGGCGCGGCTCCAGGCCGCGTTCAGCGCCGTCGCCGGCATCCCCAAGCCCGTGGTCGCGGCGGTGACCGGGTACGCGCTCGGCGGCGGGCTCGAACTGGCGCTGTGCGCCGATTTCCGGGTGCTCGGCGAGAGCGCGAAAGTGGGACAGCCGGAGATCCTGCTCGGCATCATCCCGGGGGCGGGCGGCACGCAGCGGCTGCCGCGGCTGATCGGCCCGGCCCGCGCCAAGGACCTGATCTTCACCGGCAGGCAGGTGCCCGCCGACGAGGCCCTGGCGATCGGGCTGGCCGACAAGGTCGTGCCGGACGCGGAGGTCTACCAGGCCGCGCGGGACCTGGTGGCCCGGTACGCCACCGGGCCGGCGCTGGCCCTGCGCGCGGCCAAGCAAGCCGTCGACAAGGGCCTCGAGGTGGACCTGGCCACCGGGCTTGAGATCGAGCGGCTCCAGTTCGCCGCGCTTTTCGCCACCGAGGACCAGAAGACCGGCATGCGCAGTTTCATCGAGAACGGCCCGGGACGGGCGACCTTCGACGGTCGCTGAGCAGTGCGATACTTGAACGGTGACTGAGCCTGCCGACGACCTGTCGCTCGAGATGGTCACGGCCGCGCTGCGGGTGGACAGCGCCGACGTGGCGGTGTACACACGGGTCCTCACCAAGTCGCTGAGCGAGGCGCTGCCGCCTGGCTACGTGACCGTCGAGCGCGATCGGTCGGTGTCCGACCGGATGCGCGGCCGCCCCGGCGAGATTGCCAAGGTGGTGGTCCGGCTTGGCGACCAGCTCATGACGCTGGCGGTCAGGAACGGGCAGCCCTCCGCCGAGATCTGCCGCGAGGTCCGCGGCGTGGTGCTGTCCAGGGAGAACGTCCCGCTGCAGCAGTGGGCAACCGCGCTGGCCAGCGCCCTTGTGGTGCACGCGGAGAACAACGCCCAGGCCGCGGAGGCGCTGCGCCGTCTCGTCACCGGCGCGTAACCCTGGCCCCGCCGTTATCTGCGCTTTACCGAAAATCCTGGCGTCGGCACGTAACCTGAAGGAACGATGCCTGCACTGGATTTGCTCCCGCGCAAGATCGGGCCTTACCGCCTGCTCGAGAAGATCGGCGAAGGCGGGATGGGCGTGGTCTATCTCGCCCGCGACACCGAAGGCCGCCCGGTGGCGGTCAAGGTCCTCGGACCGGCGGTGACGGGGGACCCGAACGCCAGGCGGCGGCTGTACCGCGAGGTCGAGACCATGCGGCGGGTGCGCAGCCGGTACGTGGCGGAGATCCTGGACGCCGATGTGGGCGCCGCGTCCCCGTACATCGTGACCAGGTACGTTCCCGGCCGCACGCTGGACGACATCGTGCGGACCGACGGCCCGCTGCGCGGGCAGGCACTCGAGCGGCTGGCCGGCGGGCTGGCCGAGGCGCTGACCGCGGTCCACGCCGCCGGGGTGGTGCACCGCGACCTCAAGCCGGGCAACGTGATGATGGTCGACGGGCAGCCGGTCGTGATCGACTTCGGCATCGCGCACATCGCGGACGCGACGCGGCTGACGCAGACCGGCATGGTGATGGGCACGCCCGGGTATCTCGCGCCCGAGATGATCGAGGGCAAGCCGAGCAGCGGGGCGTCGGACGTGCACTCGTGGGGGGCCACGGTCGCGTTCGCGGCGACCGGGCATCAGCCGTACGGCAGCGGGACCTTCCAGACGATCTTCTACCGCGTGCTCAACGGGAAGCCTGACCTCACCGGGGTTCCGGGGCCGCTGCTGCCGCTGGTGGCCGCGGCGCTCGCCACCGATCCCGAGATCCGCCCGCCCGCGCGGTGGCTGGCCGCTCAGTGTGCCGGCTCCCCGCTGGCGGCGGGCTACCCGGCGGGCGGCGGGCCGAACGGGACGCTGCTTTCCGGGGCCTCGGCCGCGGCGACCGGGGCGGGCGGGCTGAACGGGCTGAACGGTTCCCGGTCCCGGCCGGCCGGGACCGGGATGTCGCCCCCGCCGGTGTTTCCTGGTCCGAGCGAGGCCGCCGCGGGCGTGGCTGACCTGCTGCCGCCAGTCAGGTACTCCCCCCGGCGGGCGGTCGCGGCGCCGCCCGCGCGGCCCGCGCCAGCGGCGCCGGTCGCTGGGCACGGGCTGGTCCTCGGTGCGCTGGGGGTCGCCGCGATGGCGCTCAGCGTGGTGCTTCCGGTCGCGGGGACGGCGCTGGCGCTGGCGGTGATCACCTTGCTCCGCGCGGCGGATCACGCACAAGCGGGGCTGGCGGCGCGGCGGTCGGTGCGCGGGGCGCGGCCCAGCGACATCGTGCTGGTGATCGTGACCGCGCCGTGGGCGGTTGCCCGGGCGCTGCTCGCGACGATAATGCTGGCGCCGCTCGCGGTGGTTGTGGCCGGGGTGGCCGCGGCGATGTCCGTGCTGCTTGTGCAGGCTGACTCGCTGCCGAAGGCAGGTGGCTGGGCGGCGGGCGCCGCGGTGGCGATGTACTGCTTCGGGCCGGGTTCGGGCCGTCCGCGCCGCCAGTTGCGCCGGATGACCGGCGGGGTGATCCGCAGCCGCGCGGCGATGACGGTGGCGATCATCTCGACGTGGGCGTTCGCCCTGGCGCTGGTTACGTCGGCGCTGTCGCAGCCGCCGCTGGTGTGGCCGGCGACAAGCTGGATGCTGCCGCAGCTGCCGTCACTGGGCCGGGCGCTGCACTCCGTCCAGCAGGGACTGCTTGGGCACGCCGTGCGCATGCTGCACCTGCCCTGACCCGTGCTCGGCGAGTGGCCTTACGAGGCCGAGGGCGATGACCTCGTTCGCTAGCCGGGTGCGCCGGTTCGGCCCCTCGGGGACGCGGAACTTCTGGTAGAGCCGCAGCAGGTGCTGTTTCACCGCCGCCTCGGTCACCACGAGGTCGTCGGCTATCTCCCTGGCGGTGGCGGGCGTGATGAACGCGTCGTCGGACAGCGCGGGGCGGCACAGGGAGATGAGCACGTCAAGTTCCCTGCGCGTCAGTTCGGGAGCGGCGGAGCGGCGCAGTTCGGCGTCGGCGGCCAGTTCCTCCGTTGGGATTCCCTCGATCCTGCAGCGGGCCGAGCCGAAGCTCAGCACGTCACCATCGTCCAGCACCCTGCGGGCAATCGGCCGGCCGTTTACCCGCGTGCCGTTCCGCGATAATCCGAGGTCGGCGATGTAAATGTACGGGCCGCGGCGCACAATTTCCGCGTGCAGCCGGGATACGCTCGGGTCGTCGAGCCGGATGTCGACTCCGTGTCCGCGGCCGATCGTCGTGATGTCGTCGCGAAGCGGAATTAGTTCCCCCGTGTCCTCTATCCGGATGTAAGGCGCGTCCACGCCAGTCCCTCCCGTCCATCGAAGACGTGACGTTCATCTCACTGTAGCGTTAGCGTGGCCGATGGGTAAGCGTCAACTAGCCTGCGGGTGATCTGGGTAAGTCCCCTGTGATCCGGGTTACGTGGCGCGCGGCGCCACGCGAGCGGCGGTAAACTTCGCAGCTAGCAGGGGACGTGCTGAAGGAGATCGCCCATGCCGATGGTCGTTACTCGAGCCCGAGCCGCGGCGTTATGACCTCTGCTGTGGCGGTGCCATGACACGACGGTCGCACGCGCCCGCCGGTTTCGCGCGATACGGGGCCCCGGTGCGGGGGAGAGGCGCCCCGGTACGTTCAGGTGAAATGGGCCAGGAAGCGGCGGTGACCGGAAGCCCTGCTGTCGCCCGGCCACCGCAGGGGCGGATCGTCACGCGGGCGGCGGGCACGCGGGCCCGGCGCGACCGTGGCATGATCGGGTTTGTCGCGTACCTGGTCGTCCTCATCTGCGTCGTCGCGGGGGTGTACATCGCCTGGCGCGAGGGCTCGGCGGGCGGCGGCCGGGGCGGCGCCGTCGCCGGGTCGGCGCTGCTGGCGGCCGCTGTGGTCCGGCTGGCGCTGCCGGCCAGGCTGGCCGGGCTGCTGGCGTCGAGACGACGGGTGACCGACGTCCTGGTGCTTACCGCTTTCGGTGTCGGCCTGCTGGTCGCGGGCCTGGTATTGCCGCGCTTAGGGCCGCTATCCGCACAAGGGAGAATGGCGGGCCCGCCGATGAAAGGGAAATACGGATAACATGTCGAAAATCAAGGTGGCCAATCCCGTCGTCGAACTCGATGGCGACGAGATGACCAGGATCATCTGGCAGTTCATCAAGGACCAGCTGATACTCCCGTACCTGGATATCAACCTGGAGTATTACGATCTGTCGGTCCAGAACAGGGACGCCACCGACGACCAGGTGACGATTGACGCGGCGCACGCCATTCAGCGGCACGGTGTCGGTGTCAAGTGCGCCACGATCACGCCGGATGAGGCGCGGGTCGCCGAGTTCGGGCTGAAGAAGATGTGGCGGTCGCCGAACGGCACCATCCGCAACATCCTGGGCGGCACCATCTTCCGCGAGCCGATCGTCATCTCCAACATCCCGCGGCTCGTGCCGAGCTGGACCAAGCCGATCATCATCGGCCGCCACGCGCACGCCGACCAGTACAAGGCGACGGACTTCGTGGTTCCCGGGCCTGGCACCGTGACGATCAGCTACGTACCCGAGGGCGCGGACGGCCGCCCCATCGAGCTGGAAGTGGCGAAGTTCACGGGCGGCGGCGTGGCGATGGCCATGTACAACTTCGACGACTCGATCCGCGACTTCGCGCGCGCCACGATGCGGTACGCGATCAGCAGGAAGTTCCCGCTCTACCTGTCGACCAAGAACACCATCCTCAAGGCCTACGACGGGCGCTTCAAGGACATCTTCGCCGAGACCTTCGAGTCCGAGTTCAAGGCGGAGTTCGAGGCCGCCGGGATCACCTACGAGCACCGGCTGATCGACGACATGGTCGCGCAGGTGCTCAAGTGGGACGGCGGCATCGTCTGGGCCTGCAAGAACTACGACGGCGACGTGCAGTCCGACGTGGTTGCCCAGGGGTACGGCTCGCTCGGGCTGATGACGTCCGTGCTGATGACGCCGGACGGCCGCACGGTGGAGGCCGAGGCGGCGCACGGCACCGTGACCAGGCACTACCGCCAGTACCAGCAGGGCAAGCCCACTTCGACGAACCCGGTCGCGTCGATCTTCGCCTGGACGCGCGGGCTGGCGCACCGCGGCAAGCTGGACGGGACGCCGGAGGTCACCTCGTTCGCGGACACCCTTGAGCAGGTGTGCATCAAGACCATCGAGGGCGGCCAGATGACCAAGGACCTGGCGCTGCTCGTCGGCAAGGACACGCCGTACCTGAACACCCAGGAGTTCCTCGCGGCGCTTGACGCTAACCTGCAAGTCGCGATGGACAGCAAGTAGGGAGACTTAAACCAATGTCACGTAAGGGGAAGGTAGCCGTCATCGGGGCCGGCTTCTACGGGTCGACCACAGCTCAGCGGCTCGCCGAGTACGACATCTTCGATGAGGTCGTGCTCACCGACATCATCGAGGGCAAGCCGGAAGGCCTGGCGCTGGACATGAGCCAGTCGCGGCCGATCGAGGGGTTCGAGACCAAGGTCACCGGGCAGACCACCGGCCGGGGCGGCGAGGGATACGAGGCCCTGGCCGGGGCGGGCATCGTCGTGATCACCGCGGGCCTGCCCCGCAAGCCCGGGATGAGCCGCATGGACCTGATCGAGGTCAACGCCAAGATCGTGCGTAACGTGGTCGAGAACGTCGCCAAGCACGCCCCTGAGGCGGTGCTCATCGTCGTGTCCAACCCGCTGGACGAGATGACCGCGCTGGCCGCGAAGGTCTCCGGCTTCCCGTCCGCGCGGGTGATAGGCCAGGCGGGCATGCTCGACACCGCCCGGTTCTCTTACTTCGTGGCGGAAAAGCTCGGCGTTCCCGTCGGTTCGGTGCGGACGCTGACCCTCGGGTCGCACGGCGACACGATGGTGCCGGTCCCGTCGGCCTGCTTCGTCGACGGCAAGCCGCTCGCCGAGCTGCTGCCGTCCGATGAGATCGAAGCCCTGGTCAACCGGACCCGCAATGGCGGCGGCGAGATCGTGGCGCTGCTCAAGACCGGCTCGGCGTACTACGCGCCGTCGGCCGCGGCGGCCCGGATGGCGCGCGCGGTGGCCGAGGACTCCGGGGCGGTCATGCCGGTCTGCGCCTGGGTCGACGGTGAGTACGGCATCAGCGGCGTCTACCTGGGGGTGGAGGCCGAGATCGGGTCGTCGGGCGTTCGCCGGGTGGTGGAACGCGACCTGTCGGCGGCCGAGGTTGACGCGCTGCGCGCGGCGGCCGAGGCCGTCCGTGCCAAGCAGGCGGACGTCGCCAGCCTGTAAGCCCGCAGTCTGTAAACCCGCTGTATCCGCCGGCTCGCGTGGGTGCTACGCGAGCCGGCGAGCCGCGGCCGACGGAACCGCGTCGATGAACTCCGGCGGCTTCCACGAGCGTTGCGTGAACGCTTCCGTCAGCGCGGCGCGTACCGCGGTCATCCTGCCGGTGGGAATCAGGGCGAGCACGGAGCCGCCGAAGCCGCCGCCGATCATGCGGGCCCCCAGGGCGCCGACCGCGTTGGCGACCTCGACCGTGACATCCGCCTCCGGCCAGGACACCTCGAAGTCATCTCGCAGCGAGATGTGTGCTTCCGTCAGCAGGTGGCCGGTGAACCGGTAGCTTTCCGCCAGCGGCTCGTCGCTCGCCAGTGCCGACGCGATCGCCCGGGCGCGGGCGCTGTCGGAGATGACGTGCCTGGCCCGCCGGCGCAGGATGGGATCGGCTAGCCGGCTGGCCGCGGCCGGGTCCGTGACCGCGCCGAGGAACGGCACGCCGAGCAGCCGGGCCGCCTCCTCGCATTCGGCCCGGCGCCTGCCGTATTCGCCGGATACCAGGGCATGCGCGACGCGGGTGTCGACGATCAGCGCGGCCACGTCCGCCTCGGCCGGACGGAACGGCACCTGGGTGACGTTAAGCGTCGCGCAGTCGAGCAGCAGCGCGTGACCCTCCTGGCACAGCAGCGCCGCGTACTGGTCGATGATGCCGGTTGGCGCGCCGACGAAGTCGTTTTCCGCCCGCCTGGCGATCGCCGCGAGCGACCGGCGCTCCGCCGGCACGCCGGACAGCGAGCACAGCGCGAGCGCCACCGAGCACTCGAGCGCGGCGGAAGACGACACTCCCGCGCCGACGGGCAGGTCGGAGTCGATGTCGATCGAGGCGCCAGTCACCTCCGCGCCATCCTGGTGCAGCGCCCACGCGACCCCCGCCGGGTAAGCGGCCCAGCCGTCCACGGCACCCGGCTCGAGGGCGTCGAGCGCGATCGTGACCGGCTCGTCGGGCACCTGCCTCGACCGCAGTTCGAGGAGCCGGCCGGGCCGGACGGCGGCGGTGGCCGTCACGCCCTGGGCGAGCGCGAACGGGAGCACGTACCCCTCGTTGTAGTCGGTGTGCTCGCCCATCAGGTTGGCCCGTCCCGGGGCAAACCATACGCAACTGGTCATCGATCTCACGGGACGCATACGCTATCCCGTCTAGACTGGCGGCGATAGCTGGCCTGACACAAATGAGCGGCGGAGGAAGTCGGCGATCGCGGCGTGAGCATGGTCGTCTGGGATGTGATCATCGTCCTTGTCATCGTGTCCATCGGCGGGTTTTTCGCCGGGGCCGAGATGGCGCTGGTCTCCCTGCGCGAGGGCCAGGTCCGCTCGCTGGCCAAGCGCGGCAGGCGCGGCGCGAAGGCCGCGCGGCTGGCCGCGGACCCGAACAGGTTCCTGTCCGCCGTGCAGATCGGCATGACGCTCGCGACGCTGGTGTCCGGCGCGTTCGGCGCTGACACGCTGGCCGCCGCGTTCCGGTCCTGGCTCGTGCGGCAGCACGTATCGAGCGACGTCGCGTCGCTGCTGGCGTTCGGCGTTGTCACCGTGTGCATCACCTTCATCAGCTTGGTGCTCGGCGAGCTCGCGCCCAAACGGCTGGCGCTGCAGCGAGCCGTCCCGCTGTCCCTGCTGGCCGCCCCGATGCTCGACCGGATCGCCACGCTCGCCCGGCCGGTGGTATGGCTGCTGTCAATATCAGTGAACGTGGTGGTCACGCTGCTCGGCGGTGACCCGCGGCAGGGCCGCCAGGCGATGACCGAACAGGAACTGCGCGACCTGGTCACGGAAACCCAGGCGCTGAGCCCGGACGAGCGGCGCATCGTCGGCGAGGTGTTCGACGCAGGGAAACGGCAGATCCGCGAGGTCCTGCGGCCGCGGACGGAGGTGGAGTTCCTCGCCGCGGGCACGACGATCGGCGAGGCCGCGCGCATCGCGTCCAGCGTGCCGTACTCACGGCTGCCGGTTTACCAGGACTCCTACGACAACGTGGTCGGCTTCGTGCACATCAGGGACCTGCTCGGGCCGACGGCCCCGGACCGGACGGCGCTCGTCGACGAGGTGGTGCGCCGGGTGGAGTTCTTGCCGATCAGCAAGACGGTGCTCTCCGCGCTCTCGGAGATGCGGCAGAAACGGGCGCACCTGGCGATCGTGGCCGACGAGTACGGCGGCACCGCGGGCATCGTCACGCTCGAGGACCTGGTCGAGGAACTGATCGGCGACATCAGGGACGAATATGACACCGGGCTCGCCGCGGCCACCCGGCTGCCGCGCGGCGAGGTTGACGTGGACGGCCTGCTGAACCTTGACGAGTTCGCCGAACAGACCGGCATCGAGCTGCCCGAAGGCCCGTACGAGACGGTGGCGGGCTACGTTCTCGCGGCGCTCGGCGAACTGCCGTCGGCGGGTGATTCGGTCAAGGTGCCCGGGTACACGATCACGGTCACCGAGATGGACGGTCGCCGGATCGCCCGGCTGCGCGTCACGCCGGCCCCGCGTCCGGGCCCGGCTCCCGGTACGCCCGGCGCGGGCGGCGCGGGCGGCGCGCCCGGTGCGGGCGGCGCGCCCGGTGCGGGTGGCGCGGGCGGCGCGGGTGGCGCGGGCGCCGCGCCCGAGGCCGCGTCCGCCGCACCGCCCGGCGGTTGACCGGGGACAGCTGCCAGGGCGGCTAAACTGCCACACGGGGAAGTTCCCTGGTGGAAGGCGGTACATGTGCCTGGTGGGTTTGACACCGTCCTGGTGGTCGACTTCGGCGCGCAGTACGCCCAGCTGATCGCCCGCCGGGTACGCGAGTGCCATGTCTACTCGGAGATCGTCCCGTCGACGACGCCGGTCGCCGAGATGCTGGCGAAGCAGCCGAAGGCGATCATCTTGTCCGGCGGGCCCGCGTCGGTCTACGCGGCCGGCGCGCCGGCCGCGCCGGCCGGTCTCTTCGACGCGGGCGTGCCGGTGCTCGGCATCTGCTACGGGCACCAGGTGCTGGTCAGGGAACTGGGCGGCACGGTCGAGCGCACCGGCGCCGCCGAATACGGCGGGACGCCGCTGCACGTGAGCTCCGGCGGCGGGCGGCTGCTCGCTGGGCTCGGCGCCGAGTTCGGCGTCTGGATGTCGCACGGCGACACGTCCACGGTGGCGCCGCCCGGGTTCGCGGTGACCGCGCACACCGCGGCGACCCCGGCCGCGGCGGTTGAGGCCCCGGAACGAGGCCTGTACGGAGTGCAGTTCCACCCCGAGGTCATGCACACCGAGCACGGGATCAAGATCCTGCGCCGCTTCCTCGAGGCGGCCGGCTGCCGTCCCGCGTGGACGATGGTGAACATCGTCGAGGAACAGACCGAGCGGATCAGGGAGCAGGTGGGCGGCGGCCGGGCCATCGCCGGGCTGTCTGGCGGGGTGGACTCCGCCGTCGCCGCCGCGCTGGTGCAGCGCGCCATCGGCGAGCGCCTGACGTGTGTTTTCGTCGACCACGGGCTGCTGCGCAAGGGTGAGGCTGAGCAGGTCGAGCAGGACTTCGTGGCGGCGACCGGGGTCAGCCTGCGGGTGGTGGACGCGTCCGCGGCGTTTCTCGGCGCGCTGCGCGGGGTCACCGATCCGGAGGACAAGCGCAAGATCATCGGCCGGGAGTTCATCCGGGCCTTCGAGCGCGCCGCGCGGGACATCACCGCCGAGGCTGGCGCGCACGGCGAATCCACCGAGTTCCTCGTGCAGGGCACGCTCTACCCGGATGTGGTGGAATCCGGCGGTGGCACGGGGACCGCGAACATCAAGTCGCACCACAACGTGGGCGGGCTGCCCGACGACCTGAAGTTCCGCCTGATCGAGCCGCTGCGCTGGCTGTTCAAGGACGAGGTCCGGCGGGTCGGAGAGGAACTCGGGCTGCCGCCGGAGATCGTCTGGCGCCAGCCGTTCCCCGGCCCCGGCCTTGGCATCAGGATCATCGGCGAGGTCACCGCGGCGCGCCTGGACATCCTGCGCGAGGCCGACGCGATCGCGCGCGCGGAGCTGACCGCGGCGGGCCTGGACAAGTCCGTCTGGCAGTGCCCGGTGGTGCTGCTCGCCGACGTGCGCTCGGTCGGCGTGCAGGGCGACGGGAGGACCTACGGGCACCCGGTCGTGCTGCGCCCGGTGACCAGCGAGGACGCGATGACCGCCGACTGGGCCCGGCTGCCGTACGACCTGCTGGCCCGGATCTCGACGCGGATCACCAACGAGGTCCCCGAGGTCAACCGTGTGGTCCTGGACGTCACGAGCAAGCCACCTGGCACGATCGAGTGGGAGTAGCCGGCCTGGAAGTGCGCATTAGCACTCACTCGTGTAGAGTGCTAATGCGACGAGGCAGGTCTGACACCCGCGACGGCAGGCCAATCCTGGTCGCCACGCAAGCAACTCACTATTAGCCTTTCCGGAGGGGGAGGTCAGATCGTGACGACCGCCACCAAGGTTGTTCTCAAACCACTCGAGGACCGGATCGTGGTCAAGCCGCTTGAGGCTGAGCAGACCACGGCATCCGGGCTTGTCATCCCGGACACCGCGAAGGAGAAGCCCCAGGAGGGCGAGGTCATCGCGGTTGGTCCCGGCCGTTTCGACGACGCGGGCGCCAAGCGCGTTCCGGTCGACGTCAAGGTCGGTGACGTGGTCCTGTACAGCAAGTACGGCGGCACGGAAGTGAAGTACTCGGGCGAAGAGTACCTGGTGCTCTCGGCCCGCGACGTGCTCGCGATCATCGAGAAGTAATCAGCGCCGTGGCCTCCGGCGGCCTGCCGCATCGACGGTGAGGGCCGCCGGAGCCACGTTGGCGTGCCAGTACCAGCCGCCAGATCCAACCCGTAGGTTGAGGTAGTCAATGCCCAAGATCCTGGAGTTCGACGAGGACGCCCGCCGCCACCTTGAGCGCGGCGTGGACAAGCTCGCCGACGCCGTGAAGGTGACGCTCGGCCCCCTCGGCCGCAACGTCGTCATCGACAAGAAGTGGGGCGCGCCCACTATCACCAACGACGGCGTGACCGTCGCCAAGGAAGTCGAGCTCGAGAACCCGTACGAGAACCTCGGCGCGCAGCTCGCCAAGGAAGTCGCCACCAAGACCAATGACGTCGCCGGTGACGGCACCACCACGGCGACCGTGCTCGCGCAGGCGATGGTTCACCTCGGGCTCCGTTCGGTCGCGGCCGGCGCCAACCCGATGGACCTCAAGCGCGGTATCGACGCTGCCGCGGCCGAGGTCTCCGAGCGGCTGCTCAAGTCCGCCCGCGAGGTGGAGGAGCAGAAGGAGATCGCGAACGTCGCGACCATCTCAGCGCAGGACCCGAAGATCGGCGAGCTCATCGCCGAGGCGTTCGCCAAGGTCGGCAAGGACGGTGTGGTCACCGTCGAGGAGTCCCCGACGATGGGCCTCGAGCTGGAGTTCACCGAAGGCCTCCAGTTCGACAAGGGCTACATCTCGCAGTACTTCATCACCGACCAGGAGCGCCTCGAGGCCGTGCTCGACGACGCTTACATCCTGGTCAACCAGTCGAAGATCTCTTCGATGGCGGACTTCCTGCCGCTGCTCGAGAAGGTCGCGCAGACCAAGAAGCCGCTGCTCGTGATCGCCGAGGACGTGGAGGGCGAGGCGCTCGCCACGATCGTCGTCAACAAGATCCGCGGGCTGCTGAACATCGCCGCGGTGAAGGCGCCGGGCTTCGGCGACCGCCGCAAGGCCATGCTCGCCGACATCGCGACGCTCACCGGCGCGACCGTCGTCAGCGACGACCTCGGCATCAAGCTGGAGTCCGTTGGCCTCGATGTGCTGGGCCGGGCCCGCCGGGTCGTGGTCACGAAGGACGACACCACGATCACCGACGGGGCGGGCGAGAAGTCCGCGATCGACGAGCGGATCCGGCAGATCCGCACCGAGATCGAGTCCACCGACTCTGACTGGGACCGCGAGAAGCTGCAGGAGCGGCTGGCCAAGCTGTCCGGCGGCGTCGCGGTGCTGCGCGTGGGCGCGGCCACCGAGGTCGAGGTCAAGGAGAAGAAGCACCGCGTCGAGGACGCCGTGTCCGCCACGCGGGCGGCCATCGAGGAGGGCATCATCGCCGGCGGTGGCAGCGCGCTCGTGCACATCGCGACCGAACTCGACGACCTCGGGCGCACCGGGGACGTCGCCACGGGCGTCGGCGTGGTGCGCAAGGCGCTCTCGGAGCCGGCCCGGTGGATCGCGCTGAACGCGGGCCAGGAAGGCTCGGTCGTGGTGGCGAAGATAGTCGGGCTGCCCGCCGGGCACGGCTACAACGCCGCCACCGGCGAGTACGGCGACCTGGTCGCGCAGGGCGTCATCGACCCGGTCAAGGTCACCAGGTCCGCCGTGCAGAACGCCGCGTCGATCGCCGGCATGCTGCTGACGACCGAGACGCTGGTCGTCGAGAAGCCGGAAGAGGAGAAGCCCGGGGCCGACGCGCACGGGCACTCGCACGGCCACTCGCACTAGCGGCGATCTCTGCCAGCGCGCATCACCCGCGAACCCGGGGCCCTGTGGCCCCGGGTTCGCTGTTTCCGCTGGCTCATCCGAATCATCCCGAACGAGCGCGGCTGACTCTCGGCCCGCACAGGTCCAAGAACCGGCCCCCAAGTAGTGAGGGCCTTGCGGCCACTGAGGCCTGTGTGGCGATGTCTCCTATGCGGAACCGCTCCCGCAAAGGCAGCAGGAGACGGCGGATCAGGCTGTTTTGTCGGTAGCCAATGTCACGATTCGTGCATGGACTCTTACCTGGACGAATCATCAGCCTTCCCGCTTGACCCGCTCGGCATATCCCTGGAGAGCAGGGTGTCCCAGATCGAACGTGGCGAGGTATCCACCATCGACGCCCTCGCCCGCTATGTGCACGCCATTGGCGGCCACATCCAGATCTCTGCGGTGTTTGGCGGTGACCTGTACGTCTTGCGCGGGACGGGAACCGAGGCCGCCTAACGCGGGCCGGGAGGGCACCGGGCGCTCGGAGGGCTGATGCAAGGTTTTTGCGGCGGTGCGTAGCGAAAAGCGGCGTTTGTCCCTGACGCGGGGGCCACAGCATTGTGGCCCCCGCGTCGCCGTTCCGGCGCCATGACCGCTGCTCTCGCGGGAATCATCGTGGGCATGGGGGTCGAGGATGGTCTGGATGAGACGGTGCTGCGCGGGCTGCGGCCGGTCATTGTCAGGTACTGCCGGGCGCGGCTGTCGCCGCACGCGGCGGACGACGTGGCGCAGGAGGTCTGCCTCGCGCTGATGTCGGCGATGGCGGCGCGGCAGGTGCGGCCGGTGACCGCGTACGCGTTCGGCATCGCGTCGCACAAGGTGGCCGACGCGATGCGCGCCGCGGGGCGGCTGGCCGTGCCGGTCGCGGACCTGCCGGATGTCGCTGACGACCAGCCGGGGCCGGAAGAGACCGTGATCGCCAGGTGGGAGCGGGAGCGGGTACGCCGCGTCCTCGCGCAACTGCCGCGGCAGCAGCGGCACTTGCTGCTGCTCCGGGTGGTGAGCGGGTTCACCGCGGCGGAAACCGGCGAGGTGCTCGGCATGTCGGCCGAGGCGGTGCGGGTCGCGCAGCACCGGGCCCTGGCCCGGATGCGCAAGCTGCTCGCCAGCGAGCCGGGGGAGCTGGGGGAGCCGTAGCGAGCCTCGGGAGAGCTCTAGAGAGCCGAGCCGCCCGGCCAGTCCAGGTAGGATGAGGTGATATCCCACCGTCACCAGCTGCTCCGCACGCAGCTATGAGCCGTGAGGGCATCATGACCGAGTCACCGAAGTTTTCCCCGGTAGGCCTGACCTTCGATGACGTGCTGCTGCTGCCGGCGCTCTCGGAGCTGATGCCAAGCGAGGCGGACACGAGCACGAGGATCACCCGCCGTCTGCGGCTGCGCGTCCCGCTGGTCTCCAGCGCCATGGACACTGTGACCGAGGCGCGAATGGCGATCGCGATGGCGCGTCAGGGCGGCGTCGGCGTGCTGCACAGGAACCTCTCCATCGAGGAGCAGGCGCAGCAGGTGGACCTGGTGAAGCGGTCCGAGGCCGGCATGGTCACCGATCCGGTCACCTGCGGGCCGGACGCGACGCTCGCCGACGTGGAGCGGCTCTGTGCGCACTACCGGATCTCCGGTGTCCCGGTCACCAACGACGACGGCACGCTCGTCGGTATCGTGACAAACCGCGATATAAGGTTCGAAAATGACCTTTCTCGCCGGGTCGCCGACGTCATGACGCCCATGCCCCTCGTCACCGCGCCGGTCGGGGTGGCGCCGGAGGAGGCGCTCCGCCTGCTCAAGCAGCACAAGATCGAGAAGCTGCCGCTTGTCGACGAGAACGGCCGGCTGCGCGGCCTGATCACCGTCAAGGACTTCACCAAGAGCGAGAAATTCCCGAACGCCACCAAGGACGCGGGCGGCCGCCTGGTCGTCGGTGCCGCGGTCGGCGTCGGCGAGGACGCCAAGCGCCGCTCTCAGGCGCTCATCGACGCCGGGGCCGACTTCCTCATCGTGGACACGGCGCACGGCCACCAGCGGGCCGTGCTCACCATGGTGGCGCAGCTCAAGGCCAACGCCGACATCGAGGTGGTCGGCGGCAACGTGGCCACGAGGGCAGGTGCCCAGGCGCTGCTCGACGCGGGCGCGGACGGCGTGAAGGTCGGCGTCGGCCCAGGCTCCATCTGTACCACCCGGGTCGTGGCGGGCGTTGGCGTGCCGCAGGTGACGGCGATCTACGAGGCGAGCCTGGCGGCCAAGCCGGCCGGCGTCCCGGTCATCGGCGACGGCGGCCTGCAGTACTCCGGCGACATCGCGAAGGCGATTGCGGCGGGCGCGGACACCGTGATGCTCGGCTCTCTCCTCGCGGGCTGCGAGGAGAGCCCGGGAGAGATGGTGTTCATCAACGGCAAGCAGTACAAGATGTACCGGGGGATGGGCTCGCTCGGCGCCATGCGGAACCGCGAGCGTGGCAAGTCCTACTCCAAGGACCGTTACTTCCAGGACGACGTGCTTCGCGAGGACAAGCTCGTTCCCGAGGGAGTCGAGGGCCAGGTGCCCTACCGGGGCCCGCTCGCCGCGGTGGCCGACCAGCTGGTAGGCGGGCTGCGCGCGGCCATGGGCTACTGCGGCACCCGGACCATCGAGGAGCTCAAGGAGGCCAGGTTCGTCCAGATCACGGCGGCCGGCCTCACCGAGAGCCACCCGCACGACGTGCAGATGACGGTCGAGGCGCCGAACTACAGTGGCCGGAAATAACCGGCTAAAGGGACACTAAAGGGACAGCAGCCAGTGGCAGACGTAGAGATCGGGCGTGGCAAGACCGGGCGCAGGGCGTACACGCTCGACGAGATCGGGATCGTCCCCGCGCGCCGGACGCGCGACCCCGAGGAGGTGTCGATCGCCTGGCAGATCGACGCCTACCGGTTTGATCTCCCGCTGGTCGTCTCCCCGATGGACAGCGTGGTCTCGCCCGCGACGGCCATCACGATCGGGAAGCTGGGCGGCCTCGCCGTGCTCGACCTCGAGGGCCTGTGGACCCGGTTCCAGGATCCGGAGCCGCTGCTGCGGGAGGTGGCGGAACTCGGCGAGGACGCCGCCACCAGGAGGCTGCAGGAGATCTATGCCGAGCCGATCAGGGAAGAGCTGATCGGCCTGCGCATCGAGGAGATATCGAGGGCGGGCGTGATCACCGCCGCACGGCTCTCGCCGCAGCGCACCGCGCGGTACTACAAGGCGGTCGTGGACGCCGGGGCCGACATCTTCGTCATCCGCGGCACCACCGTGTCGGCCGAGCACGTATCGGGCCGCGCCGAGCCGCTGAACCTGAAACAGTTCATCTACGAGCTCGACATCCCGGTGATCGTCGGCGGCTGCGCCACCTACACGGCGGCGCTGCACCTGATGCGGACCGGCGCGGCCGGCGTCCTCGTGGGGTTCGGCGGCGGGAGCGGCCACACCACCGCCGCGGTGCTTGGCGTCGCGGTGCCGATGGCGACCGCGGTCGCCGACGTCGCCGCGGCCCGCCGCGACTACCTGGACGAGTCGGGCGGCCGGTACGTGCACGTGATCGCCGACGGCTCGATGACCCGCAGCGGCGACATCGCCAAGGCCCTCGCGCTGGGCAGCGACGCCGTCATGGTGGGCTCGCCGCTGGCCCGCGCCGAGCAGGCGCCGGGCCGCGGCTACCACTGGGGGAGCGAGGCCAACCACCCGGAACTGCCGCGCGGCGCCCGGGTCAACGTCGGCACGATCGGCACCATGGAGCAGATCCTGCACGGGCCGTCCACCGTGCCCGACGGTTCGATGAACCTGATGGGAGCGCTCCGCCGCACGATGGCGACCGCCGGGTACACCGACCTGAAGGAGTTCCAGCGGGTTGAGGTCGTCGTCACTCCGCCGGCTGCCCGGTCCCGTTAGACTTCCTGCCCATGGGGTCTCGTCGCGTCTTTTCCGGCATTCAGCCGACCGCCGATTCGTTCCACCTCGGCAACTACCTCGGCGCCGTCCGCCAGTGGGTGGACCTGCAGGAGACCCGTGACGCGATCTACTGCGTGGTGGACCTGCACGCGATCACGGTCCCGTACGAGCCGGACGCGCTGCGCCGCCGTACCCGGGTGGCCGCGGCCCAGTTGCTCGCCGCGGGCCTGGACCCGGACCGGTGCATCCTGTTCGTGCAGAGCCAGGCCCCCGAGCACGCCGAGCTCAACTGGGTCCTCGGCTGCCTCACCGGCTTCGGCGAGGCCAACCGGATGACCCAGTTCAAGGACAAGTCCGCCCGCGGCGGCGCCGACCAGGCCTCCGTCGGCCTGTTCACGTACCCGGTCTTGCAGGCCGCCGACATCCTGCTGTACCAGGCCGACGAGGTGCCGGTGGGCGAGGACCAGCGGCAGCACCTGGAACTGTCCAGGACGCTCGCGCAGCGGTTCAACCACCGCTTCGGCGAGACGTTCACGGTGCCCGCCCCGTACATCCTGCCCGCGGTGGCGAAGATCACCGACCTGCAGGACCCGATGAGCAAGATGAGCAAGTCGTCGTCGTCCCCGCAGGGCATCATCGACCTGCTGGACGAGCCGGACGTGATCCGCCGGAAGATCAACCGTGCCGTGACCGATGCCGAGTCGGTGGTGCGCGCGGATGAGGAGGCCAAGCCGGGCGTCACGAACCTGCTGCGCATCTACGCGGCGCTGTCCGGGGAGCCGGTCGACTCGATCTCGGCCGAGTACGGCGATTCCGGCTACGGCAAGTTCAAGAAGGACCTCGGCGAACTCGTGGCGGGCACCTTCGCCCCGATCAGGGAGCGGACGGCGACGATTCTCGGTGACCCGGACGCGCTCGACCGCCTGCTCCTCGATGGCGCTCACCGCGCCCGCAAGATCGCGGGGGAGACCATGGCCGCGGTCAGGGACCACTGCGGTCTCCCGCCCGTGGCGTGACGCCCGTGGCGTGACGCCCGCCGCGTGACCTTCGCCACTGCCGCCGGGTTCAGCCCCCACGTTAACCTGAGCGCATGGAACTGTCTGAGTCTGGCCTGCCCATCGCCCCGGTTTACGATCAGGACGCGCTGTCGGCGTTCGACCCAGGCGAGCGGCTAGGCGAGCCAGGCGGGTACCCGTTCACCCGCGGCGTGTACCCGGGCATGTACACCAAACGCCCGTGGACGATCCGCCAGTACGCCGGCTTCTCGACGGCCAGCGAGTCCAACCGCAGGTATCACCAGCTGATCCACAACGGCACGACCGGACTGTCGGTCGCCTTCGACCTGCCCACCCAGATGGGATACGACTCCGACTCCCCGGTGGCGCACGGCGAGGTCGGCAAGGTCGGCGTCGCCATCGACAGCCTGCGGGACATGCGGACGCTGTTCGACGGGATCCCGCTCGGCACCGTGTCCACGTCGATGACGATCAACGCGCCCGCCGCGGTGCTGCTGCTGATGTACCAGACGGTCGCCGAAGAGCAGGGCACGGACACCAGGACGCTCAGCGGCACCATCCAGAACGACATCCTCAAGGAGTACATCGCGCGGGGCACGTACATTTACCCGCCGCGGCCCAGCCTGCGGCTGGTGGCCGACACGTTCGCCTACTGTCGCGCCGAACTGCCGAAGTGGAACACGATCTCCATCTCCGGCTACCACATGGCGGAGGCAGGCGCGACGCCCGTGCAGGAGATCGCGTTCACGCTGGCGAACGCGAAGGAGTACGTCAACGCGGCGCTGCAGGCCGGCCTCAAGGTGGACGACTTCGCCCCGCGGCTTTCCTTCTTCTTCGTCGCGCGGACCACCCTCCTCGAGGAGGTGGCGAAGTTCCGCGCCGCGCGCCGCATGTGGGCGCGGATCATGAAGAACGAGTTCAAGGCGAGCGACCCGCGGTCGCAGATGCTCCGCTTCCACACGCAGACCGCGGGAGTCCAGCTCACGGCGCAGCAGAAGGAAGTCAACCTGGCCCGGGTCACGATCCAGGCGCTCGCGGCGGTGCTCGGCGGCACCCAGTCGCTGCACACGAACTCCTACGACGAGGCCATCGCGCTGCCGAGCGAGAAGGCGGCCCGGCTGGCGCTGCGGACGCAGCAGGTCATCCAGGCCGAGACCGACCTGACCAAGACCGTCGACCCGTTCGCCGGCTCGTACGCCGTCGAGTCCATGACCGACGACATCGAGGCGGCGGCCAGCGAGCTGATGGGGCGGATAGCCGACATGGGCGGCGCGCTCGCCGCCATCGAGGCCGGCTTCCAGAAGTCCGAGATCGAGCGCTCCGCCTACCGCGTCGCGAAGGAGACCGACGAGGGCACGCGGGTGGTCGTCGGGGTGAACAAGTTCACTTCGGACGACGAGGAGCCGTACGAGCCGCTGCGCGTCGACCCGGACATCGAGCAGACCCAGGCGAGCAAGCTGGCGCGGCTGAGGAAGGACCGCGACCAGCGGGCGGTGAGCAAGCACCTCGACGCGCTCAAGGCGGTCGCCGAAGGGCCGGACAACGTGCTGCCGCCCATCAGGGACGCGCTCCGGGCCGGCGCCACCCTGGGCGAGGTGTGTGACGCGATGCGCGAGGTGTGGGGCGTCTACCGGCCCCCGGACGTGCCGTGACACGGTTCAATCCCGGGTAGCGGGAAATGGTTACCGAGATACCCATTTTGCGCTATTTCCCTGGCTACCTGGAGGTTTGTCATGGCGATCGACTGGAATCCCTCATCGGGCCCCACGCTCGGCATCGAATGGGAAGTGCAGCTCATCGACGCGCAGACGCGGATGCTCCGGCAGGACGCCGGCATGGTGCTGGCGAGCCTCCAGGGGCTGCAGGAGAGCGGCGAGCACCCGAAGATGAAGCACGAGCTGATGCAGTCCACGGTCGAGGTCGTGACCGGGGTTTGCGGGACGGTCGCCGAGGCCAAGGCCGACCTTGCCGCGACGATGAAGGAGTTGCAGCGCACCGCCGAACCGCACGGCATCGTGCTGGCCGGTGCTGGCACGCACCCGCTGAGCGACTGGCGGGACGCGAAGATGGCGCCGAGCCAGCGGTACACCGAGCTGGTCGAGCAGCTCCAGTGGACGGCCCGCAGGCTCCAGACGATGGCAACGCACGTGCACGTGGGGCTGCGGGACGCCGACCGGGCGATGCCGATCATCAACGCACTCGCCACTTACCTGCCGCACCTGCTCGGGCTGACCGCGTCGAGCCCGTTCTGGTCCGGCATCGATACGGGCCTCGCCTCGACCCGGTCGGTCGTGTTCGGCGCCCTGCCCAACACGGGCCCGCCGCCGGGGCTGCCGGACTGGAAGAGCTTCGAGGAGTACATGGACGTCCAGCTCCGGGCGGGGACCGTCCGCACGATCAAGGAGGTGTGGTGGGACGTCCGGCCGCACCCGGACTTCGGCACGGTGGAGATCAGGATCGCCGACGCCGTTCCGACGTTCCGCGAGATCGGCATGCTGGCCGCGCTCGCCCAGTGCCTCGTGCAGCTTTTGGACACCCAGCTCGACCGTGGCTATCAGCTGCCGTGCAGGCCGACGTGGGTGGTCAATGACAACAAGTGGCGTGCCACGAGGTACGGGCTTGACGCCGTGGTGATCACCGAAGACACGGGGGCCACAGCGCCGCTGCGTGACGAGATATATGAGCTACTCCGTGACCTTGAGCCGGTAGCATGGCGGCTCGGCTGTGTTGAGGAGCTCGCGGTCGCGTCCGAGGTGCTCGAGTGCGGCGCCTCGTACGAACGGCAGCGCGCCGCGCACGCCGCTGATGGCGACCTGAGGAGCGTGGTCGACGCGCTCGTCACCGAGTTCGCGGAGGACCGGTTCGTCCTCCACGGGGATGGCGGTCATGGAGGGTAATGTCCGGCGAAGCCTGGACGCGTTTCTCGCGGCCAGCGGGCCCGAGCTGATCGCGCTCCGCCGCGACCTGCACGCGCACCCGGAGCCTGGGGACAGGGAGTACCGCACGACGCGCGTCATCGCGGAGCACCTGACGGGGGCCGGCCTGCACCCGGTGGTGCTCCCCAAGGGCACCGGCCTGCTCGCTGATATCGGCGTTGCCGGGCAGAAATATCCAGAACGTACGGTGGTGGCTCTCCGGGCCGATCTCGATGCCCTGCCGATGGACGACGAGAAGGACGTCCCGTACCGGTCCACGTTTTCCGGCGCGTGCCACGCGTGCGGCCACGACGTGCACACCGCCGTGCTGCTCGGCGCCGGCCTGTTCCTCGCGGAGCAGGCCGGGGCGGGGCTGCTGCCCGGACCGGTCCGGCTGATCTTCCAGCCGGCCGAGGAGCCAAGCACCGGCGCCCAGGACGTCATCGCCGCCGGCGGGCTGGCGTCGGTCGGCCGGATCTTCGCGGTGCACTGCGACCCGCGGCTGGACGTGGGCAAGCTGGGCATCCGGTCGGGGGCGATCACCGCGGCCTGCGACCACATCAAGGTGCGCGTGCGCGGCCCGGGCGGGCACACCGCGCGTCCGCACCTCACCGCCGACGTGGTGTACGCGCTGGGCAAGATCGTAACCGAGTTGCCGGCGGCGCTGTCCCGCCGGGTCGATCCCCGGTCGAGCCTGAGCCTGGTGTGGGGGCTGGTGAGCGCCGGCTCGGCCGCGAACGCGATCCCGGACGAGGGCATCGCGGAGGGCACCGTCCGCTGCCTGGACGACGAGGCCTGGCAGGCCGCGCCCGGCCTGCTCGACGAGCTCGTCCGTTCGGTCGCCGGCGCCTACGGCGCGACCGCGGAGCTGAGCTACCTGCGCAACGTGCCGCCGACGGTGAACGAGGCGGCAAGTGCCAAGATGTTCGCCACGGCGGCGGAAAGCGTGCTCGGCCCGGACGGTGTGGTGCACACCGAGCGCAGCCTCGGCGGCGAGGATTTCGCCTGGTACCTGAGCTCCGTGCCCGGCGCGCTCGCCAGGCTCGGCACCAGGACCCCCGGTGGGCCGGAGCGCGATTTGCACCAGCCGTCCTTCGACGTCGACGAGCGCGCCATCGGCGTGGGCGTCCGGGTGATGGTGGCCACGGCCTTGACGGCCCTCTGGCACGGCGCCGCCACACCCGAGCCGCCGCCCCGCGGGTCCATGGCGGAGGCCGCAGAGGGAGAACGTTGACGGCTGCCCAGGACGCGCCCGCCAAGCCGCGGACGCTCAGGTCACCGATCGCGGTCGCGGTCTGGTGGGTGTGGCTGCTGTTCGCGGTCGGGAACCTCATCGACCTGGCCGTGCAGGGCCGCGATCACGTGTCGGTGGTGGCCGCGTTCATCCTGCTGCTCATCACCGGCGTCGTGTACGCGACCGCGCAGCGGCCGCGCATCGTCGCCGGTTCGGATGAGCTGAGGATCGTCAACCCGCTGCGCGAGCACAGGGTGGTCTGGGCCGCCGTCGCGGGCTTCGACTCAACCGACCTGGTGCGGGTGCGCTGCGAATGGCCCGGGGGCAAGCGGGTCATCTACTCCTGGGCCGTGCATTCCTCGCGCCGGAGGCAGATCGCCGCCCAGTTGCGCGCCGAACGGCAGAAACGGCGCGGGTCCGGTGCCGGGCGGGGCTTCGGCGCGTTCGGCGTGTTCGGCGCGCAGCCGGAAAGCCCGCCGCCCGCGCCCACCGCGGCGGACGCCGAGCACGTGATCGCCACCCTGACCACCCTCACAGAAGAAGCGAAGGCCGCGGCCCCCGAGCAGCGGGCAGCGCCCCCGGTGAGCACCTGGTGCTGGCCGGCGTTCGCGGCGATCATCGTTCCGGCGATCGCCCTCCTGATCGCCGTTCTCGCCTTACAGCGGGAGCAGGCCCTCGCCGTCGGTGCCGGACGGCGGGTCGCACGGCCGCCCCCGCAGCCAGTCCACGTACTCGGCCGGAGCGCCGGCCTTGACCGCCGCGTCCACCAGGATGGACAGGTGCCTCGCGGAGGGCAGCCCGCCCTCGTAGGCGTCGAGCACGTAGAGCCAGGCGAGCGCGTCCCCCTCGTCGGTCAGCACCCGGACCTTGAGCTTGCGGTAGAACCCGAGGGTCACGCCGTCCCAGCTGTCGAGCTCCTTCTCGTCGATCTCCGGGACGTCGTAGACCACGACGAACACACGCTGGGCGGCATCCTCGACGACCGTGGTGAGCGCACCGTCCCAGCCGATGTCCTCACCGCCGAAGGTCAGCCGCCAGCCCTCAAGCCATCCGGTGCCCCACTGCGGGGAGTGCGGGCAGCGCTCGAGCATCTGCGCCGGATCCATGTTGCTGCCGTAGGCGGCATATAGTGCCACGCTGCCTAAGCGTACGGCGTAATCACGCACGCCGGCGTACAACCCAGGTGCGAACGTACGGGATAATTGATCAACGTGACCTTGCCACGCCCACGTGTCGCCATCCTGGGCGGCGGTCCAGGCGGCTATGAGGCCGCGCTGGTAGCCGCCCAGCTCGGAGCCGACGTAACCGTCATCGACGAAAACGGCCTCGGCGGCGCCTGCGTGCTCACCGACTGCGTGCCGAGCAAGACGCTGATCGAATCGTCGGTCACGATGGCTTCGCTGGGCCGTTCGGCTTCGCTCGGCCTCCAGCTCGCCAATGGCGACAACCCGGTGGTCGATGTCGACGCCCCGGCCCTCTACGCGCGGATCAAGGCCCTCGCCGCCGCCCAGTCCAACGACATCGCCGAGCGCGTCGCCGCCGAGGGCGTCCGGATCATCCCGGGCAGGGGCCGCCTGACCGGCCCGCATGAGATCGAGGTGGCGGGGACCACCGTCCGCGCCGACGTGGTGCTGATCGCGGCCGGCGCCAGCCCGCGCGTCCTGCCGGACGCGGTGCCGGACGGCGAGCGCATCCTCACCTGCCGCCAGATCTACGATCTCCCCGACCTGCCCGAGGAACTGATCGTGGTCGGCTCCGGCGTCACCGGCGCCGAGTTCGCCAGCGCCTATCAGGCGCTCGGGTCGCAGGTGACCCTGGTGTCGTCGCGCGACCGGGTGCTGCCGCACGAGGACAAGGACGCCGCGGTCGTCATCGAAGGGGTGTTCCGGCGGCGCGGCATGAACGTCCTCGGCAGGTCCCGGGCGGAGGCGGTCTACCGCAAGGGCGATGACGTGCTCGTGACGCTCTCCGACGGCCGCACGGTGACCGGCTCGCACTGCCTGCTCACCGTCGGGATGGTCCCGGCCACGGCCGGGATCGGCTGCGAGCAGGCCGGCGTCAAGCTGGACGGGCGCGGCTTCATCGAGGTGGACCGGGTGTCCCGCACCTCGGTTCAGGGCGTGTACGCGGCCGGTGACTGCACGGGCGTGCTGATGCTCGCCTCGGTGGCCGCGATGCAGGGGCGGATCGCGATGTGGCACGCGCTCGGCCAGGCGGTGACGCCGCTGCGGCTGAGCCACGTGGCCGCCACGATCTTCACGGACCCGGAGATCGCCTCGGTCGGCGTCTCGCAGGAGGCAGTGGACAGCGGCGAGGTCACCGCCCGGGTCGTGAAGCAGCCGCTGGCGACCAACGCCAGGGCGAAGATGGGCGGCTTCCGTGACGGCTTCGTCAAGATCTTCGCCCGCCCCGGCACCGGCCTGGTGCTCGGGGGCGTGGTGGTCGCGCCGCGCGCCAGCGAGCTGATCCTGCCGATCTCGCTCGCGGTCGAGCAGAACCTGTCGGTGGATCAGGTCGCGCACACGTTCTCTGTCTACCCGTCGCTGTCCGGCAGCGTCACCGAGGCGGCGCGCAACGTCATGGAGTTCGGCCCGGACGCGATCTTCTAGGGCCGCCCGCGCAGCACGCCGCCGGTCACCCCGTCGATCACCACGTCGGCGCGCTCCGGCGTGCGCTCCCGCGCGAGCATCCGGTCCTCCTGCGCCGCCCACATGTCCCAGTGCGGAGCGAATGTCTCCCCATCGCGGTCAAGAGCCCTTTTCTTCCGAACGGGCCCGGGCGCCTCCAGCCACACAACCATGCTCTCGAAGCTGGCCGCCCGCCGTGCCCCGGCACCGACCCCTTCCACGATCAGCACATCCGGCGGCGGGAGCGGCACTGGTTCGGCCCAGTCTCCCGCCACCCAGTCGTACCGCGGCACGAGCGCCGCGCGCCCGCCGGCGAGCGGCCCGAGAACCGCGGCGACCAGCAGGTCGACTCCCCGCTCCATCCCGTCCCAGCCGCCATAGAGATCCTCGAGCGCGACCACGGGCGCGCCCAGCGCTTCGCGCAGCCGCGCCGCGAGCCACGTCTTCCCGGACCCGGACCGCCCGTCAACAGCCACCACCCGCGTCCGCCCGGCCCGCGGCGCCACGTCCAGCAGCGCGGCCCCGATGTACTCAGCCGCACGGTCAGCGTTTCCCATCACCCGGAGCATCGCACGTCGCTTTCCGAGCCGTTGCGCCCGCCCGGCGTGGAGTAACGCCTGTTCCTCCTGTTGCCTGCCTGGCGGTGTCCCCGTATACCTAGAATCGCTTTGTACCCGTTGTGACAACATGTGACCGGTCACGCGACCCCCAAAGTGGTCACCCGGGGTACAAGGTCCACGGAAGTGACTGATGTGACAAGGCGAGGGGCCCGCTCGGGTGGCGAGGGTGATCGGGTGGCGGGGTGGGGTGCTCGGGTGGCAGGGCGGGGTTAGGGGAGCGGGGGTCAGTGGGTCGGGCGGCCTAGGTCCGGGTCGTCGGGGACGGGGAGGCCGTGCTGCTTGAGGCGGGCGGCGCGGACGTCGTCGGCGCTGATCAGGACCGTGCCGATGCTGGCGATCAGCGCGAACGCCGGGACCATGACGCGGAGCCAGTCCGGGCCGGGCAAGAAGGCCAGCCCGACGCAGATCGGCAGCATGAGCACGAGCAACCGCCTGACCGTGCGGGCGCGCCAGCCGGCGTCGGTCAGTTCGTGCCGCACCCACTCCCGGTTCTCGGGCGGCAGCCGGAACCCGACGGCGAACAAGAGCCAGCGGCCGATGCTCGGATCACCCGGCAGCCGCGGCACGCTCAGTCCTTCCGCGAGTTGGTCGGCGTCGCTAGTCCTTGATCTGGCAGATCTCCGTGTCGGCCGCCACGGTCTGGCCGACGTCCACGGCGAGGCCGGTGACCGTGCCGTCCTTGTGCGCGGTCAGCGGCTGCTCCATCTTCATCGCTTCCAGTATCACCACCGTGTCGCCGGCCTTCACGACGGTCCCCTCCGGCGCGACGATCTTCACGATCGTGCCCTGCATCGGGGTGATCAGGGAGTCGCCGTCCGCGCCGGCGCCGGCGCCTCCCCGGGAGCGGCGGGAAGCCGGGCGGGAACCACGCGTACGTTCAGCAGACGAGGGAGCGGCACCGGACGCGACCGGCACGCTCAGGGCGCCGGGCAGCACCACCTCGAGCCTCTTGCCGCCGACCTCGACCGTCAGCCGTTCGCGGGCCGGGGCGTCGGCCGGCGCGGCGATGGGCTGCGGTTCGAGGACGGTGGCGAACTCGGTCTCGATCCAGCGGGTGTGCACGCCGAGGTGGTCGCCGGCGAACGCCGGGTCGTCGACGACCGCCCGGTGGAAGGGGAGCACGGTCGGCATGCCGCCCACGGTGAACTCGGCGAGCGCGCGGCGGGCCCGCTCCAGGGCCTGCGCCCTGCTGGCGCCGGTGACGATCAGCTTGCCGATCAGCGAGTCGAACGCCTGCGGCACCGTCATGCCGGCGGTGTAACCGGCGTCCAGCCGCACGCCGGGCCCAGCCGGCGGGTTCCACTCCGTGATCGTGCCGGGCGCGGGCAGGAAGTTCCTGGCCGGGTCCTCGGCGTTGATCCGGAACTCCATCGAATGCCCGCGGTGCGGCGGGTCGTCGTAGCCGAGCGGCTCGCCGTCGGCGATGCGGAACATCTCCCTGACGAGGTCCAGGCCGGTGACTTCCTCCGACACCGGGTGCTCGACCTGGAGCCTGGTGTTCACCTCAAGGAAGCTGACGGTCCCGTCGGCGGCGACGAGGAACTCGCAGGTGCCCGCGCCGGCGTAGCCCGCCGCGCGGAGGATGGCCTTGGACGCGTCGTAAAGCTGCTTGTTCTGCGCGTCGGACAGGAACGGCGCCGGGGCCTCCTCGACCAGCTTCTGATGCCTGCGCTGCAGCGAGCAGTCCCGGGTGGAGACGACCACGACGTTGCCGTGCGCGTCGGCCAGGCACTGGGTCTCCACATGCCGCGGCCGGTCCAGGTACCGCTCGGCGAAGCACTCCCCGTTCCCGAACGCCGCGACCGCCTCGCGGACCGCGGACTCGTACAGTTCGCCGATCTCGTCCATCGTGCGGGCCACCTTGAGCCCCCGGCCGCCGCCGCCGAAGGCGGCCTTGATCGCCACGGGGAGACCGTACTGGCGGGCGAACTCCTTGATTTCCTCGGCGGAGCCGACGGGGCCGTCGGTGCCGGGCGCCAGCGGCGCGCCGACGCGCCTGGCGATGTCCCTGGCCCTGACCTTGTCGCCGAGCGCCTCGATCGCCTGCGGTGGGGGGCCGATCCAGGTGAGGCCGGCGTCGGCCACGGCCGTCGCGAAGGCGGCGTTCTCGGCGAGGAACCCGTAGCCGGGGTGCACCGCGTCGGCGCCGGACCTGCTCGCCACGTCGATGATCTTGCCGATGTCCAGGTACGTCTCGGCCGGCGTGCTGCCGCCCAGCGCGTACGCTTCGTCGGCGATCTTGACGTGCAGGGCGTCGAGGTCTTGGTCGGCGTAGACGGCCACGCTGGCCAGCCCGGCGTCCCGGCAGGCGCGTGCCACCCGGACCGCGATCTCGCCGCGGTTCGCGATCAGAACTTTCCGCAATTTCGCCGCCCTCGGGAATTCTGGGAGATTCGTCGTAGCTGGGGTGGAGTCTAGATCAGTACTGTGGGACGCGTGCTGATGTGGGTCCCCGCGGACTGGGTCGCGGCTGGAATGACCGGGTTGCCGGGCACTGACGTCGAGATCGTCTCCCTCGACGGCGACGGGCTGCCGCCCGCCAGCGTGGCCGACGTCGAGTTCTACGTGCCCAGCTTCTTCCCGACGCCGGCCAGCGGCGAGGTGATGCACTACACGAAGCGGCTGCGCGTGGTGCAGACGCTGACCGCGGGCGTGGACAAGCTGCGGCCGCACGTGCCGCCGGGGGCGATGCTGTGCAACGCGCGCGGCGCGCACGACGCGGCCACCGCCGAATGGGTGCTCGCGGCCATGCTCGCCGCGCTGCGCGAGTTGCCGCGCTTCGCCAGGGAGCAGTCGGCGGGGCGGTGGGCGTACCAGCCCACCGATCAGCTGGCCGAGAAAACCGTGCTGATCGTCGGGTACGGCTCGATCGGTGCCGCGGTGGAGCAGCGGCTCGCCGGGTTCGAGGCGACTGTGCTCCGCGTCGCGCGTGCTCCGCGGCCGGGGGTGGCCGGCCTCGACGAGCTGCCCGCCCTGCTACCCGCCGCCGACGTGGTGGTGCTGCTCGTCCCCTTCACGCCGGAGACCAAGGGGATGGTGGACGGCGCTTTCCTGAGCCGGATGAGAGACGGCGCGCTGCTGGTCAACGCCGCCAGGGGCGCGGTGGTGGATACCGCGGCGCTGTGCGCGGAACTGGCCAGCGGCCGGCTGCGGGCAGCGCTCGACGTGACAGACCCCGAGCCGCTGCCGCCTTCGCACGAACTGTGGACGCTTCCCGGGGTGTTCATCACTCCGCACGTTGCGGCGTCCACCCCGGTGTCGATGCGCCGGGTGGTCCGGCTCGCCCGGCAGCAGGCCGAGGCGTACCTGCGCGGCGATCCGCTGCGGAATGTGATCACTGGCACATACTGACCCGGAACTGTCCGGCAATGTTCGCTGGAAGCGGCCCCGTACCGCGTTGTGCCAATCGCACTTGTCTCCCTGTGGACGCCCTTCCTCAACCGAAGCGTGATCTCGGGTACGTAGAGTGATTGCTATGACTGGGTAGCCAGACCTTTTTCCGGAGCTGGCAGACCCGGTCGCTGACGGGTGCCGCACGGCGCCCATCAGCGGTGACGGCTCGTTGCAGATCCGTTACCGGATTCTCAGCCACAAACCATGCCAGGGCAGCACGCTACCCACTGAGCCAAGCCGCGGAAGGAGTTCGGTTGCACCCGAAGGTCATGGGGGGAGAACGACAGTGAGCGTCCTCGCCATGCTTGCCGCGGCCGGGGCAGCCGTCGCCCTGCTGGCGGGTGCGAGGCGGCACGCTGGCACCGTGGCCAGGGGCTACCGGTGGCTGGCAGGCGCGGCCTTGTTCTGGTGCGCCGGGCTGATCGTGGACACGGTCTCCGCCGGATCACTGAGCTCCTCGGCACCGCCCGGGCTCGCCGACGTGGCGCCACTGCTCGGGCTCGCCGCCGCCGCTACCGGCATCATGGTGCTCGCCTCCCCGCCGCCTCCCGCGGACCCGCCGCAGCACAGGGAGCGCGGCGCGGCCGGGACGTCGGGATCGGTGCTGCCGGGTCTCGCCGACGGGTACGTGATGGCGGTGGCGCTGCTCGTCATCGGCTGGGTGGTGGCGTTCGGCTCGGAATTCCACCGGTCCGGGGAGCGGCCGGGGACCTTCCTGCTCGACCTGCTGCACCCGCTGGCCGACCTGGCGGTGCTCGGCGCGCTGCTGCCCGTGCTCACCGTCGCGTGGCGGCGTGTGCTCGTGCCGTACGTTTCGCTGCTCGTGCTCACCGGCGCCGACTCGCTGGGCGTCGGCGCCCGCATCTCGGGCGGCCACCAGGGCATTCTCGAGCAGCTCGCGATGGTCGTCGCGGCCTGCCTGCTCGGTGTCGCTCCGTGGGTGCCGGCGATCGCCGGCCGGCTGGGGCTGCGCGCATGGCTGCGCGACGAGCAGCCGCCTGGCAGGCCTGCCGCGGATGTCCCCGCTGCGGCCGCCACGCCGGTCGCCGGCGCGGGCGCGGCGACGGTCGTCGCAGCGGCGGCCGTGGCGGTCGCCGCGTTCGTGGTCATCGTGAGCGGCCTGGCGAGCGCTCCGGCCTCCGGTCTCGCGCTGGTCATCGCCGGCGGCGCGGCCGTGCTCGTCGTGGCCCTGCGAATCCTGATGCTGGTCAGGGAGACCCGGGTCTCCGTGCGGAGGTGGCGGGACTCGGCGAGCAGCCTGCGTGACCTCGCCGACAGGACCGGCGACTTGGTGCTGATCTGCGACCTCGACGGGACGATCAGCTCCGTGAGCCCTGCGGTGAGCGGCTTCAGCTACCCGCGGGAGGCGCTGGTCGGCAAGGCACTCGTGGAGTTCGTCCACCCGGAGGACGCCCCCGCGACCCGCGCGGCGGTCCAGCAGGCACTCGCCGCCGCCGAGGGGGAGGTCACCGCGGGTGCCGGTGCCGCCGGCCCCGGCGCGGCGGGTCCCGGCGCCGCGGCCGGAACGGGGCGGTTCTCCTGCCGGGTGCGCGCCGCGGACGGCACGTGGCGGCACGTCGAGTGTGCCGTGCTGCCGTACCGGCTGCCCGGGGAGTCCGCCCAGATCCTGGTGACCGCCAGGGACGTCAGCGACGAGGTGGCGCTGCGCCAGCACGTGACGCACCTGACCTTCCATGACGGGCTGACCGGCCTGCCGAACCGTGCCTACGTGGAGGAGCGCGCGCGCGAGGCGCTCGCCGCACCCGAGGATGGCGTGCCCGAGGGCTCAGACGCCGCGGTCGCCAAGCCCAGCGGTCGCACGTCGGGCGTCATATTCCTCGACCTCGACGGCTTCACCGCGGTCAACGACCTCGTGGGACACGGCGCGGGCGACCTGGTGCTCGCGCAGACGGCGCGCCGGCTGCGGGCGGTCGTGCCGGCCCAGGAGACCGTCGCGCGATGGGGCGGCGACGAGTTCGCGGTGCTCATGGAGAACGCGGCGGCGGCTCAGGAGATCATCGAGTTCGCCGAGCGGCTGGCGGACGCCGTCGCCAAGGAGCCGTTCCGGGTGGCGGACAGGGAAATCGGGCTGACCGCGAGCGTCGGTGTCGCGCTCGCCAACGACGAGAGCCCGCCAGGCCTGGTGCTGCGGAACGCGGATGTCGCGATGGCCAGGGCCAAGGACGGGGGCGGCGGGCGGGTCGAGGTGTACGCCGCCCACATGCACGCCGACGTCGTCCGGCGGCTGGACATGGTCAGCGACCTGCAGCGCGCGATCGCCAGGGAAGAGCTGACCTTGCAGTACCAGCCGATCGTGGAGCTGGCCACCTCGCGGGTCACCGGCGCCGAGGCGCTGGTCCGCTGGTGGCGCGGGGACGAGGCGGTCTCGCCCCGGGCGTTCCTCGCGGTGGCGGAGGATTCCGGCCTGATCGTCCCGCTCGGCGAGTGGGTGCTGCGCAAGGCATGCGCGCAGGGCGCGGCCTGGCGGGCCGCTTCGTGCGATGTCGGGGTGTCGGTGAACCTCTCGCTGCGCCAGCTGAACGCGCCGCAATTCCCGGCCCAGGTGGCCGCGGCGCTCGCGGAGAGCGGCCTGCCGCCGAGCGCGCTCACCATCGAGGTGGGGGAGCGGTTGCTTGTCGAGGACGCCGACCTGATCGTGGACCGGCTGACGGAGCTCCGCGACCTGGGCGTCAAGCTCGCCATCGACGATTTCGGGATCGGCTACGCCTCGCTGGCTCACCTTCGCCAGCTGCCGGTGGACATCATCAAGATCGACCCGTCCTTCGTCGCCGGGCTCGGCCAGGACCCGACGCTGACGCTGCTCACCAAGACGATCGTCCAAGTCGGCCGCGACCTCGGCATGCAGGTGGTGGCCGAGGGGATCGAGCAGCCCCGCCAGCTGGCCGAACTGAGGGAGATGGGCTGCGAGTACGGCCAGGGCTTCCTCATCGCCAAGCCGATGGCCGCCGCCAGGGTCGAGGCCCTGATCCGCACCGTGCCGTCCGACGCCGGCGGGGCCACCGAGGCACACGAGGCACACGGGTCGCACGGGTCGCCGGACGTCAACGGCACGGCGAAGCCGGGCGTGCCGGCCGCCTAGCGGAAAACCCGGACGTGGCGTCTCGCATTCTGAGATCGTGTCGGCGATAATTTGACGCGGGGGCCCGTTGTAGGTGAGGGTGGTACCCGTGAAGCGGAACCACATCCTCGTACTTGGCTGGCGCGCAGAGAGCTGACCAGCCAGCTTCTGCGCGCGCCCCTCGACTGCCTCAGGCACGAGGGGTTTTTTATTGCCGTTACCCGCGCACGTCGTGACAAGGAAGCCACCCGATGACCGAGCAGACGAGCCCAGTCCCTCCCGAAGCGCACGCTGCCTCAGGACCAGTGGATCAGCCGCCAGGCAGGCCCCATCCCGGTCCCTCGCCCCTGGACATTCCGGCGAGGTCTAGCGCCCCGGCCGCCCCGAAGCCGGCGCCGCCCCGGCCCGCGCCCCCCGCGCACCGCGACGCCCCCGCGCCGCCGGCCGGGTCGCAGCCAGCCGCCACCCACCCGCCGCGCCCGCAAGGCACGCAGCCGGCCAGCGCTCCCCAGACCCCCGGGGCCGCCGGGAGCGCCGGCGCCACCGCGTCCCAGGCCGCCGCTGCTCCAGTGGTCAAGGCGAAGGTCACCGGTGCCCAGGCCCTGGTGATGGCCCTGGAGCAGATCGGGGTCGACGTGGTGTTCGGCATCCCGGGCGGGGCGGTGCTGCCCGCCTACGACCCGCTGCTCGACTCCGACAAGATCCGGCACATCCTGGTCAGGCACGAGCAGGGCGCCGGCCACGCGGCGACCGGGTATGCCCAGGCGACGGGCCGGGTGGGAGTGTGCATGGCGACGAGCGGCCCCGGCGCCACCAACCTGGTCACGCCGCTCGCCGACGCCTACATGGACTCCGTTCCCGTGGTGGCGATCACCGGCCAGGTGTCGACGAACCTGATCGGCACCGACGGGTTCCAGGAAGCGGACATCTCCGGCATCACGCTGCCGATCACCAAGCACAACTTCCTCGTCACCAAGCCGGAAGACATCGCCCGCACCGTCGGCGAGGCCTTCCACCTGGCGTCCACCGGCCGCCCTGGCCCGGTGCTCGTCGACATCGCCAAGGACGCGATGCAGGCGATGACCGAGTTCACCTGGCCGGTCCCGTACGACCTGCCCGGCTACCACCCGGTGACCCGGCCGCACTCCCGGCAGGTGCGGGAGGCCGCGCGGATGATCACCGACGCGAAAAAGCCCGTGCTCTACGTGGGCGGCGGCGTGATCAAGGCGGGCGCGGCCGCAGAACTGAAGCAGCTGGCCGAGCTCACCGGCGCGCCGGTGGTCACTACGCTGATGGCACGCGGCGCCTTCCCGGACAGCCACCCGCAGCACCTGGGCATGCCGGGGATGCACGGCACGGTCGCCGCGGTCGGGGCGCTGCAGAAGGCGGACCTCATCGTCGCGCTCGGCGCCCGGTTCGACGACCGGGTGACCGGCAAGCTAGACACCTTCGCGCCGGACGCGCTGATCGTGCACGCGGACATCGACCCGGCGGAGATCTCCAAGAACCGCCGCGCGGACGTGCCGATCGTGGGTGACTGCAAGGAGGTCATCGCCGACCTGACCGTGGCCGTCCAGGCCGAGCACTCGCACGGCCACACGGGTGACCACGCCGAGTGGTGGGCCCAGCTCGACCAGTGGCGGTCCAAGTACCCGCTCGGCTACGCCGATCCGGACGACGGCAGCCTGGCGCCGCAGTACGTGATCGAGCGGATCGGCAAACTGGTCGGTCCGGACGCGATCTACCTGGCGGGTGTCGGCCAGCACCAGATGTGGGCAGCGCAGTTCATCGGCTACGAGAACCCGCGGACGTGGATCAACTCGGGCGGCGCAGGCACGATGGGGTTCGCTGTCCCCGGGGCTCTCGGCGCCAAGGTCGGCATGCCGGACGCCCAGGTGTGGGCGATCGACGGCGACGGCTGCTTCCAGATGACCAACCAGGAGCTGGCCACCTGCGCGATCGAGGGCATCCCCGTCAAGATCGCGATCATCAACAACGGCAGCCTCGGCATGGTGCGCCAGTGGCAGACCCTGTTCTACAACGAGCGGTACTCCAACACCAACCTCGGCGACAAGAAGGCCGAGGTCGCGGGGACCCGGCTCCCGGACTTCGTGAAGCTGGCGGAGGCCTACGGCTGCATAGGCCTGCGCTGTGAGCGCAAGGAAGACGTCGACGCGATCATCGAGCAGGCCATGGCGATCAACGACCAGCCGGTCGTGATCGACTTCATCGTGCACAAGGACGCGATGGTGTGGCCCATGGTCGCGGCCGGCACAAGCAACGACGACATCAAGTTCGCGCGCGGCATGGCGCCCGACTGGGAGGCGATGGACGAATGAGTCAGCACACGCTTTCCGTCCTGGTGGAGAACAAGCCGGGAGTCCTGGTCCGGATCGCCGGCCTGTTCTCCCGGCGCGGCTTCAACATCGACTCGCTCGCGGTCGGGCCGACCGAGCACGAGGAAATCTCCCGGATGACGATCGTCGTCAACTGCGAGGAGCACCCGCTGGAGCAGGTGACCAAGCAGCTCAACAAGCTGATCAACGTGCTCAAGATCGTCGAGCTCGACCCGGCTCAGGCGGTGCAGCGCGAGCTCATCCTGATCAAGGTCCGCGCCGACGCCGACACGAGGTCCAAGGTTCTCGAGACGGTGGAACTGTTCCGCGCGCACGTCGTGGACGTGGCGCTGGACGCCGTCACCGTCGAGGCGACAGGCAGCCATGACAAGCTGGAGGCACTGGTGCGGGTCCTCGAGCCGTTCGGTATCAAGGAACTGGTCCAGTCCGGCGCGATCGCCGTCGGCCGCGGCGGCCGGTCCATAACGGACCGCACGCTGCGCCCGCTCGAGCGCTCCGCGTAACTCGCCTACACACCAAGAAAGAGACAATTCCAGTGGCAGAGATCTTCTACGACGACAGCGCCGACCTCTCGCTCGTGCAGCGGCGGCACGTCGCCGTCCTCGGTTACGGCAGCCAGGGGCACGCGCACGCGCTGTCGTTGCGTGACTCGGGCGTGGACGTCCGGGTCGGCCTGCAGCCCGGCTCCAAGTCGCGCGAGAAGGCGGAAAGCGACGGCCTGCGCGTCCTCACCCCCGGCGAGGCGTGCGAGGAGGCCAACCTGGTGATGGTGCTCATCCCGGACCACCTGCAGCGCCAGGTGTACGCGGAGGCGATCGCGCCGTCGCTGGTCGAGGGCGACGCGCTGTTCTTCGCGCACGGCCTGAACATCCGGTACAACCTGATCCAGCCGCCGTCCGATGTCGACGTCTGCATGGTCGCGCCGAAGGCGCCCGGCCACCTGGTCCGCCGCCAGTTCAACGAGGGCCGCGGCGTGCCGATGCTCGTGGCCGTCGAGCAGGACGCGACGGGCAACGCGCTGCCGCTCGCGCTGTCGTACGCGAAGGCGATTGGCGGCACCCGGGCCGGCGTGCTGAAGACCACGTTCACCGAGGAGACAGAGACCGACCTCTTCGGTGAGCAGGCGGTGCTCTGCGGTGGCGTCTCCGAGCTGATCAAGGCCGGTTTCGCGACCCTGGTCGAGGCCGGGTACCAGCCGGAGGCCGCGTACTTCGAGTGCCTGCACGAGATGAAGCTGATCGTCGACCTGATGTACGAGGGCGGAATCTCCAAGATGTACTGGTCCGTCTCCGACACCGCCGAATACGGCGGGTACACCCGCGGCCCCCGGCTCATCAACGAGTCGACCCGCGCGGAGATGCGCAAGATCCTCGGCGAGATCCAGGACGGCACCTTCACCCGCGAGCTCGTCGAGGAGTTCGACGCGGGCAAGCCCAACTTCCTCAAGCGCCGCGAGGCCGAGCAGTCCGAGCAGATCGAGCAGGTGGGCGCCAAGCTCCGCCCGCTGATGAGCTGGCTGTCGGACCGCGAGGACTAAGGTTCTCGCATGGGATCTACGCATCGGCTCGCCGTCATCGGCGGCGACGGCATCGGCCCGGAGGTGACGGCCGAGGCGCTGAAGGTGCTGCGGGCGGCGGCGCCCGACGTCACCTTCGACACCACCGACTACGACCTGGGCGCGCGCCGCTGGCACCGTTCCGGCGAGACGCTCCCGGATACGGTCCTCGAGGAGATCCGCGGGCACGACGCGATCCTGCTCGGCGCGGTCGGCGACCCGTCGGTGCCCAGCGGGGTGCTGGAGCGCGGGCTGCTGCTGCGGCTGCGGTTCGAGCTCGACCACTACGTCAACCTGCGGCCGGTCCGGCTGTACCCGGGCGTGGCGTCGCCGCTCGCGAAGGGGTCACCGGAGACGATCGACATGCTGGTCGTCAGGGAGGGCACCGAGGGTCCCTACACCGGAGCGGGCGGCGTCATGCGGCGCGGGACGCAGCAGGAGCTCGCGACGCAGGAGAGCTTCAACACGCGGTTCGGCGTCGAGCGGGTGGCGCGGTACGCGTTCGAGCAGGCCATGACGCGACCGCGGAAGAAGCTCACGCTGGTGCACAAGACCAACGTGCTGACGTTCGCCGGGGATCTGTGGCAGCGCACCGTGGATTCGCTCGCCAAGGAGTACCCAGAGGTCTCGGTGGACTACCAGCACGTGGACGCGGCGTCGATGTTCTTCGTCACCCAGCCGGAACGGTTCGACGTCATCGTGACCGACAACCTGTTCGGCGACATCCTCACGGACCTCGGGGCCGCGGTGGCCGGCGGCATCGGGCTCGCGGCGAGCGGGAACATCAACCCCGGCCGTGACCATCCGTCGATGTTCGAGCCGGTGCACGGCAGCGCGCCGGACATCGCCGGGCAGTCCAAGGCCGACCCGACCGCGGCGATCCTGTCCGCGGCACTGCTCTGCTCGCACCTGGGCCTGTCCGGCGCGGCGGCCAAGATCGAGCAGGCGGTCGCGGACGACCTGATCGAGCGTCAGGGTGAATGGGCAGCACGGACTACCGTGGAGATCGGCGAAGACATCGCCGAGCGAGTATCCGGATAGCGAGCGGCCCGGCGCGACACGCCCAGGCTTCTCACTCGGCACAAATCCGACATCCCGGTACTGCCCAGAAAGGACCGATCTGTGATGACCGCACACCCCGACACCGAGATCGACTTCGAGATCCGCCCTTCCCAGGCCAGGGTGCCAGCCGCCGAACGCGAGCGGATACTGGCGGCGCCGGGGTTTGGCCAGGTCTTCACCGATCACATGATCACGCTGCGCTGGTCGGCCGAGCGTGGCTGGCACGACGGCAAGCTCGAGCCGTACGGCCCGTTCACGCTCGACCCGGCCACCGCGGTGTTCCACTACGCGCAGGAGCTCTTCGAGGGGCTCAAGGCCTACCGTCAGGACGGCGGGTCGATCGTGATGTTCCGCCCGCGGGCCAACGCCGCCCGGTTCAACGCGGGCGCCTACCGGATGGCGATGCCCGAACTGCCCGAGGAGACGTTCCTGCGGGCTCTTGAGCTGCTTGTCGCCCAGGACAAGGACTGGATACCCGAAGGGGAGGGGAACAGCCTCTACCTGCGCCCGTTCATGATCGCGACGCAGCGCGGCCTCGGCGTCAACCACCCGTCAGACACCTACCTGTTCTGCGTGATCGCCTCTCCGGCCGCCTCCTACTTCGGTGCCGGGGTCAAGACCGTCAGGGTCTGGCTGTCGGAGGACTACACGCGGGCGGCCCCGGGAGGCACGGGCGCGGTCAAGTGCGGCGGCAATTACGCCGCCGCGTTCGTCGCCCAGCAGCAGGCCGTGGAGAACGGGTGTGACCAGGTGGTCTGGCTCGACGCCGCCGAGCATCAGTGGGTCGAGGAAATGGGCGGCATGAACCTGTACTTCGTCTACGGTTCCGGCGCTGGCGCCCGGGTCATGACCCCCGCCCTGACAGGCACCCTGCTGCCGGGCATCACCAGGGACTCGCTGCTCAAGCTCGCGCCGACGCTTGGCGTTCCGGCCGCCGAGGGGCGGATCTCGGTGCCCGAGTGGCGCCGGGCCTGCGCTTCCGGCGAGATCACCGAGGTGTTCGCCTGCGGCACGGCGGCCGTCGTGACGCCGGTCGGCGCCGTCGACGGCGCTTCCGGCGGCTGGGCGGTCGGCTCCGGGGAGCCGGGGCCGGTCACCATGCGGCTGCGGGAGGAGCTGATCGGCATCCAGTACGGGCACCGCCCCGACCCGTTCGGCTGGATCCACAAGGTCGCTTAGCCCCCGCCGGCCTAGCCGCCTCGGGGCTCCGTTATTGAAACGTTACCGTTTTCTCATCACGGAAAGCAACCATCTGGACACTGGATGGCGTCTTAAGAGATGACTGAGGCTCGCTTGGGGGGTTGCGGCCCAGTCGTCGTGAGAGCCGGGCCTCATCTCGGGGGAGGCCCGGACTTCCAGACCGGCTCCGACCCTGCCGGTCGATCCCCGTGGGCGCGTTTCGGCCACCGCCAGCGCCCACGGGGATCATCACGTCTCCTGACAGCGCTCGCCGGACCCGCTCCAGGCCGCCGCATCCCCCAGAGCACCCCAAGCGCAGCCTCAGTCGCCATCGCGGGTAGTCCCGGGCCTCGCAGGGAATGTCCGTTGGCTGACCGGTGTTAACTGGAGTAAGGTCGTAGGCGGTTGGCAAGCCACGTGCGGCCGGCCTACAACTGAACAGGGGGGTGAACGGTTTCGACTTCGGTGGTCGATCCAGGAGAAGCGAGCCGAGGGTGGCGGTTGTGACCTCGTAAATAATGCGACCGTAACCAATAGGTGCCAACTCTAAGAGCACTGTGCCTGCTTCCAAGCAGGCTCTCGCCCTTGCCGCCTAAGGTAAGTTAGCGAGAACTGTCAGCCCGGGAGTGCCTTCGGCCCGGAACTGGCATCAGCGAGAGGGCTTACTAGCCGGCCCGGCCGCGGGGCAGGCTAGGACATCGAACAGTGGCTGAGCCTGTCGGCGTCTTGCCTGCGTGATCGCCGGGGCTGAGAAAAACAAATGCAGGCTGCGCTCGGAGAAGCCCTGGTGAGGTACTGAAGGACCCGGGTTCGATTCCCGGCACCTCCAAGAGTGCTCAGTGTGAGCCCTGAGCATTGTTGGAGGTGGCGAGTTCACTCTGATATCTGGCGAGAATCTCGCGCGCCCGCGCCACGGCGTCACTTACCCGTATGCCGGTTGGCTGCGGACGCGTCCACAATTCTAGATTTTCAGGGCGGTTGTCGTCCCTGATTCCATTCCGGTGGTGTACGGATTCTTCGGCGATTAGGTACCGTCCCAGGACGTGCTCCATCAGCAGAATGTGTTCAAAGACGTAGTTTCCCTTACCTGCCCGTGGGTGTCCTGGCGCCCAGGACAGCACATATCCGGCCTTATGCCGTGTACGGCCGTCTCGCCACCGTCCGTTCGAAGCCCCGCCTGCAATCCGGCAAGCCGAGCAAGTGGCAGACTTCTCTTGCTTTGGCTGACCGCACGCGCAGAGATCACGCGACCGGCACGCCGGGCAACGCAGATACCGACTCGACTGTTGATAGGCTCGCCCACATTGAGTGCAAACTCTAGCATTCATGAGAGCAGTATATCGAATTCAGGTCTGATCAGGTGTATTTGACGTTGTGTCCCATCCAAGAGTGCAGGGTCCGTCTGATAACGCTCATCCGTCCCGATTATTAAAGTCTCCGTTCGGCGTGCAAGGGATGAGTCGCGGTGGCGAGGGTGCGGAATAGGCCTATTGCAGCTAAACGCGGGGGAGCGTCCAGGCCTTCGATCGTGCAGCCCCATGAGTGATGTCCGGCCGACGGGTAGACGGCGCTGGCGCGCCGGAACGGAGTCTCTGCCCGGCGCGGGCGCGCCGGATGGGGGGCGGGCTAGCGGCGGTGGGCACAAGACGGTCCCGAGCCACGGTTTGGGGCGTTTCCGGGGCGGCGCGCGTAGCCGATCATTACCATTCTGCGTCCGAACACGGGATAATAGGGCGACGGATCGACACGGTTGTTGCTTGTCCGGCTCCGAGTCGGCGCTCGCGGCCCGCAGAGGGCCACGCGGGTGCCGCGCGGCGAGGACCCCGCTGGTGTTGTGTGCGTGTTAAGGAAGGGGATGCGAGATGGCGGCGATGAAGCCGCGGACGGGTGATGGCCCGCTCGAGGTGACCAAGGAGGGCCGCGGCATCGTGATGCGCGTCCCGCTGGAAGGCGGCGGCAGGCTCGTTGTGGAGCTGTCGGCTGACGAGGCGGTCAAGCTGGGTGACGCGCTGCAGGCGGCCGTTGGATAGTGCCGTCGTGGCCTGTTGCGAAGCCGCTGGACATCCGTGCCGCTGAACTGGAACCACGCGTACGTTCTGGATGATTCTCTATTTCTTGACGGCGGCGAGCAGGCCGCCGGCGACCGGGAGCAGCAACGGGACCAGTCGATCGTCGATCCTGATCATGTCGGCCAGCTCGCGTGCGCCGTCTTCAGCCGGACCAGGGTCCCGCGGCAGCGCGTCGTTGAACACGACGATTCCGCCCGCGCGAAGCAGCCGCATGCTCGCGGTCAGGTACTCGGGATAAGCGACCGTGTCCGCGTCACAGAACACCAAGTCGTACGCTCCGTCGGAGAGCCTGGGCAGCACGTCGAGGGCCCGGCCGAGGATGAGCCTCGCCTGGTTGGCGGCGAAGCCGGCCTGCGCGAACGCCTTGCGCGCCAGCCTGTGGTATTCAGGCTCGGTGTCCACGCTGGTCAGCACGCCGCCGGGACGCATGCCACGCAGCAGCCAGATGCCGGAGCTGCCGCAGCCTGTGCCGATTTCCACGACCGCCCGGGCCGCGATCGCGGTCGCGAAGAATCGCAGCGCCGCTCCCGTGGCGGGCGAAACCGGCTCCGTCCCGCCGACTTCCCCGGCGTTCGCGCGGGCGCTGAGCAGCGGCTCGTCCTCCACCGCGTACGCCGCCTCGTCGTACTCGATGACTGCTCCTTTCACGGTGTTTCCCTGGCGGTGAGCCTAGCCAATTTCGCTGGTCCGTGGAACCTGAAGGCCGCGCTGAGCGTTATGGACATAATGAGTGAGGCCCTCTTCTCGCTGGCATAGCGGAAGAATTGAGTGCAGGATGGTCGTGGTCACCGCGCAGCCTCACGCGGTCGGCGAACCGGTGGAGGAGGCCGTGGGGCCCGAACCAGCACAGCTATCCCAGTGGGAACTCCCCAGCTGGGAAGAGATCGTGCGGGTGCATTCGGCGCGGGTGTACCGCCTCGCGTACCGGCTCACCGGGAATCCGCACGACGCGGAGGACCTGACCCAGGAAGTCTTCGTCCGCGTGTTCCGCTCGCTCTCCAGCTACACGCCGGGGACGTTCGAGGGCTGGCTGCACCGGATAACCACCAACCTGTTCCTTGACGGCGCGCGGCGCAAGCAGCGGATCAGGTTCGAGGGCCTCGGCGAGGATGTCGCGCAGCGGCTGGCGGGTACCGAGCTCACCCCGGCGCAGGCGTGGGACGAACGGCACCTCGACGGGGACATCCAGGAGGCGTTGCGCGCGCTGCCGCCGGACTACCGCGCCGCGGTGGTGCTCTGCGACATCGAGGGGTTCTCCTACGAGGAGATCGCGGCCACCATGGGCGTGAAGCTCGGCACCGTGCGCAGCCGGATCCACCGCGGCCGCGCGCAACTGCGGGCCGCGCTCGCGCACCGCGACCGGCAGGCCGGACGGCGGGTCAGGCAGCCAGGCGTGGCGGGTGAGCTGTGAGTCATCTCGGAGAGCAGATCTCCGCCCTGATCGACGGAGAGCTGACCGGTGCGGACCTCGACCGGGCCAACGCGCACCTGGCGGCGTGCGCGCGCTGCCGCGCGGAGGCAGCGGAGTTGCGGCAGCTCAAGCGCGACCTGCGGGCCCTGTTCGAGGTTGACGGTGACGACGCGCTTACCCGGCGGCTGCTCGCGATGGCGGGCCCGGGCGGGCCGGTGCCCTCACGCCGGCTCCGCCGGGAGCAATACCGGCTCGAGCGCTCGCGCGATGAGCGGGCGCCACGCGACCGCGAGCGGGACCATCGCACGGTGCGCTCGCGCGCCCGCTACGTGCTGTGGAGCGTGATCTCGCTCTTCGTCGTCGGCATCGGCGCCGCGGCGTTCACGATGGGCGGCGCCGGCGGCACCGCCTCCCCAGGACCGAAGGTCACGCCGCAACTGGAGATGTTCAGCGTCGAGCACGCCATCATCACAGGCGACGTCCCGTACCCCGACCCGACGCAGGGCGCGGCGGGCACGGCGAGTCCGTGATGCCCGCGATGGCCGTACTGCGCCGCCCCGGGCTGGTGATCAGCGCCGCCGTGACCATCACCGTGCCCGGCTTGCTGGCGGCCCTCGCGCTGGTCGGGCACGAGCACGCTGCCTCCGCTGCCTCCGCTGCCTCCGCTGCCGCCGCGGTGGCCATGGCGCGCGCCGGCGCCGAGTCGCTCGGCAGCGGCCCGCCTGCCACGCTGTCCGCCACGCCGCTTTCCGCGGGCGCGCAGGCCGGGTCCGTGACGGCTTCCCAGGCGGCTTCGACCGCCGTCAGGGAAGTGGTCGCGGAAGCGGGCAAGGTCGCGGGGGTGCGCGCCGAACTCTTCGACTACACGGCGAGCGTGCAGGGCGGCCTGGGCATGCGCCTGCTCGCGAAGTCGGCGACGGCCGGTCTCGCCGCGTCCTACCAGGGCGTCGAGCTCATCGCGCAGCAGGGCGTGTCCGGTACGGAAACGATGGTGTCTGACGTCTGGCACCGCGGCGGCGTGACGGTCACCCAGACATCGGACGCCGCGACGCTCAGCAACGGCCAGCCGTACGTTTCCTACGACGCGGATAACGGCTCACCCGAGGGCGTCTTCGGGGTCACGAGCGCGCTGGTCGCGCTGCTCGGCAAGCACTACATCGCGGTCTATCAGGGCACCGGTTCGGCTGTCGGCAGGCCCGCGCTGATCATCGAACTGGACCGGGCCGACGGCAGCCTGGCGGCTAGGTTCTGGCTCGACAAACAGACCATGGTGCCGCTGCGGCGCGAAGTCTACGACACGTCCGCCCAGCTGATCAGCGAAGACGCGTTCGTGCAGGTACAGTTCGGCGCGCAGACGCCGCGTCCCGCGGTCGCGTCCACCGCCACGTCGCCATCCGGATCGGCCTGGGCCGTGGCACCGGCCCCGGCCCGGCTTGTGTCGGTCCTCAACAAGCAGGGCTGGCAGCTGCCGGCCGCGCTTCCTGGCGGCCTCCCGTTGTACGCGGCCGCGCTGAGCCCGGCCGGTGCGGGGCAAGTGGTGGACCTCGGCTACTCGGACGGGCTCTCAGTCGTCTCGCTGTTCGTGCAACGCGGCACGCTGGCCCAGAAGCCGGCCGGGTGGCAGCAGGCCAGCCTGCCCGGCCACCAGGTCTACGTCGCGGGGCACTCGATCATCTGGGCCGGAGGCGGATTCGTCTACACGATGATGGCGGACGCGCCCCCGGGCGTCGTCACGCAGGTGGTCGCGTCGATGCCGCAGGACGCCGCATCCGGAGGCTTCTTCGATCGGATCACGCGCGGGCTCCAGCGCCTCGCGGCGCTCGTCAACCCCTTCCGATGAGCTGGCGGATTCGCAGGCTCGACCGTCCCGTGCCGGGTGCGGACGGTTTAAAGTGGTTGTGGATGTCGATCGCCGTCCCGCGTTCGATCTACTGCTGACGGAGAGCTGAGCGTGTTTGACCTGTCCCTGACCAAGCTGCTGGTCCTCGCGGTGATCGCGCTCGTGGTGTTCGGCCCGAACGAGCTGCCCAAGATCGCCGCGCAGGCCGGGCGCGCGCTGCGTGACCTGCGCCGGATAGCCGAAGGCGCGAAGGCGGATCTCAAGGAGGGGCTCGGCCCGGAATTCCAGGACTTCGACTTCGAGGACCTGAACCCGCGCCGCTTCGTGCAGAAGCACCTGCTCGACGAGCCGGTCGCGACCGTAACCCCGGCGGGCGTGACCCCGGCGGGCACGTCCAGCACCGACGGCACCGCTAACGGCGCTAACGGCGCCCGCGGCGCACACGCCGTGCTTGAGGACGGCGCGGACCCGCCGTTCGACAGCGAGGCGACCTGAACCTGCCGCAGCCCCGCCCCCGGCACAGGCGACCGGCCCCGAGCGCCCTTAGCGCGGGCTGAGGCCGAGCATCCGGCCCGCGAGGCCGCGCCCGCGGCTGGCCAGCGAGTCGGCGATCTTGGCGAGCTGCAGCGCGGCGGGTGACGACGGGTCGCCGAGCACGAGCGGGATGCCGTTGTCGGCGCCCTCGCGCAGCCTGGTGTCGAGCGGGACCTGGCCGAGCAGCGGGACGGTGGTCCCGGTGAGCTGGGTAAGCGTGGCCGCGACCGCCTCGCCGCCGCCGGATCCGAAGACGTCCGTCTGCTCCCCGCAGTGCGGGCACACGAGATAGGACATGTTCTCGATCACGCCGGTGATGCGCTGCCGCGTCTGGGTCACGATGGCGCCCGCGCGCTCGGCGACCTCTGCCGCCGCCACCTGCGGCGTGGTGACCACAAGCAGTTCGGCGTTCGGCAGCAGCTGCGCGAGCGAGATCGCGATGTCTCCCGTGCCCGGCGGCAGGTCGAGCATCAGGTAGTCCAGGTCACCCCAGAACACGTCCGCGAGGAACTGCTGCATCGCCCGGTGCAGCATCGGGCCGCGCCAGACGATCGGGGTGTTGCCCTTGGTGAACATGCCCATCGAGATCACCTTCACGTCGTGCGACGACGGGGGCATGATCATGTTCTCGACAGGGGTGGGGCGGCCGGTCACGCCGAGCATCCGCGGCACCGAGTGCCCGTAGATGTCGGCGTCGATGACGCCGACCTTGTGCCCGGAAGCGGCGAGCGCCGCCGCCAGGTTCACGGTGACCGAGGACTTACCGACGCCGCCCTTGCCGCTGGCGACCGCGATCACCTTGGTGAGCGACGCGGGCTGGGCGAACGGGATCACCGGTTCGGGGCGTCCGCCGCGCAGCTGGCTCTGCAGCGCCTGGCGCTGCTCCTCGCTCATCACGTCGAGGGCGACGCGCACTCCGGAGACGCCGGGCAGCGCCGCCACCGCGTCGGTGACCCGCGCGGTGATGGTGTCGCGCATCGGGCAGCCGGCCACCGTCAGGTAGACGCCGACGTCCACGAGGCCGTCGGCGGCGACGGACACGGACTTGACCATGCCAAGTTCGGTGATCGGGCGGCCGATCTCTGGATCCTTGACACCGGCCAGCGCGGACGTCACCTGCTCGGCGGTAGGCAGCGGGGAGGTCATGCCTCAATGCTACGAAGGACCGCCCGCCCCCGCGAACGGGGGCGGGCGGTCCTTGGGGTATAGCTAACGTGTAGCTAACCAGCGTGTCACCCCGTGTCACACCTTGCCGGAGCTGACGACGGCACCGGTGGTCGGGTCGAGGATGACGGGGGTGAAGTGCGGCTTGCCGTTGAAGTCGAGCAGGCCGCCAGGTGCGTCCAGGCTGCCGGAGATCGCGTCGTACGAGCTGGGGATGCGCTCGCTGTGCAGCCAGTTGTCCTCGATGAACTTCACGATCGACGTGGTGTCCGTGAGGTTGCTGCTGACGTAGTTCGACCGCGTGTACGGCGAGATCACCAGCATCGGCAGCCGCTGGCCGTAGCCGCAGCGCCCGTTGGCCGTGCCGACCGTCACCGCGACCGATTCGCAGAACGCCGTGTCGATGGCCGGGTCATTCGAGCCGTTTACGATGTCCGGGACGGCGTGGTCGTACCAGCCGTCGGAGTCATCCCAGGTGATCACGATCGCCGTGGACGACCAGTACTTGGACTCCTCGATCTGGTTGATCGTGTTGACCAGGAAGTGCTGCTCGTCGATCGGGTCGGAGTAGCCGGGGTGGCCGTCCTGGTACTCCGCCGCCTTGAGGTAGCTGACCGACGGCATGTTGCCGTCCTTCAGCGTCTCGTAGAAGTCCGACAGGTCGTACTGGTGGTTGGCCTGGTCGGTGTAGCCGATCGCGGCCTCAGACGACGCCGGCAGGTGCTTCGGGTTCGCGGTCGAGGCGTAGTACTGGAACGGGTTGTGGTGCGGCGAGTAGTCGGGCTCCGATGCTCCGCCGATGTTCGCATGGCTGGACCCGCAGACCACGCCGCCGCTGTTGCTCGACGTGGGGGCGAAGCCGCCCTGGAACCAGCCCCAGGTGACGTGCTGGTCATTCAGCAGGTTGCCGATGTTCTCGCCGGTCATCACCATTTCGGGGTTGGTGGAGGTGTGGTTGGTGTCCGAGCACTCGTCGTAGTACGGGTCGATGTCGCCAAAGTCCGTGCCGTACGAGGTCACCGAGGTGGGCGCTGTCGTCTTCACGCCAGCCGGGGTGACCGCGTAGGCGCCCGTGGTGTTGCCGGAGGTCACGTTGATCGCGCCGGGCGTCGACGGGCCGAATTCGGTGTCGAAGTTGTTGTCGCTCATCGAGTAGTACTGCGCGTAGTTCCACAGCCCGGTGACGGTGTTGCCGTCGTAGTAGTCCATGACGATGCCGGGCGGCCCGTACTCACCGGTGCAGTTGTCCGTCTGCGTGAACTGGACGAACTTGTCCATCTTGCCGTTGTCCACGGCCTCCTGCTCCGGCGTGTACGCGTGGTCCTGGTCACAGGTCAGTGCCTCGGACGGCGTCAGCCGCTGCGGGTTGTATTCATTCGGGTTGCTGGTGAGCAGCGGCCCGACCGGGCCGCTCTTCGTGATCTTCGTGTAGAGGCCGTTCACCTTCGGCGTGCCGGGCTTGGCGGTGAAGGTCGTCCCCTGGCCGGGGGTGTTGGCCGCGTACGGGTAGGTGCCGAAGTAGTGGTCGAACGAGACGTTCTCGTCGAAGATCACGACCAGGTGCTTGATGGGGGTTGCCGTCTTACTGTGGTAGAGGCTGGCCGGTACCATCACCGGGCTCTGGTAGCCGACGAGCCCGGTCGCGCTGGACGTGCTGGCGCTTGCCGCCGTGGCGCCGATCGCGGCGCCGGCTCCCAGGGCGACCGCCGCCGCGATCGCGAGATAGGGCCGGAGCCGCTTGCGGCTCCTCCGGGCAATTGGGCCTTCGCCCATCGTCACCCTCCTGTATGTTCCGGAACTTGCGTGCGGCTCACCGTTTCACGACAGATTGACCATGTAACGCGCGAAAAATGACCTGTTGGCAAACGAGCAGTCAACATTCAACAAACGCGAGCGGCCCACCTGCCGCCTCACGCCAGCAGCGCCCGGCCGTAGAAGTCGCCGGAATTCCGAACGCCGGGCAGCGCCAGGAAGTAGCCGCCGCCGAACGGGCTGATGTAGTCCACCAGCGGCTCGTCGATCAGCCGGGTCTGCACCGTCTCGAACTGGCGTTTGATGTCCTGCTGGAAGCAGGTGAAGATCAGCCCTGTGTCGAGGTCGCCAACTTGGTCGATGCCGTGGTCGTAGTTGTAGGCCCGGCGCAGGATGCGGCTGCTGGCGGTCTGCGCCGTCCGCGGATTGGCCAGCCTGATGTGGGCGGTCAGCGGGATCACGTCGCCGGTCGGGTCGGCGGCGTAGTCCGGCGTGGCGAAGATCTCGTCGGCGTCGAGCGGGAACCCGGTGTCCCGGCGCCGCCCGAACATGTTCTCCTGCTCCAGGATGTCCACCCGGTCCCAGAACTCGATGAACATCCGGATCAGCCGGACGACGAAATAGCTGCCGCCCGCCGTCCACGCGGGCTCGCCGGCCGCGCCGGGCTGGATCCAGACCAGGCTGTCCATCTCCGCCTGGCTGGACGTATCCGGGTTGGCGATGCCGTCCATGAACCCCATCGTGTTCCGCGGCACGGTGCCGGCCGGCCGGGCCGGGCTGGAGAACCCGTCGATCCGCCAGTTCACCTGCATGCCGCCCCGGGTGTGCTTGGCGATGTCGCGCAGCGCGTGCAGCACCGTGTCGGCGTTTCCGGCGGTTAGCTGGAGGACCAGGTCACCGTCGGACTGCGCGGGGTCCAGGTTGTCATTGGGGAATGACCGCATCGGGGTAAGCAGCGCCGGCCGCTGGGCGGCCAGCCCGTACCGATCGTCGAATAGCGTCGACCCGACGCCGAATGTCACGGTCAGCCCGTCGGGCACGACCGTCGGCCCGAGGGTTCCTGAGTCCGGCGGCGGGCCGCCGATGCCCGCCGGCGGCGGGGTGCCGCCCGCGGTGAGAAACCTGGCGCGATCAGTCACAGTCCGGAACAAGTCGGCCAGTTCGGCGCGGCCGTCCGCCGTCGCGGTGAACGAGATGACCGCCGTCCGCGCCCCCGGCCGCGGCAGGATTCCCGCCTGGTACGTGCCGTGGAACGGCACCGCAGGCAGGCGGCCCTGGATCACGGCGGTGTCGGCCGCGGCGGACGGATCCGGCCGGGATGCCCGGTAGGCGTAGCCGCCCGCCGCGCCGGCGGCACCGCCGGCCACCACACCGCCCGCAACGCCGCCCGCCATGCCGCGCAGGAACGCCCGCCGCCCTGGCCCCCGCCCGGCCTCCGGCTGCGGCGCACGCTCGGGCTCCGGCTCATCCATCACGTGTTCCTCGGCTCGGTGATCGACGCGATGGGTGCCAGTCCCTCTAGTGCCTGACCGCACGCCGCGTCGATCGCCTGCCGCGCGGAGTCGGGGAGCGCCGAGGCGGGAACCCACGATCCGTTCGGACGATGCTCTTTCTCGAGCAGCGCCTGGAGACGATCCAGCCAGCTGTACACCGACGGCAACCCGGGATAGCGGGTGACGAGGAACGGCTGCAGGACAGACAGCAGCTCGCGGGTTCCGCTGATGTTCGCGAGCGTGGTCGCGAGCGTGCTGCCGCTGCCGTAGTCGTCGTGGCCGGTGAGCTGGAATTCCAGTGCGTTCTCCATGATCTCGTGGGCGCGCAGCCCGATGTCGATCAGCGGGATCTCCTGGGACGGCCAGCTCGCGAGCAACTGGTCCACGTTCGTTTTCAGCGCATTCGCGACCGGTGCCAGCTCCTTGCCGGACTGGCCGTGCCAGAGGCCGTATTCCAGCCGGTAGAAGCCGGTCCACTTCGGGTTGTTCACCCCGAGAGCGTCCGCCCGGCCGTCGATCTCGCCATCGAAGTTCCCGAACGCGTCGTACGCCGCCCCCAGCGTCTGGTAGGTCAGGTGGGCGGGGAGCCAGTCGCGCCTGGCGGCCGCGAGATTCCCTGCCCGCACGTCGCCGTCCTCAGTGGCGACCTGGCGGGCGAGCGTCGCCAGTCCCCGTCCGACGTAGGCCTGGTACTCCTTGGCCAGCGGGATCAGGTCGTCGTATGTGACCGGGAGGATGGCGACGGTGCCCTTCGCGTCGCCGGGCACGGTGACGGTCGGCCCGGTCATCGGGTCGGTCTCCTGGAACAGGCAGCGGAACGCGTACCTGCCCGACCCCACGTCCACCGTCATCGGCGTGGTGGTGCCGGGGCCGAATCCCGCTATCTCGGCATAAATCGCCCCGTTCGCCGGATCGATCAGGTCGACTTCGCCGCCCACGTCGTTGGTGTTGCGGAGCTCGAAGGTATGCCAGCCGGGCCCGGAAAGGTGCCAGCTGGGCCCGCAGCCTCCGCTGTTGAACGAGAGGACATCGCCCGAGCCACCGCCGCCGCTACCGCACGCGGTGAGCGTCACCGCCAGCGCCACGGCGGCCGCGGCGGAGGCGAGCGGGCGTGTCGAGCGCATGACAGCAGACAGCATAGGCATCCGCAGCCGGGGCGAAGGCGCCCGGAACCCGCGGTGGCGAAACGTTCATCTGGCCATAACCCTCTATATACCGGACCCACCGGGCGCCAGAGCGGGCCCGATAGGCTCCCACGCATGGACAGCGAGTACCGGCCGCGCCGGACGTGCATGTCGGTCCCGGCCAGCAGCGAGCGGTTCCTCGCCAGGGCGCGGGACCTGCCCGCCGACGAGGTGATGCTCGACCTCGAGGACTCGGTCGCGCCCTCCGCCAAGGAGATGGCCCGCGACCTCGCCGTGGGCGCGCTGCGCGCAGGCGGCTGGGACGGCAGGCTGGTCGCGGTGCGGATCAACGACGCCACCACGCCATGGGCCTACCAGGACGTCATCGCGGTCGTGACCGGCGCCCCCGGCGCCGTGGACTCGCTGATCCTGCCGAAGGTCGCCGCGCCGGCCGCGGTCAGCTGGCTCGACGTGCTGCTCGGCCAGGCCGAGCAGGTGGCGGGCCTGCCGCCGGGCGCGATCGGCATCGAGGCGCAGATCGAGGACGCCGCGGGCCTGGCCGCGGTCGAGGCGATCGCCGCGGCGTCGCCGCGGCTCGTGTCGCTGGTGTTCGGCCCCGCGGACTTCATGGCGAGCATCGGGATGCGCTCGCTCACCGTGGGCGGCCAGCCCGAGGGTTACGACTTCGACGCGCATCACTACCCGCTGATGCGGATGCTGGTCGCGGCGAGAGCCAATGGCCTGCAGGCGATCGACGGTCCGTACGCGCGGATCCAGGACACCGACGGGCTGCGAAAGGCGGCGACCAGCACCGCCGCGCTCGGCTACGACGGCAAGTGGGTGCTGCACCCGGCGCAGGTGCCCGTCGTCAACGAGGTGTTCACACCGTCGGTCGGCGAGTACTGGCGGGCGCTCGCCATCCTGGAGGCCTACCGCCACGCGACCGACCTCGACCAGCGCGGCGCGGTCATGCTCGGCGAGGAGATGATCGACGAGGCGTCGCGGAAGATGGCCCAGATGCTGGTGGCGAAGGGCGAGGCCGCCGGACTGCCCCGCCCGGCGGCCTGACACGGCGCGCCAGGACGGCGCGCCTGCACGGCGCCTACACAGCGCCCCAGGAGCGGAGTGCGTCGAGCAGGCCCGCGGCCAGCGGCAGCGTGTCAAACTCGGCCGGCCCGGCCCACACCGCGTCGTCGGCGTCATCGCCAGCCACCAGGGCGCCCCCGATGACTGACGCGGCGTAGTCCCTGATGTCGAACACGCTGTCGCCAGATCCGCTGGGGCGGAGCACGCTGCCGATCAGCCGCCCGGGCGCCACGACGAGGCCGGTCTCCTCGCGGACCTCTCGCACCAGCGCCGCGGCGTCCGATTCCCCCGCCTCGATCCGGCCGCCCGGGATCGACCAGAGCCCCTTGCCCGGCTCATGGCCGCGCTTGATGAGGAGCAGCCGCCCGGAGCCGTCCTTGATCACGGCGCCCACGCAGGGTACAACGTGTTGCGTCACGACCCCAAGGGTAGATACGGATGGCGTGGTGGGAAAAGCGGTGTGTCCGCGATGTGGCGGCGAGGCGCACGCGCCGACGGTGTGGTCGAGCGCGTGGCGCTGTGACTTGCATGGGGAAATCTACCCGCTGGCTCCGGCCCGGGTGCCATCGCGGGATGGCCTCGACAGCCTGCTGAAGAACGCGCGGGTGCCTGTCTGGGTGCCCTGGCCGCTCCCGCAGGGCTGGCTGGTCAGCGGGTTCACCGGTGCGGGCGATGAGCGCACCGGCACCTGCGGGTCCGCGGTCGCGCTGTCCGGCCCGAACCCGCTTGGCGGCCCCGCTGACCTGCTGATCGTCGCGGAAGAACCCGGCGTCGGTCTCGGCGCGGGCCTGGCCGGCCTGCCCGGGCCCGACCCGGGTGACGGTTTCGCGGCCGGCCAGCCGAACGCCACCGTCAAGGTCGCGAACCACGAGGCCCCGCTCTGGCTGGTCGAGGCGCGCAACAAGGCGGTGTTCGCCGGCGAGGTGGCGGGAAGCTGGCTGTGGCTGGTGCTGTGGCCGGATACCGCCGGGGTGCTGCTCTTCGAGCCGCTGTCGCTGCGCGACCTGCGGGACCCGGACCAGGACCTCGACGTGCCGTTCGGCGCCCTGTCCCCGCGGCTGCCCGCCTGACGCGCGCCGCGGCCGCGGCCAAGTACGATGTCCGCCGTGCGTATTGACCTGCACGTGCACAGCAGCGCCTCGGACGGCACGGACTCCCCGCCCGGGGTAGTCCGCCGTGCCGCCGCCGCGGGGTGCGACGTCATCGCCCTCACCGACCACGACACGCTGGCCGGCCTCCCGGCGGCGGCGAACGCGCTCCCCCCGGGCCTGACCCTGGTCCCCGGCATGGAACTGTCCTGTGTGTATGAGGGCCGCAGCGCGCACCTGCTCGCCTACCTGGCCAACCCGGACGACGCCGCGCTCGCCGCCGAGACGGGGCTCATCCGCGACGACCGGGTCCATCGGGCGCGGGCGATGGTCGCCCGGCTGGCGGAGCTTGGCGCGACCGTCACCTGGGAGCGGGTGGAGGAGATCGCCGCGGGCGCGGTCGTCGGCAGGCCGCACATCGCCCGTGCGCTGGCCGAAGCCGGCGTGGTTCCCGCCCCGGCGGACGCGTTCACCGCCGAGTGGATAGCCGACGGCGGCCGCGCGTACGTCGGTCACTACGCCCTCGACGCGGCCCGCGCGGTGACCCTGGTCCGCGCCGCCGGCGGGGTCCCCGTCCTCGCCCACCCGCGCTCACCCGGGTACGAGATTGCTGATGAGGTGATCGCCGGGCTGGTCTCCGCCGGCCTGGCTGGTGTTGAGGTGTTCCACCCCGATCACGATCTTTCCGAACGTACCCGGCTGACTCAGCTGGCGACATCGCTGAACCTGCTGATGACGGGAGGCAGCGACGATCACGGTGCCTTCAACGACAGCGGTCTCGGCAGCGAGACGACGCCGCCGGAGCAGTACGAGCGGCTGCTCGCCCAGGCCACCGGCGCCCGCCCGGTGACCGGCCCCGGCTGGCCGGCGCCTGCGGAGCCGCGATGACGTTCTTCTGGGAGGCGTTCGTCACGCTGTTCGTGATCATCGATCCGCCGGGGATCGTGCCGATCTTCCTCGGGCTGACGAGGGGCCGGTCGGCGCGCACGCGGCGGATGCTGGCCTGGCAGGCGGCGGTCGTGGCGTTCGCGGTGATCATCGCTTTCGCGCTGTTCGGGCGGGCGATCCTGAACTACACCCAGGTGGGGCTTCCGGCGCTGGAGGGCGCGGGCGGCCTGCTCCTGCTGCTTGTCTCCCTGGAGCTGCTCACCGGCAAGTCGGAGGAGCCGACCTCGGCGCAGCGGGCCAGGGCCAACGTGGCGTTCGTGCCGCTCGGCACGCCGCTGCTCGCGGGGCCTGGCGCGATCGTGGCGACGATGCTGTACGTCCAGCGGGTACACAGCGTGCTGAACGTGGTGGCGCTGGCGCTCGCTATCGTCGCGGTGGCGGTGTCGGCGTGGCTGTCGATGAGGTTCGCCGAGGTGATCCACCGGGCGCTGACCGACAATGGCGTCGAGCTGCTGACCAGGATCGCCGGCCTGCTGCTTTCCGCGATCGCGATCCAGCTCGTCGCCGAGTCGGCCCTGGCCTTCGCCGCCCAGGCCAGGTAACCGTGCACACGCGGGTGCATGCCCGGCTAAAGTGCGACTCATGGAAGCGCGGATCGGCCGGATCGCCGACAGCACAGCCTGGATCGTCGGTGACGACGACGAGGTGATCGTCATCGACCCCGGAGAGGACGCCGCCGGGGTGCTCGAGACGGTGGGCGACCGCGAGATCCTCGCGGTGATCTGCACGCACGGTCACGCCAGCCATGTCGCCGCCGCCGTCGAGGTGGCCGAACGCGACGAGGCGCCGGTAGCCCTGCACCCGGCCGACCGGCTGCAGTGGCGCGTCGTGCACCCGGACTCCGGCGCCGAGATCGAGATGGCCGACAAAGGCCGGTTCGAGGTCGCCGACGTGATGCTGGAGGTCCTCCACACCCCGGGCCACAGTCCCGGCTCGGTCAGCCTCTACTGCGCGGACCTCGAGGCCGTCTTCACCGGGGACGCGCTGCTCGCCAGCGGCCCGGCGCCGCACGAGGGGGAGTACCCGGATTTCCCCGGGCAGCTGACCGCGATCGGCGAGCGGCTGCTTGACCTGCCGTCGCGGACGCGGGTGCTGCCCGGGCACGGCGAGGAGACCACGATCTCCGCCGCCGCCAAGCGGTTCGACGGCTGGGTCACCGCCGGCCCGGTCGTGGACCTGAGCTGACCCCGTGGCCGCCATGGAGCAGCTCGGTTTCGAGGGAATGCCGAGACGGCTCTACTCGTGCACCCCGACCAGGCTGACCGCCTGGCTCGACTGCCCCCGGCGGTACCGGATGAGCTACCTGGACCGCCCGGTGCCGCAGAAGGGGCCGCCCTGGGGGCACAACAGCCTCGGCGCGAGCGTGCACAACGCGCTGGCGGGCTGGTGGCGGCTGCCGCTCGCCAGGCGCACCGCGCAGGCCGCGGGCGCCCTGCTCGACCAGGGCTGGATCAACGAGGGATACGCGAGCGACGCCCAGTCGGCGAGGTACCGCGACTGGGCGCGGCAGATGGTCGAGGGATACGCCGCCGGGCTTGACCCGGCGGACGAGCCGGTCGGCGTGGAGCGCACGGTGGCGACGCGCACCGCCGTGATCGCGGTGTCCGGCCGGATCGACCGGCTGGACGCGCGTCCGTCGGCCCGCGCCGCCGGCGGCACCGAACTTGTCGTGGTCGACTACAAGACCGGCCGCCACGTGCTGAGCGTCGATGACGCGCGCAGTTCGCTCGCGCTCGCCCTGTACGCGATCGCCGCCGCCCGGGTGCTGCGGCGCGACTGCCAGCGGGTAGAGCTGCACCACCTGCCGACCGGCCAGGTGATCGGCTGGGACCACACCCAAGAGTCGCTGCTCCGGCACCTGCGGCGGGCCGAGGAGGTCGCGACCGAGTGCGCCGACGCCGATGAGCGAATGCGGGGGCCGCTGGCCGCCGGCGCTTACGACGAGGTGTTCCCGCCCCGCCCTGGCCCATCGTGCGGCTGGTGCGACTTCCTCAGGCACTGCCCGGAAGGGCAAGCGGCCGCGGTGCCCCGGCGGCCGTGGGACGGGCTGGCGGAGCTGTTATCCGCCCGCGCCGCCCGACGTAGCCTTTCATGATCACGTAGATTACGCATCGTATAGGTGCATGAAGTCTTCGTGATCATGAAATTCCGGGGGTAACGCTTCTGCGGAGTTCCAGAACGTTGTCAGGGTGTGGGCTGTCGTGGCGGGGGCTTCCACGTTCGGATTGTGGCCGGCGCCGGGGATGCAGGTCCGTTCAGCGCCAAGGCGGGTGGCCATTTGCTCTTGGACCGAGGGGGACCAGGCGTTGTCGTTCTCGCCGTAGAGGACCTGCGTCGCGACGTTGCGGTTGGCTAGCTGGTCGGTCTTGTCCTCGGCCGTCAGCAGGCCGGTGGCCATGGTGTTCAGGCCGGTGGGGTTGTTGGCGAGCATGCGGTTCTTGAGGAACTCGAGGATCTCTCGGCTGACGCGCGCCTCGATCGCCTGGGGTTCTAGGGCGGCGTGCCAGAGTTCTTCGATTTTGCCCTTGAGCTCGTGGGTGGGGGTACCCGCCAGGAAGCTCAGCATCGTGCGGAGTTCCCTGGCGCGGGGGCCGTGCAGGGCGGACGGGCCCGAGCTCATCAGGGTGAGCGAGGCTGGGGTGTACCCGCCCAGGATTGCCTCCCTGGCAACCAGGCCGCCGAAGGAGTGGCCGAGGAGGTGGGTCGTCTCAGTGGCCCCGGCTATGGACGCGATGTCGGCGCCCAGCTCTGCCGGGTCGTACGCGGCTGGGTCGTCGGGGCCCGGCGTCTGGTACTGGCCGCGCATGTCGATGGCGACCACCCGGCGGCCCGCGGCCGCGAGCTGGCCGAGTATGGAGATGAAGTCCTCCTTGCTGCCCGTGTAGCCGGGCACGAGCAGCGCGGTCCCCAGCTCGCCCGCCCCCGCCGGCGGGAGGGTGTCGAGCGCGGCGAACGTGCCGCGCTCGCACGACACGCTCACTCGCCGCGTCCGGTCCGGCAGGTCGAGCGAGGTCGGCGTGGACACGGTCAGGAGGCCTGCCGCTGGTCGCTTTCCGTGGTCACTTCGACGATCACCTCGCGTGCCGCGTTCCCGGTGACCTCGCGGCCCCCGCGAGTGCGGCGGCGGCGCCGGGTCCTGGCCTGGGCGTCGGCGCGGTCGGCCTGCACCGCCTCGGTGGCCTTGCCGTGCGCGGCCGGGCCGCCGTCGGACCGGCGTGCCTCACGCGGGCCAGCCCCCCGGCCGCGGGAGCGCGACCGGCTTTGGCGGGACCTGACGCGGCCCGTCTCGCCGAGGTCTTCCTCGGCCTCCGCGGAAAGGCCGGCCCGGGCGCGCATCGCGCGCGGCAGCGTGCCGGTAGCGTCCGGCGCGATGGACAGCTCCGCGTAGAGGTGCTCCGACGTCGAGTAGGTCTCCGCGGGCTCCGGCTGGCCAAGGCCGAGCGCGTCGTTGATCAGCTTCCAGCGCTGCATGTCGCGCCAGTCCA